>Ga0247723_1001089_pt1 | contig 16431 bp, 17 predicted proteins | sample MSEWelMarce5H_FC_FD_189079 | JGI IMG/M metagenome (GOLD analysis project Ga0247723, IMG submission 189079) | Subsurface sediment microbial communities from gas well in West Virginia, United States - MSEEL Well Study Marcellus 5H_FC | ecosystem: Environmental > Terrestrial > Deep subsurface >...
GTATATATATAAAATATATATAGTGGGATACCTATGCCGTTAGACGGCTACCGTTAGATTAGTCTTAGGGGCGTTAAATGGCAAAGCAGAACCTTACCAAGGAAGAGGCCCAGTACAAGGTCCTCACCCAACTTAAACAGGGTCAGACCATCAAGATGGCTATGGAGTCGGTTGGCCGATCTGAGGCTGCTTTCCGCCAATGGACCCTTACCGAGCCAAGTTTTAAAGAACAGGCTGACAAGGCTAGGCTAGATTCCAAGGGTATCAAGACTGACCTTGCTAAACTTAAGAATATCTCCTTCGAGGATTTCTCTCAGGAGTTTCTAGACACCACACTTTTTGACCACCACCTTGACTGGGTGGATCTGGTAGAGGGTAAAGAACCCAGGTTCCTCCACCCATCTATGACTTACGAACAAGGCGCATCTAACCGTGTACTTATCAACGTACCCCCTGAACACGCCAAGTCAACCGTTATCACAATTAACTACGTTACCTACCGCCTAGCCGTAGATCCTAACGTCAGAATCATTATTGTCTCAAAGACCCAGGGTATGGCCCGAAAGTTTCTTTCAGCCATCAAGACCCGCCTTAGCCATCCTAACTGGACTAAGTTGCAGGTAGCCTTCGGCCCACAAGGTGGATACAAAGCAGACTCCAACACTTGGTCTGCTGATATGATCTACCTGGGAACTGGCCGAGACTCTGGTGAGAAAGACCCAACTGTACAAGCATTAGGATTTGGATCTCAGATTTACGGTGCTCGCGCCGATCTGATTATCCTTGACGATGTGGTGATGAATGCAAATGCCCACGAGTGGGAGAAGCAAATTGAATGGCTTCAAAAAGAAGTCATCACCCGTTTGGGTCGACACGGAAAACTACTTATTGTAGGAACCCGTGTCGCACCTATTGATCTTTATAAGATGATGAGAGATCCTGGTCAGTGGACTGGTGGTAAATCTCCATTCACTTACTTTAGTCAACCAGCAGTATTAGAATTTGATGAGAACCCTGCCAACTGGAAAACCTTATGGCCAAAGACTGACAGGCCTGAAGGAGAACAAGATGAGGCAGATGAAAAAGGATTATATACAAAGTGGGATGGACCCTCGTTATTTACTAGAAGGTCTGAAGTCGCTCCCTCAGTATGGGCGCTGGTCTACCAGCAAGAAGATGTTATGGAAGACTCAATCTTCTCGCCAACTACTGTCGCTGGATGCGTCAACGGTATGCGGAAAAGAGGCCCACTCAAGGCTGGAGTCCCAGGCCATCCAAAACATATTGATGGTTCTTACACCGTTATCGGCCTCGACCCTGCAATGGCAGGAGCCACAGGAGCAGTAGTAATAACCTACAATCGCTCTGATGGTAAGATCTATGTCCTTGACTGCGTCAATATGACAGATACTACGCCACAAAGAATTAGAGATCTCATAGAAGAATGGGTTATCAAATACAAACCCCAAGAGATCCGAATAGAGATTAACGCCCACCAGAAGGCTTACGCCTTAGATGATGATCTACGCAACTGGTTGGCTCAGTATGGCTGTACCCTCAACTCTCACTTTACAGGTAAGAATAAATGGGATACAGGATTTGGTGTAGCCTCTATGGCTTCGCTATTTGGGACAACAAGAGATTCTCGTTTCCAAGATAATAACCTAATTGAACTTCCTTCTAATGAAGGCTCTGAGGGCTTGAAGTCCTTAGTACAGCAATTGATTACTTGGAAACCTGATACTAAAAACCCTACAGATACCGTAATGGCGCTGTGGTTTGCTGTTATTAAAGTTCGTGAACTTATGCAACAGTCATCTTATGCTACTAAGTTTGCCAACAATCGTTGGGCAACTAGAGCACAAAAAGATAAAAGATACGGAATCAATTTAGACGACGCCTTTGCAGAGCAATGGCAAGAAACCTACGGTTAGGATATAAATGGCTTTATCAATAGACCAGATTGCAGCACGAGTTGATTCACTCAAGTACCGTGCTTCAGAGCGCGATGCTCGCGCAGGCGACGTCCTTTCTGTGCGTCAAGGTAAAATCTCACAGGTATATCCTGATTTTTTTCCAGATGGTGTAGACGCTAATGTCGTTGCAAATTTTATTGATATTGTTGCCAAAGACCTTTCTGAGGTTATGGCGCCTCTTCCAGCGGTTAACTGCTCATCCGCTAGCCAGGTCAATGATCGTGCTCGTAGGTTTGCTGACAATCGTACTCGCATTGCTTCTAATTATTTTAATAATTCCGATTTACAAGTTTCTATGTACACGGGTGCAGACCACTACATAACATACGGATTCCTCCCATTCATTATTGAAATGGACGAGGAAGCAAAACTGCCACGCATTCGCCTAGAAAACCCAAGGATGGCTTATCCTGAATTTGATCGCTATGGACGATGCGTTGCATTTGCAAAACGTTATACACTCACACTTGGTGAGTTAGTAGCACAGTTCCCAGAGTATGAAGGTCAATTACTTGGACCTACTGGGTTTAAACAAGAAATAAACAATCTGGTTGAAATCATTCGTTACTACGATAAAGATCAATCTGTTGTATATATACCTGCACGCCAGAATTTAGTTTTATCTCAAGCACGTAATCCACTTGGTAAGATGATGGTTGTTGTTGCTAAGCGCCCATCTGTTGATGGTGAGATGCGTGGACAGTTTGATGATGTACTAGGAATTCAATTACTTCGTAACCGCTTTGCTATGTTGGCTATGGAGGCTGCAGAGAAATCTGTACAGGCCCCTATTGTGCTTCCTCAAGATGTACAAGAACTACAGTTGGGTGGAGATGCGGTTATTCGTACCGCTAACCCAGCAGGTGTTCGTCGTGTAGAACTTACACTACCACAAGGTGCGTTTACAGAACAGCAATTACTTAATCAAGAACTTAGAGTTGGTGCTCGTTATCCAGAGGGACGTACTGGAAATATTGATGCATCTATTGTTACAGGTCAAGGTATCCAAGCACTTATGGGAGCCTTTGATACACAGGTTAAATCAGCACAGGCAATCTTTGCTACAGCGCTTCGTGATGTTATTAGTCTATGTTTTGAAGTTGACGAGATGTTCTTCGATGAACTTAAAACAATTCGCGGTGTAGATGCTGGTTCACCTTACGCATTAGAGTACAAGCCAAGCAAAGATATCAAAGGCGATTATTCTGCAGATGTTCGTTACGGAATGCTTGCTGGTCTTAATCCAGCCCAAGGCCTTATCTTTATGTTACAAGCACTTGGCGGTAAATTAATCTCTAAAGATATGGCTATGAGAGAGTTACCGTTTAATGTCAATGTTACACAAGAGCAAGAGAAAATTGAAATTGAAGATATGCGTAATGCTCTTGTATCTTCACTTCAAGCATACACCCAAGTCATTCCACAAATGGCCGCTAGTGGACAGAACCCTACAGACATTGTTAGAAAGATTGCTGAAGTTATTAAGTCAAGACAAAAGGGACAAACGATAGAGGATGCAATTGCAGAAATCTTTGCACCCGAACAACAACAGGTTCCTCCTGCTGGGGCGCAATCTCAGGTTGAGCAAACGTCCCCTGCTCCCGCTGCTGCTTCAGTAGGAGGCGCTCTTCCGCCAGAACAAGGTGGACAAGCACAGGAGTTACCACCTCAAGAACAAGCACCAGATATTCAAAGTCTTTTATCTAGCCTATCAGGATCAGGACAAGCAAACGCAAGCGTAAGAACTATTCGACGACGATAATTAAGTAGGGGACAATGACAACAATTATTGGATTAGAACACAAAGATCGCTGCTTTATAGTTGCTGATAGTCAGACTACTGACGCTGATGGTAGAATTTATACACACCCTGAAGTTAAAAAGATTTCAGAAAATGGTATGTTTCTAATTGCTGGATCTGGTGAAACATTACCCTGTGATATAGCACAACATATTTGGGAGCCACCAACTCCAACTAAGCAAGATAGAGAAGATTTATATCATTTTATGATTGTAAAGGCTATGCCATCCTTACGTAAATGTATGACAGAGAATGGTTATAACTTTGAAGAAGATAGTAAAGATTCCCGCTTTCAGTTTATAATGGCTGTTGGTGGAGAAATCTTTGATGTCGATCAAGAATTATCAATAAGCAAATCTGCAGATGGAGTATACGCTGCAGGCTCTGGAGCAACCTATGCATTAGGTGCTTTATACGCAGGAGCAGATGCTTTTGAAGCAATGGAAATTGCATCTAAATTAACTGCATTTACTGCAGGTCCTTATATATCAAAAGAACAACCTAGAAAAATTAAGTAGGAGGAACTATGGCAGAGAACAGAGGCGGTTATCGTCCAACTGCACCACAGAACAATCCTGCAAATGTATCAGCAACTGGTGGAGCAGGCCAATCTGGAACACAACCTGCACGTTATATGTCTGGCTTAGCCTATGGACAGGGACAAGCACAAATGAATCAACAGACTGCAGCACCTATGGCTGGTAATCCAGTTGCAAATGTTGCTTCAGCAGCAAGACCAGAACTTCCTCAAGTTATAGGATTAACTGAGCCTTCAATGCGCCCAGAGGAACCAATTACAAGTGGTATTGATATGGGCCCAGGCCCAGGTTCTGAAGCATTAATTTTTCCAGCAATGGTTCCAGAACAACCAAGTGAAACAATTCAAATTATTAAAGCACTATACCAACAAGACCCAAGAAATGAAGACCTAAGATTTTTAATTGAGTCGCTACCTCAAGCAGGTCAATAGTGTCAGTAAAATTTACAAAGGATGCCAATGGGAATATGGTTGGCAAAAATCAGATAACCAATGTTTTAAATCAAGCAGAGTTAGATGCTCAAGCACAATATGCTGCTGCTGCTAGAATAGATCCATATACAGCGCAAAAGATTAAAGACAATGCTGCTGCTGGAACTCCTATGTCTGCTGGCGTACTTGGCGCAATAAGCGCTGCTGGAATTTCTGTAAATAGTGCAATTGGAAACAATATTGCTACAATTGATTCCATAACAAGAGAATCTAGACTTGGCGATAATATGAATACCAAGTCACAACAAACTGCAGATGAAAGCAACATTTTTTGGCGAACAGTTAAGGCTGGCGTTAGAGGTGCTTCTACTGTATGGGGTGGTATTTATCAGGGACTAAACGCTCAGTACCGTGCTGGAACACAGATGGTAAGCCAAGCAGCGCAAAATTTTGCTTTAGGTGTTGCTGGAAAAGGTTTACCAGTTCAACCTCAAGTCTCAACAGACATACCAAGTGTGCCGTCACAAACAGTTGCTGGTCAAATTATTATTGATGCGATAAAAGATGTTAAGTCTGGTAAAATTCCAAGCGCTGATTTAGGAACTGGATTCTTTCCATCTGAGAGTACTGGTGCTGGTAAGGCTGCCCGTGAGGCAAGTCTTGCTTCTGCAAAAATTGCAGTTCGTGATTCAAGTGGAAAAATTATTGGGTATCAGCCACGAACAATATTAGGTGATGCTTATTCAAATATCTTTACACTAGGAAATCCTGAATCTTCACAGGGCGCAGTAATTTCTGTAGTTGCTGATATTGTTGGAAGTTTTGCTTTTGATACTGGTATTGCTCGCGCAGCAGAATTAAAGAGGCTAGCAAAGTTAGCATCTCAGGCTCGAGCCGAAGGCGCAATGGACGTTGTTGCCAAAATTGAAGATCGTGTAACTAAAATTAAAGAAGCAGAGCAAATTGCTACAACTGCAAAGAATGCCGCAATTAAACAGGTAGATGAAGTATCAGAATTAGAAATTAAAAAAGCGTTACTAGATGCAACAGAATCTAGGGCTGCGTGGGATGGAAAAAATAAACTTGCAATTGATGGCAGCATTGGTGTTCGTACTGCCACAAATAGATTAAATCAAATTACGGCAATAGCAGAAGAGCAAAAAGTACAACTGGCAACTCTTACTAATAGATTAAATGATCTAACAACTGCAACTAATGCTCCAGTTCAAATAGCAAAACTTGAAACTGCTATTGCTAAAAAAACAAATGATCTTGAAAATTTAAAGAAAAGTGTAGATGAAGTTATAGCAAGTGGTAGAGTTCCATCTAGAACTGCAGATGATTTTGCTAAAGATCAAGCAGAGATTGATGCTTTAATAGCACAAGTTGATAACTTGAGAATGTTATCTGAATCAAACCCTAATGCAAACATAGAAAAAATTCAAGAAATAAAAGATGCTATTGCTCAAACAAAGAAGTTTTATAATGAGGCTAGAACTGCGGTAACTGGTGCAAAAACACAGGTTGCTAAAAGAACTAGAGATGCCAAGATCGCTTTTAGAGCAAGAGAAATTGCAGCAACTGATTATGCAAAGAATGCTTCTAAGTCTAGAAAAATGTCAGAAATCCTTGCTGATAAAAGTTTATCAAAAGATGAAAAACTTACCGCTTGGGCTAACTCACTTGAGGTACTTGCTGGAATAAAGCAAGCAAGTGGACTACCTGAATTTTCATATAATAAAGTTGCTGACTTTTTGACCGCTGGTTATGGAACTAAAGGCTTGGATAGACTTGCTGAAATAACTGACTGGAAAGAAATCTGGAGAGCATCTAACGGTAAGATTGACTCAACTCTTGCTCGCAAATTAGCAGATGCTAAAACACAAGATGAAGTTTTAGAAGCAATTGCGCCATTTATTAAACGTGGTGACATTAATGCTGGAGATTTAAGACCTGGTATAATTGAAAGATCAGGTGCAAACTTCTCAGAAAAAGCAGCCGCTATTAAAGATAAGGCTCAGTTCTTATTGCCTGCAGCAAAAGTCTTAACTGGCGTTGGCGCTAGAGTCCAGTATCGATTAAAAGATCACGCTAAAGTTGCAGCCCTTTTTGATACATTCCAAACTGGAACCAACAAAACTAAAAAGTTTTTATCTAAAGAATACAATACTATCATTAAGTCTGGTTCTTTAGTAAATATACACGATACAGAAACATTGCTACAAACAGTAGACAATTTTGGTAGAGCCGTAAACTTAGAGACAAAAGTTTTAAATGATCTTATAGAAGAGATTGCTACAGCGCCATCTTCTGCTATACGTGGATATGCTGCCTCCGTTAAACTTATGAAAGCAGTTTTTGCTCAGTACGAAGAAAAAGTACCTGCAAGAATGAAAGATTCATTTAAGAGAGCAACTACAGCATTTGAATCCAGCAACGAGGAAATGTCTTCATACTGGGCTACACGCCATATCAATGGCGCTAAGTTACAATATGTAGACCTTGCTGGAAATAAAGTAGTATTGCCTGGTCCACACCTAGACTCAGAACTTTTAAACTCTACTGTATACCTACCATCTCCAGCAGAATACATTAAACTTGTTTCTAAATTAGCAAAATTACCTGCAGGCGGAAAAAGCGTTGAGGTTGCTGATACTTTAATTTCTAACTGGTGGAAAAAAATGCAGTTGGTTCGTCCAGCATTCGTAATTCGTAACATTGCAGAAGAACAACTACGTGTATTTGGAACTGGTCACATATCGCTATTAAATAATCCTGCTATGGCCATCTCTATGTGGATGGGTAGAGAAGAAGGTCCGGCCTGGAGACGTCTATTATTCCAATTTGACGAACACAGAAATAATCTTATGGGAGATACTTTCTCTACTGGTGATGATATAACTGACGTAGTCCAAGAAACTATTGCTCATCAAATTAAAAATTCATATGTAGATATAATGTCCGCTGACGCTAAGGGCTCATTCGATGATAGAGCGGTAAAGGTTCTATCATTTAAAAATGTTGGCGCTGTTGGCTATGGTCATAAAAGATTTTTTGATGGAATTGCAAATCAATTACGTATCCTAAACGGTTCTGAACTTGCACGAGTTGTGGCTGGTGCTACACCAAAAGGTGTCGACGATGCTATTAAGGCTGGTGCATCTAGAGAAGATGCCGTAATTGATTACTTCTTTAGTGGTGCGGGTCGTAAAACTCTAGAGGATTTTGCTGCATCTACCCCTGATGATTTTAAAAACTTTATCTTTACAAGAGATGGACTAAAGAAGTATCTTTATACAGCAAAAGATTCAAGCAATAAAGACATTTCTATTTTAGCCCGTGTTCTCGAGGTTACTGGTGGAAACGCCAACCTTCGAGAGATAGTTGCATATGGTACTACAAAACTGTCTGACGTAAAGTATAGAATTCCAAGGGCTGAAACTGAAGCAATCAATTCTATATCAAATGCAAAGCAGATTTCTAACGGTAAAAAAGCATTATTAGACGCTCAGGCTCAATTTGCTAAACAAATCAATGAGGCATTTTCTACAGTTGGAAACTGGGACAATGTTTTAATGAATGTTCCGTCCAAAAATTTGGCATACTTAGAAGGTACTGCTAGCGATAAGGGCATTGTAACTAGATTCATAGATGGATTCTTTGATATCTCTACTCAACTTGAAAAGAATTCTACATTTGGCCCAGAGTTTAGGCAAGCATACTGGGATGCGATTAAAGATATATCTAAAGCGCTTGACTCGAATGCTAAAACCCAACTAGAAAAAGTTGCTCAAGACTCATTAAAGCCTATCTTATTTAGAGGATCAAATGTTGGAGAAAAACACCCAGTTTGGTCAGCCTTTAGAAGCGCAACTGGCGACGGTCCACTTACTATAGCAGACGCACACGCATATGCTGATAATGTAGCACGTAAACACGTAAAAGAATTATTTTATAACGCAAGCAATAGACGTCTAATGTTCCATCAACTACGGTTGATTGGTCCATTTATGAATGCTTGGGAAAATACATTAAAAAGTTGGAGTATGATTGGTATTGAAAATCCAATTCAAGTATATAAGGGAATAAAAACTCTTGAATGGTTACAGTCACCAGAATCATCATCTATATATCAGTTAACCGATGCTCGTGACTTCTATGATCCTAACCAAGGATTCTTTTTTACTGATCCAGAGACAGAGCAAGAAATGTTTTGGGTTCCATTTACTGGAACAGTGTTATCGAAACTTGCTGGTGGACTAACTGGAAACAATTACAAGGGTGCCCCGATTGCTTTCTCAAGTAATCCTATGTCATTTAACTTTGCTCTTGGTGCTGGATCAATCCTACCAGGTGTTGGACCTGGAGTTACTATTCCTATTAGTGCATTAGGTACTTGGAATCAAGGCTTTATAGACAATATGCCAGAAGGAATTAAGAACTGGCTATTCCCATTTGGAACCTCCGACTTCACAAGAGGTCCACTTGGCGCTGTATTGCCAGCAAACTGGAATAGAATCTTAGGCGGTGCCCTAGGATTTAAAGAGACATATGCTAGCGCATATAAACCAGTACTTGCATATCTTTCTGCTGGTGCAAATTATAATTTAGATAATCCTGACGATCAGGCTAGACTTGCCGCTGATGCTGACATCTTTGCCCGTTGGTTTGGTGTAATGCGTGGTATAACTGGATTAGTTTCACCTTCATCTTTACAGATCAAGGGTCTTGCAACAGATGGAACTGGCGATGCCCTTACCCAAATGGCGCTATACAAAGACTTTCAAGACATACTAGTTGCTAATGATGGCAACTGGAATAAGAGCGTAGGTGAATTCCTAGATCTATTCGGTGCTCCAGCAATATTTGCTATAACTGGAACAAGTGCTGGAGATGCTCCATCTAACCTAGATTCATACAAATTCATCACCAAATACCCTGATGTGGTATCTAAGTATGGTGATATATATGGATTCGTATTCCCTGGTGGTGGTTTATCTCAAGAAATGTATAAATGGAATTTAATAAGTGGGAAGAAAACCAAACTTAATCCTACACAGATAATTGAAAAGGCAAATAACTATCGTTATTATGCAGCACACGATATGTTGTTAGCCCAGGTCGATGCTGGCCTAATGGATAAGAACCAACTTAAGGATGCTACCGAGTTATTAAAGTTATCTATGAACGGTGGCCCAAAGGCTAGTTCTGATTACAATAGATTTGATAGGGTTATATTTCAACTTAAGAATCTAGCAAAAGATGAAAGATTCTTTGATGTCCCATCAGTTAAAGCACTACGAGATTATATGTATCTGCGAGATATTGCTCTTGCAAACCTAGGTAAAATAAGTACAGATAAACTAACTGGCAGTAAACCAGAAGTTGTACAACAAAGAGCCTGGTTATCTGAGCAAGCAATATGGATTTTAAAAGATAATCAAGATTTTCAAAAAATATTTTATAGATTCTTCGCTAATGAATTGGAAGGTAACTAATGGCCAGTACCTATGAACAATGGTTAGCCTGGTATAATGCTAATCAACCAGGTTATTCGCAAGAGTTAAAGGAAGCACAGGCCAGAAAACAAGTATCTATTGGCAATACAGTACCTACTGCATCACAACAGGCTGCTGGTGTAGGAACATCTAGTGTAAGTGCTAAGGCTCAGGCTGCTGCTGCAGCCAATAGTTCAACCACTGTCGCTGGTAAGAGTGTTCAACAGGGAGGAATCCCAACAGTTGGAGTCGATCCAATAACTGGAAAGCCATTTAAACCAGCAACTCCAATATATGTTGAGGGCGCTGAGTATGACTATTTAAACAATCTTCCTCCACTAGAGCGTAAGAAACTTCAACAAGAAATGTATGCCTTAGGTCTTTATGGGGAGAAAGCCCCATCATACACATTCCTAGATACAGCCGATTATGCTGCTGTTAAGAAACTTCAGGTTGCTGGAGCGCAAATAGGTAAAGGTGATATAAGGGACGTCATATCTCAAGCAAAAACAGATAAGGCTCTTCGTGGTTACTTAGTTGGAACTACTGGCACTACTGTAAATACTACTGATATTGCTACTGCTGAGGCTAAATTAAACAAATACTTCTTGGATATGTTTAATGAGAAGCCTACAAAAGAAGAGGTTGCTTTATATAAAAATGCTTTAAACTCTGCTGAACGCAGGGCTAAAGGCGCAATTGGTGCAACTCAGGCAGAAGAGATACTATTAAAAATTGCTTCTGATAGAATGAATAAGATTACAACCGCGGCTAAAGCAGGAGATACTAAGGCTATTGCATCTCTTGATTCTGGACAACTAGGTAAAACTGTAAGAGAAATTAGAAATGCCTATTCTGACAACGGTGTTATGATAGATGATGGCACTATCTACAAGAAGGCAGCAGAGGCTATGCGTAGTCCAACTGCTTATGATAACGTATTAGAAGATATTAAGTTGTCCGCAAAAACACAATGGGTTGGGTTCTCTGAAGGCCTTGACAAAGGTAGAAGTGTTAAGACTCAACTATCCCCATACTTCTCTACAAAGTCTAAGGTTACAGGGATACCGATAGAATCATTAACTGTAGCAGATATGGCAGATGTCAAGAATCCAGATGGCACACTTAAGTCATTAGAAGAGTATAACCTAGCATTATATAACAGCGATGCATATAAGAAGAGTAAGAACTATGAAACTCGAACCTTGAATGATTTGCAAGGGTTTGTTAGTTGGTTAGGAATAGTCAAATAATGGCAACCAAAGCAGAAGTAGCGGCAGCAAAAGCAGCAGAATCAAAGCGTGTTCAAGCCCTGGCTAATGCACAGGCTCAAGCAGCAGTGGCTAAAGAGGTATTATCAACTGCCCAATCTGGTGCTAGAACTACAACTGGTCAGACAATATTTGAAAAAGCATTGGCTGGATTACCTAGTAGTTATAATCAAAACACTGACGTTGCTAGAGGTATGGCTGCAATGTCTGCTCGTTATGGACTACAGGCCGCTGATCTTAATGCCTATGCTGGTGAGAATATTGGCTATAACATAGCCGAACAAACCAAAGCAGAACAGGCCTCTCTTGATGCTGCAAACTCTTTAGTAAATCAATATAGTACTCCTGTGCAAATACCTGCGCTTGATCCAGTAAAGAGTATAACATACTCTATGATAAGTGAGTTACTTAAAAAATATAATATTGAAGGACTTGCATCTGTATTAGATCAAATACGTTCAGAGTATCCAGAAGCATCTACTGATGATGTATTGTTTTTACTACAGTTTGATTCAAGATACAATGCAAAATTTAATGAAAGATTTAAAGCCAATGCCCAGAGAGAGGCTGCAGGCCTAACTGTTCTTAAGCCAGAGACGTACTTTGCTATGGAACAAGGATATAAAAAAGTATTTAATCAATATGGTTTAGTTGACTTTAACAATCAAGACTACTATGATTCATTAATATCTGCCGATCTTGCCGTTACGGAAGTAACAGATAGAGTTAATATGGCATTTGATAGAGTATTAAATGATACTGCTGTATCAGATGCTTTCACTAAGTTCTATCCCTCTGTTACAAAGGCAAAGATTGTTACCGCTATCTTAGATCCTAAGAAACAAGGACCTGCAGTTGAGCGTCAAGTAAAGGCTGCTGAAATTGGTGGTGCTGCTCTACGTCAAAATCTTATGGCCTCAGAGTTTGCGGCAACAGAAACACAGGCTAATGTTCCATTTACAAATGTAACTAGAGGCACCGTTGGTGCTGATGTACTAGGGCAACAAGGTGTTACTAAGGCTCAGGCCGAGGCTCAATATAAGAGCATTGCAGAATTTCTTCCAACTGCAGAAAAACTTAGTTCTATCTATGGTGGAACTGCAGAACAATATGGATTATTACAAGCAGAACAAGAGAAGTTACAGGGATTAGCATCTGCTGCACGTAAACGAGAAAACATTAGAGCCCTTGAAATAGCACAATTTGGTAAACGATCTGGCCTAGGTAAAGGTGCACTAGGAAGCACGACAAACATATAATAGAATCCTGACGCGGATCCATCGGCCCTCGCGCAGTGTACAAGACCGATAGCAAGAGCCAGCCTAGTTCCCCGACTAGAATCTGAGGCTTGCGACTACAACGAATAGAAGGGTGGGTTGCTATGAGCAACAACTACTGGGATGAAGACGAAGACGACCTAGATACCGACAACGGTGTGCAACTGGATGGAAGTGACTTACTTAAAAAGTTACGGAAAGCCAAGCGCAACGATGAGAAGCGTATCAAGGAACTCACTGAGCAACTTGAGGGATTATCCAAGGCGCAGCGTGAGCGTACAGTTAAAGAAGTCCTAGAAAAGAAGGGTGTCAACGCCAAAGCGGCTAGATTAGTTCTTAAAGATTTGGATGATGTTAACGAAGAGACAGTTAATAACTGGCTCGATGATAACGCAGACTTATTTGGACTAACAGTTACCAAGGACGAGCCTAAAGTAAGTGAGACAGATAAAGCAGCCTTAAGGCAGCAAGATGTCTTAACACAAAATGCTATGACCCCAGACCGAGCAGAGGATTTAAATCTTCGCATCGATAATGCAGATTCAATGGATGCATTATTAGATGTACTTCGCTCACAATAATTCCGTTCATAGTCACTTGGAGGTGACGATATGGCATATGTATCAACAGCATCCGACAATCTCGGAGGTACCGCTGGTGGTGCTGGTCTAGTCCAGAAGGCGTATGACCGTCTTCTAGAATTCGCTCTCCGTTCAGAACCCCTAATTCGTTCTGTAGCAGATAAGCGTCCAGCACGTCAAGCAATTCCAGGTTCAACTGTAGTTCTACAACGCTACGTTGACCTATCAGCAGCAACTACTGCTCTGACAGAAACAACTGACCCAGATGCAGTAGCAATGTCAACACCAACATCAGTAACCATTACTCTTAACGAGTACGGTAACTCAGTGTTGGTAACTCGTGCATTAGAGTTATTCTCTCTTGCAGATGTTGACCCTGCAATCGCAAACATTATTGCGTTCAACCTTGCAGATTCTATTGACTCCGTAGCAATGACAACATTGCGTGGCGGAACAAACGTACTCTACTCAGGTTCAACTGCAACTTCAACAGCAACAGTTACTGCTGCTGCAACACTATCTTCTGCTAACATCCGTAAGGCTGTTGCTAAGTTACGTGCTGGCAAGGCCGTTGCTCGTAAGGGTTCACTATACTGGGCTGGTATCCACCCAGAAGTATCCCACGACCTACGTGCTGAGACAGGTTCAGCAGGATGGTTACTTCCTAACCAATACGGCTCTGTTCAAGACCGTATCTGGGCAGGAGAAATTGGAACATACGAGGGTGCATACTTCGTAGAGTCTCCACGTCTGTACTCAGCAACTGATGGTTCTTCATCTGCAAAGGTGTACCGCACAATCATCGCTGGACAACAGGCATTGGCCGAGGCAGTTGCCGAAGAGCCACACGTAGTTATCGGACCAGTAGTTGACCGCTTGATGCGTCACCGCCCAATGGGTTGGTACGGCGTACTAGGCTTTGCTCGCTACCGCGAAGAGGCACTATACAGAATCGAATCAGGTTCTTCAATCGCTTAGTTGATTGACGGTAGGGCTAGGGGAAACTCTAGCCTTACAGTAAGTTCATTAAGGAGAACAATGGCAGATTACGTTTTTAGAACACCTACAGTCCAAGAAGGACCAGCAGGTAAACATAGACTATTCTACTTCTATAAACTAGATAGAGGTATTAGTATTGCTAAGAGCGGCGGAGTATATTCAAAGGTTCGCTATGTTCTTGATGAAGCAATAGATGATTACCAAGAGTTCTATATTGGTGGACATAATCACATAGTTAACGATGCTACTAAAGCAGCACTAATTGCTGGTGGTGTAGGAGTAACAGAAGCAAACTTCACAGCAGCATAAGGGGACATATGAAACACTGGGAACATCATCCAGAACCAATTGATGGATGTTTTGGATGTAAAGGTTTAGGACTTCAGATGAACTCTGGAGATGCTAAGAGAGATATTTCAGATAAAAAATGGACTGCTGAATTAAATGCTTATAAAGATGCAAGAGCGCAAGGAATACAACCAGCAGGAACAACTATGCGTCACGTACAAGAAGCGCATAGGGCTTCAGAAGTCTTAGGTAAAGCGTATAATGCGGACACTATGCCTAAGAGTAAAGATATCAACCATAAAACCGCAGCCGTAATGAAAGAGATAGGACAAATCTAATGCCAAAAGTAGGAATGAAAGAGTTTGCTTACACAGCAAAAGGTATGGCAATGGCAAAGAAAGAAGCCAAGAAAACAGGCAAGCCAATGAAGAAGGTTGTTAAGAAGACAATGAAGAAAATGGGCAAGAAGAAGTAATATGGCTAAAAAACCAAATTACTTTGAAAATGTTGCTAAAGAGATTAATGAGTCTATTCAGGCATACCGTGCAACAAGCGAAATGCGTAACACTCCTGGTCCAGGAACTGATGCTCGTGCAAACGTTCTTCGCCAAATGGAAGACAAGCAATTTGGGCAACTTGTTGGAGCCGTAGTTAGAGGCAGACGATATGACTCAAAAGGAAAGCAAGTTAAATAATGTCATCGGGTCAACGCAAGCGTCACGACGGATTCAATAAATCAATTATGCGGGACGGTATGATTGTTATTCTCCGAAAAGATGGACGAGAAAAAACCCGTCTTGACCCAAAGACAAAAGAACAAATCAAGGGGACTAAATGAAAAAGAAAGCAAAATCTAAAGTTAATGCTGCTGGGAACTATACTAAGCCTGGTATGAGAGCATCATTGTTTAAGAAGATTAAGGCTGGTTCTAAGGGTGGAGACCCTGGAGAATGGTCAGCACGTAAAGCACAACTACTTGCAGTTCAATACAAGAAAGCAGGCGGAGGTTACAAGTAATGGCACTTGCTAAATCTCAACAATCACTTAAGAAGTGGACTGCTGAAAAGTGGAAAACATCTGATGGTAAACCATCTAAAGGTAAGAAGAGATATTTACCTACTGCAGCGTGGGATGCTTTAAGTCCTGCAGAGAAGGCAGCAACCAATAAGGCTAAAGCCAAAGGTAATGCCAAAGGTAAGCAGTTTGTTAAACAACCTAAGAACATAGCAAAGAAGACAGCAAAGTATAGGGGCAAATAATGGCTGATTCAAGATTAAAAAGAGCAGGAGTATCTGGCTTTAATAAGCCAAAGCGTACACCTAATCATCCTAAGAAGTCACACGTAGTAGTGGCTAAGGTAGGAGAAAAAGTAAAAACTATTAGATTTGGCGAGCAAGGTGCAAGCACAGCAGGTGCTCCTAAGGCTGGCGAATCAGAACGTATGAAGGCTAAACGTAAGTCTTTTAAAGCAAGACACAGTAAGAATATTGCTAAAGGTAAAATGAGTGCAGCCTATTGGGCGGACAAGGTTAAGTGGTAATATGAGTAACAAGGGGACAAAAGATTCAGTAGCAGTTGTATGGTGTGACAACGGTATGGTTGATGGCAAGTTTATGCAAGGCGTAACGGATGTAATGTTAAAATCTGGCGTAGAGTTTGCTACATCACTACGAAGTCAGGGCAACCAGATTGCTAGACAAAGACAGACAGTATTTGATTACTGGTTTGATAAGACTGATTACGAATGGCTACTATGGGTAGACTCAGATG
>Ga0247723_1001090_pt1 | contig 16426 bp, 19 predicted proteins | sample MSEWelMarce5H_FC_FD_189079 | JGI IMG/M metagenome (GOLD analysis project Ga0247723, IMG submission 189079) | Subsurface sediment microbial communities from gas well in West Virginia, United States - MSEEL Well Study Marcellus 5H_FC | ecosystem: Environmental > Terrestrial > Deep subsurface >...
GAAACTGTGGCATAGCACGATTGCTTGCGTCAATGAAATGTAGATATGGTTCGCCTGTCTGCATACGAATGTCAAGTATGCGTTGCCACAAATCTTTAGCAGAAACAACTTCACGAACTTCATTACTATGTGGGTCTCTCAATTCCCAAGAATCATCTGCATCTTTGTCTTGCATACAATTCTCAACGATTTGCATGAATGAATCTGGAATGTTAATGCCATGATGTAGATTCAATGTGCGTAGATTGGGATCGCCTGTTGGCTTTCTCATTTCAAGAAATAAAAGAATATCAGGATGAGATATATCAAGATAAGTAGCGTAGGAACCACGGCGAGTCCTACCTTGTCTATAAGCGAGAGATGATGCGTCATACGTGCGAAGGTGGGGCATGACTCCAACCGACTTATCATCCGATGAGCGAATGCCGACACCGATGCCGACACCACCGCCCAACATCGAGAGCCAGTTAACTTCTGCAAGGCAATTGACAAGCCCTTCTGCACTATCGTGTAGATATGGAAGAAAACACGAAATAGGGAGCCCACGACTACTGCGACCAAAAGAAAGAATGGGAGTAGAATAAGACAACCAATGCCTACTGCTGTATTCGTATAGTCGCTGTGCATGTTCTGGATTGCTACCAAACGCTTCTGAAACATAAGCAAACCTTTCTTGTGGAGAAGTTTCATCTTCTCGCATATAACTTTCTTTCAATCTTTTAATACCTAACTCATCGAATAGCGAATCTCTACTATAGTCGATTACAATATCAGTTGTCATTCAAATTCCTTCTCGTATACTTTTAATTATTGGAAATACTTTTGCAATTACTTCTGCACATGCTCTTGCAATTTCAGCGTGTTCTTTTTGTGTTCCATTACCATCTCTCAAGTCAATGTAGTGAATCCACGACCTCAATGTACCATTCACATACAATCTTGATACAGTAAGTCCTTCCGGCAATACTGCTCTTGCTTGTTCTTTTGCGATACCATTCTTAATCGCCCACTCATATTCTTTCTTAACTGCATATAACACTCGGTTCTGAGAACGTTTCCATTCATATGCTAATAGTTTTTGCTTTTCATCAGACATATCAAGTTCCACAGAATTCTGACGATTCTTTGTGTCTTGCAATCTTGCTTCACGTAAAACAAATGCGTCATCTAATTCTGCTGTAGGATCAGCATATCGTTGACTGAATTCTTGAAACGAAAAACTTCTATGTCTTAAGAGTTGTCTTGCGATATCTCTTGTTGTCTCAACTTCAATACATGCGGAGACCATTTCAAGTGGACTCCAATGCTTGTGTTTGATGAGGTATTTGATGAGTCTTTCTGAAGTCTCGGAATTGGCTTGATTGGCGGGATTAGATACTCTTGCACAGTATGCGACAAGGTCTTGTAAGTTGGGTAAATCGAATTCGAATTCATCTTGTTTGTCTGCATCAATCGCTTGTTGTGAATAACTTATTAATTTTATGTTCATCTCATCTTCCATATGTTGTATTCAAGTAGTGCCTTAGGACCACGAAAAGTAAATTTATTTATAGTATTCAAGATTTCATCCTGCGCTTTTCCAGCGAGTATCATATCATTTATATCTTTTTCTTCATATGATTTTGGCCATATGACTACATTTGCGCCTGCGTCAATTGCATCACCAATCTCTCTTACGATTTCTTTATTGCGTGGTTCGTTGTCATAAATCAGCACTAACTTATCTTTCGGTAAGTGATTGAGTACATACTTCAAATTAGAATTTCCAACTGCGACTGCATTAGGTAAGAACAAACTATCAATCGGACCTTCAGTAACAAAAATAGTCTGTGTTATATCTATGTCGTTCATGTTGTAAATCATGGGCGAATCATCTTTTATTTTCATCACAAGATATCTTTGCTTCTCACCACGAATACCTCTGGCAGTCAAGCCAACTAATTCATCATCTCTATCATAGAATGGCAATACGATTCTAGGTTCTTCAGTCACAATCTTTTCTTCATACTCTGGAGAAAAGACTTTCAACTTCTGAACATTGTCAACGTAATAGAGTGTCTTTAATTTATCCTCAGGAATCTTTCTAGAACGTGCGTATACGATAGCTTCATGTGTATCGCTGAGTTTAGAGAGTGAAGTCAAAACACCTTTTAAATTGTCTGTCTTGTTACTGCCAAATGTGACAGGCTTGAAAACGAATCCGTGGTCTTTGTGTGCTTTGCGACCAGTCTCACCTTCTTTGTATCGCTCTAAGCAATACTCTTTGTAAAGGTTAGCATCAACTGCTTTGATTAGACTGCCTAGCGAAATGCTGACGGCACAGTTATGACACTTGTAGAAGAGTCCACCTTTTTGTGCAAAGATGTATCCACGTGCCTTGTTACGATTTGTTTGGGAGTCACCACAGATAGGGCATCTGAAGTTGTAGGTGTAATCGCCCTTGCGAACGAATTTGTCCAGACGGACAGAGAGTGTACCAATGTACTTTTGGTCAATCCAAATGCTCATATTTTCTCATTATATACAAAAAGTCTATCGAATGTACATTATAGCGTACATTCAATCGGAAGTCAATTAGTTAAATATTTTTGATAGTGCGGCTAAGTTTACGTTGGAGATTACCCAAGCAAGAACAACTACGCCACCAGCTACCATCCATTTCCATTGAAGAATTTTTTTCAAATCATCATCTTCTTTTTTATTGTGTTCTGCGATATCTTCACGGAGAGATTTAATCTCGTCCATAATTCTACGTTCCGTCAATTCAACTTTATCCGCAACTTCTCTGCTGATAGTTGTAATTCTAGAATGTAATTCTTTGATATCAGCGTTAGTGTCTGCTTTTCTTTTTTCCATGTCGGTATATATTTGATTGACCATACGGTCGTGGTTATCCACCAGCTTCTCAATAACTGAGTCCATTTTACCACAAAGCTGTGTGATAGTCAATACTTGATTCTTGAGTACCTCCACATCAACTTTTAGTTCTACCGCATCTGTTGACATTATAATCCCAACCAATTCTTCTTAGGAGGCTCAATGACAACAGGTTTACTGCCTTGTTGTAGTTGTTGCAATAGCATAATACCCGTAGCACGTACTGACGGATCATTACTCTTTGCCATTTCAGCTAATGCAGATAGTCTTGCAGTCTCTGTTAATGTTGCATCTTTAGACATAGATTTTTGTGCGTCAACATATACTGCATAATCTTTGGAAGCACAACCAACTAATAAAAGTCCTACAGTCAACAAAATAATACTCTTCATTTAACAGCCTCGTATATTTTCTTTTGCTGTTGATACCATTCATTCCATCCGTCTACTTTAGCAGAACATTGATAGTACAACGAATAGTTTTCAACAATCGTTTTTAACATGTCAGTAATAGCAACTCTATCACCTTCAATCTTTCTTAAGTCTTCGCACTTCTCAGTTAATGCAGGAATTGCGGCTGGAAACTTCTGTGTCACAGGAACGACAGTAGTACAGCCAGCTATTAATATAAGCAATAAAGGTGCTAGGAGTTTCATTTCTTCACCTCTGTCGCTTTATTTAAAGTAGCGGCGGCATTGTGAGCATCTATAATATCTTTGGGTATTGGGCAATTCTCTATAAACTTAACTACTTCTTCCTTCTTCACTACTTCTCTGTCGATGTATTGTATAATGTCTCTTCCCTTTTCTTTAACGACTTTAGTTTGGGTAACGACTTTCTCTTGTATCTCGACATTCTTCTCTGTAGATTTTTCTTCTGCTATCTTAACTTTTTCTTCTAATTCTCTTACCCTTGCTTCCCACTTAGCTTCGTTCACAATGCCGCCTTCCATCCATACTCCGAATAGTAATAGCAACGCACCAAAAACTTGAATAGGCAGTCTATATGGTATAAACTTAAATACGGTCGTGACTACAAGCGCCAGCACCGAAAAGATAACAATCAGATGATAAAACCAATCCGGTAACAAACTCAGTAACCACATAATCTGCCACATGACAATTACTCTTTACGTGCAAATAGTGAACGTACTTTATTTTCTAAAGCCTTAGCCCACTCTGGTTGAGGAAAGTGCCAACCTACAAATGCACCAACTAAAATCCAAAAAATTGTTTCTAACATATCGTTTCCTTATACTGTGAATTTCTGATTATGCGTCATAAAATTCTTCTTACGCATAACTGTCTTTGCTACTAAGTCTAATTCTTCAGAGTCTCTGTCCCACTTTAATACAAATGGTAAGTTAATCTGTGTTTGCATATCATTCAATACCGCTTCAGCATCAGGTCCCAATGCAGGAATCTTTTTGCCATACTTTTGAATTGTCTTTTTAAATAACAATTGTAATTCATCTACTGTGATAGGTTTACCATTGCGTGAATCGTTAACTCTATCTAAAAAATGTTTAGTGAAAGACACATCAACATTTAATATTTTGAACAATTGGTCTAAATATTTCTCTAACTCTTTTAATTGAGATTGGGATACTTCTTCAACCAATTGCTCTTTTTCGAATTGCTCTGTGAACATACCACTACGACCATATCGCAAGAAAATCATTGAGCCAGTCTTATCGTCTTGCAGAATGATTGGCTTCTTAGGATATTTTCTGCCGTAGGTTCTTATTGCATCACCGACTTCATCTTTACCCACATACTTCTCATACTTAAGATATTTCTTCTTACCTAATCGTGCTTTATTGAAACGTTCTGTGTCAACAACAAACACATCATTCTTTGCGAATCTACGTATGAATGCTCTGCTTGCTGGAGGGTTACCATCTAATCCTGCAATACCACCTGTCACGTTTGCAATGTCTTCTTCTACGCCTTCAGACAAATATGTCTTGCCATTGTAGTAGTCTAAGAATTGTTCTTCTAGTGTTTCTTCTTTAATGTTCTTTTCTTCTTTGAGAAGAAACAATGCGGCCGCATAAGACGCAAGTTTAGTTTTACCAAATGGCAATTTTTCTAAAACCTTTTTCAGTTTTAGAATTAATAAGTCGAACTTAGTGAATGAATCGTCTTGCGCTATTGTTCTTTTATCTGAAGGTACAATAATGTTTCCTTCGTCATCAATAACGCCAGTTTTGTTTGCTTCCCACTCTGCGAATGGTGTAGTAAACAATCTTAAAATTCTATACACTAAGTATAAGTCTACTAAATTTGCCACTTATATTCTTCTCTTTAAAATGTTGTACAACGCCAAATCCAAAACTTCTACATCTTCTAATTTAACATACTCAAGATATATTAAAAATGCATTCAACACATCGTGATGATTTGCATCTATCTTAAACCTTAACATATTGACAGCCGCTTCGACACCAAACACATTTGAAAGAGAAATTATGTGATTCAAAATCAATCTCTCTTTCAACTCACCCTTATCCACATATTTGTTTATAAGTCTTTTGATATACTTGATGATTTTCAAATCATCTAAAAACTCTAAAACTGATATGCAATTAGGATTAAAATATTTGCTTACTGCGTACTCATCAAAATTATCATTATTTAATGTAGACATTAGAATGCGCTAAATGCAACTCTTACGATGTTTGTTGAATTTGCCGCAAGGTAAAGATAATTTGCATCCCAAGCAATCGTTCCTACACCCCAACCAACTGCTGTGTTATTACCACTTGCTGGAGTTTGTGCTGTGCGAATTCTAATTGCATCCGAGTTAATGTCAAGTGCTTCAGTTGGAGCATTTGTCATTAGACCAATCTTGTCTGCTGACGCATCAACATAGAACATGTTTGCTTGATTGTCTGTTGCAATTCTTGTGTCAGAGTCTGCACCACTACTGTTGATAGTGATACCAGTGTTTACTGTGAGACCGTTTACTGAATTGATTGCAAATGTATTAGCTGAGAGTGTGCTTGTGCCTGATGCACTAATGCTAATTGCGTTGACGCTTACTGTTGAAGTTGCGCCAAAGAAATTGTCTACAGTAATTTTCTTACTTACTGGTGAACCCAATGGATCATCAATAACTAATAGTAAATCATCTTTTGTTGGTACAGTTAATGCTGTTAACTGCGTTACTTTTTTATCTGCCATTTTTCTTCCTTAATGTAAACCCAATTGAATGGGAATGCTACTTCCGGGACTCGGACCAAAAGGGGGCTCGAAAGCCCCCATATAATTTATTAAGCAATCGTCAATACTGCGTTTGCAGATACTGTGTTTGCTGTCACGCCAGCGGCTGACAACTGAACACGGTAGATAGAACCGCTTGTTGCAACGCTGTTGTTTGCAATAGTCAACGATGCTGTATTCGTTGTGCTGTATGTGCCAGTGTTTGTCAAATCAACGAATGACGCATTCGCATTTGCGGCACGTTGCCAACGATAGTTGATTGTTGTGCCAACTGGTAGAGTCGATGCAACAACTGTGAACGATACTGCGCTTGCGGCGGCTGCCGTGTTGCTAGATGGTTGTGTATTGATGCTGATAACTGTATCTGGGAATACAACATCTTCAGCGTCACCAGTAATCGATGACATTGCAACCAAAACTTCGTTCTTCTTACGTGGATTGCCGTGCATGTCTGTATATTCATTGACATAAATCCAACCGGCATCAGTAGTTTCTGCAACTGCTTCTGTTGAATCAACACCAAAAATATCTTGTGTGTTTGCAAATTGTGAACTCTGAACGGTTGCGCTGTTGGCGGCAAGCCACTTTGGTGTGTCTTGTGCTGTAACAGTTCCCGCAACGTTAGCCGCAGTCCATGCTGGTTCAAATGTTAAGTGTGTAGCATTAGCAATCGCAGTAATTTTGCGTGTGGTTCCGGCAAGAACGAATGTCTCGCCAACTTCCAAGTTTGCTGTAAATGCTGTTCCAACTCCAATTAGAGTCGTTGTATCGACAGTACTATTTGCTCTCGCAGTACCGACAATCGTAAATGTATCTCTGCTTCCCCATAGTGCCATGGTGTTCTCCTTTTATTAATATCCGATTTTTCGTAATTGTGAAATAGTGTTAATACTATTTATATGTCTTATTCCTATTCCGCCCTTTGCAACCCATTCTTTTATGTTTTTTTCATAGTCATCAATTAAAAGATTAGGGGTTCCATCGCTATTTACAGCGAATTTTTGCTTATTTTCTCTCGGAACAAGATGAATTTGTTCTACTGCACCTAAATGCTTTCGAACCCATTCAATTTTTTCTGGTTTACATGTAGCCATATGCTTAGATGGTGTAGACAATATGTAAGGCTGATGAGGCTTAATATATCTCCACAACATCATAGCGTCAGACATAGGCTCTAAGTTAGCCCAAAACTTTGGTACTTTACTTAGTGCTTCCCATTTGACATCCTTTTCTATAGTCTGAAAAGTTCCTAAACCCTGTGCCGCCAATGCTTTATTTGCACCGCCCATAAAGTTGACTAACACTTGGTCCATGTCACAATAGATTTGTGGCAATTCGTTTGTCATGTTATTTTGCCGCATCTTTCAATTCAGGATTGATTTCGATTGGTTCTCTTTTACCAGTCAATGCATCACCCTTTTTAATTGTAGCCTTGTTAGGTGCTTCTTCATTCTTTGTCTTTTTTCTCATGTCTTTCCATGACTTCTTTTTAGCTTCTACAATCTCTTCTTCATTGACAGAAACGTTACCAACTGTTTTGATTTTAACTTTAGCGTCAACGCCCAATGCTTTGAATGACTTATTAAACTTCTTAGCTAATTCTGGACCACCAGACTTGAACTCAGGAACTTTCTCTTCTTTGGATACTGCAAGCCATTTAGAGATACCACTTTTCTTCAATTCGCCTTTAGTCACATGCTTTGCGACAGGATTCAAATCTGGACCAGTACCTTCTTTGTTTAAAAGATTAGAGTAGCGAACTGCTTTCTTCAAATCTTTTTTTGCTTCTGGATTCTTTGGGTCACCTGCTTTGTCCCAATGGTCATCTGCTTTATCTCTAGCTTGCATACCACGCTTGATAGCTTTAATCTTATCCATTAGACCTTCAGTCATTTTCTTTCTAGCGGCTAATGCGGCTAGCTTTGCACGTTTGGCGGCCGCTTCTTTATCGTGTGGCTTGTCGCTTGGCTTAACGTTCTTGTCGTATGCATCACTTTCTTCCATGTCTTTTGGCTTCTTACCAGCCTTCTTCATAGCAATAGCGATAGCCGCTTGTTGTGCTGGTGAGGATGCTTCATTGACATATTTCTTAGCGGCATCAAGTGACGGAAACATTTTCTTTTTTCCATCAGCCATGTAAACAGAAAACTGGCCATCATCTAACTTTTCGATAGATTGATTACCTTTTTTCCAAACAACTTCACCGTGAGATTCGTCTAATTGAACTTCTTCAATGTACATGTTCAATTCATATTTCTGATTGTCCATGTTGTACACTTGCATTTGCAATTTCTTCTTAGATGGTTTGCCATCTTTCATTAAATTGATTGAGAATGAATTTGTTTTACCAGACGATGGTTTCTTAGGACCAGTAGCAACTTTGTCGTGCCAATCGTCCATGTCTACTTCATAGCCACGCTTCTCTGCTTGCTTGATAGCTGTCTGTACTGCACCAGAATAATCTTTGTGATAAATTTCATAGTCAGACTTTTCTTGTAAGTCTGTTTCTTCTTTACGCAACTTTGCTAAATCTGAACCATCAATCTTACCATTCTTGTTTTTATCAAGTGCTTTTTGTTTTGGTGACAACTCTTCAGTCTTCTTACGTAAGTGTGCTAAATCGAATCCGTCAATCTTGCCGTTCTTATTCTTGTCGATTTGTTTTTGCTTTGGTGACAACTCTTCGTTTGTTTTCTTACCATACATATCAACTAATTGTTTAACATAGAAATTGTAATGGCTACGGCGACCATTATATTCTCTATCTCCAAGCACAGTCTTTAGTGCTTGCACAGCATCTTTTAATTCTGAACCTTGCATTACTTTTAATGCGTCAGTAACAAGTGAGTCAACTCTTTGTGAAGCCTCTGACACACTTTTCTTTGCGTCATTGTCGAATTGTTTTCTAGTTGCTTTCATAATACCAGAGAAACGCTTGTTGCCTTTCTTCATGTCACCAGCTTTATCTGCGGCTGATGCATCTGCGCCAGCTTTCTTTTTATAGTCTGCTAGTTTCTCGTTTGATAATTCATCAAGTTGCACTTCTTCTTTCATGTTTTTTCTAGCAACACGATTCTGTGCGAGTTTAGACACAAACTTGATTTCAGCGCCAGCAAGAGATTGCAAAGATTTCAAATCTAATCTATCAAGCATAGCAATTAATTTTTTGTATGTGTCACTTGATGGATCAACTGTATTAATCTTAGAGTACTCTGCTTTCAAAGCGGCAATCTGAGATGGACTAAATGATTCACCAATGTCTTCTTTAACACGCAAAGATTTCTTTTGCTGTTGAAGTGCGGCACGTTCTTTCTCTTGCTTCAAGCGCAATTGAATTGACTTCAATGTCAATTGGGCACGTTTCTCAGATTGTTTTGTGTCTGCAACTTTTGTTCCAGAACCAACTTCTGCTTCTTGAATATTCTTGTCTGTCATTTGTATCTCCACTTTAATCTAAATCGCTTACGCTTTTGTCTGAACGCCACATTTGGCAAGACCAGTAGTTTGCTTTCCACTTTGGTCCAGGATTGTCGCAACCGTGTCTTGCACGATAACTTTTTAATCTCTCAGGATCGTCACGTTTGATTTCCATATTGGGATCACCAAAACGAACGACAACAACTTTACCATTTGGTCCCATAGTGTAGACACCAAACTTCTTCGGACCATCAGATGTTCTGAATGGATCATTTAACTTAACCGACTTACCCTGATATTCTGCTTCGTTGACAACTTGTTCCCAATCAACTTCTTCTCCAATAGAATCTTTTTCACAGTCGCCGCAACAACTTTCTTGATGGGCTGCCGTTTGAATGTCTGTTGGTTGACCAGGAGTGTCTGCGGCATACTTTTGACGCATCGCATCTGTACCCCATTCTAATGCTTCAGCAAATTTAGAAAACTCTTCATTAGAATTTACTTTAGACGCCAAGTCTTTATCTGCTTTACCCCAAGTGCCAGGACCTTTTGTGATAAAAGAATTTACTCTAGCAAATGCCCATTGCTGTGGTGTTGTTCCTGGACGATGCCCACCTTGCCAAGCCGCCATACCTCTGTCGTAAACTGCTTTGAGAATGCTATAAGCAATCCCAGACTTTTCTGCTTTCTTTTTCAAGCCTTCGATTTCTTCTAAGATTGGCTTGAACTCTTCGTATGCATCACCAAACTCATCTGGTCCCATTTCACTTGCATACATGTCCAATTCTGCACCAGTGAACTCACCATCATCATCTTCGCCATTACCTTCTTCATCATCATCTTGATAATCAAAGTCATCTTCGAATTCTAAGTAATCACGTACTGTTGAAACGTAATCGGCAGCCTTAGTAATCTTAGATAGAACCCAAGCATCTGGCTCTTCGTTCATTTGTTCCATCATGTCAAGCAATTCTTCTGCATCTTGAATCATGTTAGACACTTCGATTTGCGCCATTGAAAGACCATCAGTCTCATCATAGTCGCTATCATCGTACTCATCTTCTTCGCCCATGAGTTTCATGCCAGTAACGTCTTGAATCATTTTCCAAGCGGCTGATTGATTCTTATCTGCAATAAGTTTCTTGAGTTTTTCTTTTTCTTGTGGTGTTGCAACTTGGAAGAACTTCATCATTTCCATTGCACCAATGTTGCCTTTGTATGAGGCTTCAGACATTGAGCAATCTTTCATGCCATGCTGTTCACACATTGTGCCTTCTGGTGTATAGTTACATTTTAGATATGCTTCTTTTTGTAACTGCGTCTTTGTCATTCTGAACAATGCGTCACTTGAAGTAACCATGTCAAGTAATGTAGTCAACAAGTCATTTGTGACATTGCGCTCTGACGGATTCAACATGTCGCCAGATTTTAGTTTCTCAACAGAACGCTTAATAACTGCAAGTGATTTAGTGTCTGCTAATCCCAAACGAACCAATTGGTCCAATCTAGAAACTTCTTTTCTTTGTTCTGGTGTCTTTACTGCTTCACCGTACATCTGTTTGAATTTAAGTGTATGCTTTGATTGTGGCATACCTTTTTCTCTAGCTTCTTTGTCGCCAGGTGCGTCTTTGTATGCACTCTTATCTGAATCCGATTTAGGTCCAGTTGTTGCAAAGTGTGATGCTCTAGCATCTTTCGTATCTTTATCTAAACCAGTATAATACTTCTTAGGTTGTGTTCCGTCTTTCTTCGCAACATCTTTATCTTGCGGTAGAGTTGGTTTCTCAACAATAAACTCTTCAAACATATGATTTAAATCTTCTCTTCTCATCATCATGTTTTGTCTACGTGCGACCTCTTTACTTCTAGCGGCTGGCACTAGACGTACTGCAAACTTTTTAATTCCAGGCAACATCTTCTGCAATCTTGTGTCTACTGCAATTTTTTCTCCAGTACTCAAGTCTGCGTAGTTCTTACCACCAGCAAGGCGACCTCTGAAGAATTGATATGCCATCTTAGCGGCTCTTCTCTTTAATCTCTTAGGGTCAGCAAAACGCTTTGCTTGTAATGCTCTTGCTCTGATTAGACGTTTCTGAATTCTTTTGAATTGTTGCGCTCTTTGTCTACGTTGTGCATAGCCAAGAACCGCTTCGTCTTGTTGTTCTAGTTCTTCTTTCAAATTCATTCCCCTTTTAACTGCATCAAATAATGCTTTGGCATCCGAGTCAGATAATTTTGATGGCACACCTTGTTTAAAACTGTCAAAGTCATCCGATGTAACAAACCCACGCATTTTGGAACCTGACATACCAGACACACCTTCTGCATCTGGATCACGTTCGCCTGCTGAGACAACTTCAATAGTTTTAAAAGTAAAATCTTTTCCATTGTACTTATTAAGTAAAGCCTTGAACTCAGGTATTCTATCACTACCGACAACAACAATTAAATCATCATACTTGCCAGTAAGTTCTTTAGCAACTTCGATGATTGTTCTTGCAACAGAATTTTGAACCATTGGTCCAAATGCTTTCTTTGCAAACTTAACTTTAGTCTTAAAGTCTAGTGGATCTTTTTTTGGATTTGTGCTGTGCGATAGATACAGTTTAGCATCAGCGTTGCGCTTTTTTGCTTCTGCTTTGATTTTGTCGGCAAGTTTTTCGTGGCCGTTTGTCATTGGGTTCATGCGCCCAAATGAGACTACAACTTGCGATTTTGTTGCTTCTGTTAAAGAAGCCTTGAATGTTTTCATGTTCTTAGAGTTTTCCGTAGACTTATCTGTACAGGTTTGCCTTAGCCTAACTGTGTTATAGTTTATTTATAAAATTCTTATATTCAATTTAATAGTGCAAACATTAGGGGACCAGCTTCAACGTAATTTCTCATATAGGGACGATAAACTTTACCATCTTTGCTGTTTGATGATGCCGCTTCCACTTTGACACGAATTTGTAGCAATAAATTTGATTTACTTTCAGAGCCAGCATAGAGTTGAACTAATGGGTCACCGGTTTCTCTAAATTTTGCTTTCAAATTGCTTTTTTTCAACTGCTCGGTATAAACCTTTGTAAAATCTTTATTAAATTGTAATTGTTTAAATTTACTTCCTTCAAGTTTAACAAGTTCAATTGATGCGTCACCTTTTGTAGCACCCTCAAAAACTAACTTCGTTAAGTTTAAAAAGAATGCGCTATCTTTAGAATTGATTTTTGCTTGCATTTGTTTTGCCGCTTCTTTGTATACAATGGCTGCCGCAGATTTCACCATATCTTTAAATTCGTTTAATCTAGCATTTTCACGACTTGAAAATACTTCTTTCTTATCGTAATCTCTAATCTCTGTTAAATACGCATTTTTTAATTTTGATATATCTAATTTAAGAATTTCTTCCCAAATTTTCTGTTGTTTTTCAAATTCATCTCCAGACACTTGAGCAAACTGTTCACCTCCAGCCACTTTCAAAGAAATTTGTCTTGTGTATGGCTTGCCATTAATAGTAACTTTAATATCAGCCTTTGTACCTTTCTGGTCACCAACACCGTCCGATAGAATTCTAACGGTATCAATCTGTCCATTTAGCGCAAATTTAATAACGTCATCCGTCCATGTTTTTTCAACATATAATATAGCAGAATCATATAAATCTTTTACTACGGATCGGCTCTGTTTTTTACTCAATAACATGGCGGCCGCCTCTGGTAATGCAATAGAAAATTCAATTACATCTGTTGCATAAGTACTTTTAACAGCAACAATATCTTTAACTTTAAATTCAATCATACGATTAACTTTAAAGAATTCGTCTAAAACATGGTCAATCATGGCCACAGTTATTGGTGCATTTTTATCTTTTAATGATTTTGGGCGATTTGCAAATTTTGCAACAAGAGCGGCACCCAAAATACCCTCGGCGGCATCGCCCCTATTGAATTTATGAATTTCGTCTGCCATATTATTATTTTCCTTGTTTAGTGCATTTGTACCATTAAAAACAGTTACCCAATGCATACATAAAGGTGTCCGGTTTCAATTTAAACCTTATTACCTCTGCCAACCTTTAATAACATCAGGTGAGAAGTTTGCGTAGCTGAATTGCATTCTGTCAACTAACTTGACTGCATTGCCTTTAATCTTATCGATAGCAACATAACCCTCAACACCAGTCACTTCGTAACCTTTCTTTGTCAACAAGAAAGTATTCAACGTTTTGACTTCATCCATCTTCTTAATCAAAATCAACTTAGCTTCTGCTAAAAGATTCATCATTGTGAAAATGTCTTCTAAATGTGATTTGTTTTTTGGTGAGAAGAATCTAAGCACTTTGCTTTTCTTTAGCATCTGAGTGGCACGACCACGTTCACCTTTTCCCTCGGCTTGTTTCTCGTAGTAATCTTCTATGTATGTAATCAATTCTTTAACGTGTGATTTGACGTTAGTGATTTTCAACTGTTGACGTACTTTTGAATTGTTGAATGTCTTAATGCGTTCAATCAAGTCTTCGTCTGTATTGATGTAGTTTAGAGTAGCGGCATCTAACTTTTGGAATATCTTTCCAGCTTCGGATAGAATTGCTGTCACATTGTCAGTCTCTGCTTGTGTCAACGTAGCTTTACCCGATACGTCTTGATAGACTGCACTTGTCATCCAAACGTTTGGTGTCTTTGTGAGTGTGCTAAGAATGTCTTTGCCAAAGACTGCTGACATTGTTTCGAATGTATCACCTTCGTAAATTGTATGCCAGACAATGCCAATCTTTGCTCTTTTGATATCTTTAGCAAGTTCACTTTCTGACGGTACTGCATAGACTAATGTGTTTGGATGGAACGTGACGTATGATTCACCTTCGATTGTTTCTGTCTTTAAGTCCGATTGTGTGAATAGCAAGTCGCCTTGAATAACGCCTTTGATATTAATCTTAGGCAACCACATCAAACATGCTTTGAGTTTGTCTGCTAAGTCGCCAGAAGTGTCTGCATCGATATCTGCTGGAGTTTTGTATACTTTGGGATTTTTATTGAAGACACCCTTCTTAGCAACAAAGAACTTGCCGTCTGTTGGGTCTTGTCCTGCAAAGACTGCTGGCGCACCATCCCACTTGACTGAAATGTCAACTTTGCTTTTGGAATGTCCAGCAAGCATATCACGCACCGCTCTGAGTGCGTTTATGCTATCTCTAGTTCCTTCAACACCCCCATTAAGAACATCGTCTTCCGCATGTTCCATGTGAGTGTTTTTCTTTTCAATAAGGTATTCTTTAAATTTAAACATGATAGGTCTGTCGTTGCAATAGACCTATTTATAATTACCTTCGCATTGATGCTTGATCCTTTGCATCATCACTAGAAAAAATAGGTACTGCATTGCTTTTGTGTAATGTGCCAATGCCAATCATCTTGTCGCCAGTGTAAACTTTGCCATGAATTGGCTTAGTGCAACTGTCGCCAATTGTAGCTAAACTGGGATGACGTACAGTTTCACGAATATATGCTTTTGGGGGTTTGTATGCTTCGACTTCTTTAGGCTTCTTGAAACCTTTAGAGAATGAAGTGGTTGGCAAGTTATTCAACCATTGTTGATACTCTGCAACTTTTTTTGCAGGAGTTTTTTTCTTCTTTGATTTTTGATTTGTGTAAATTAACATAATGTAAGTTCGTCAACAAAGTTTAACAACAATTTATGGTTTTGTTCTTCGTGCCAATGTTCTGATATATAATTTTTATACCAATACTTTTGACTCTCAGGATGACAACCAATCACACCTACTCTATTTTGAATGATTGCCATGGCGTCACCATTCGCATAAGTAGAAACTATTTTAGCACGTTTTAGATTGCCTGTCAATGCACATCCATCGTAGAAAAACATTGTTTCAGATTTGCCGTTCCAAGTAACATTTGCTACGGTAGAATAAGACCTGCGAATATCTGCGGTATTTTGTTTAATATACTGAACAGGTTCAATATCATCTAGTATATCAAAATAGTAACTGCCAGCCCAATATGCACCCATACATATTCCAAGATAATATCCTTTAGACTCAACAAAATCTGCTATCATATTAGCACGTTTGCGTCTAAAGAATTTATCATAAGAATCTGCATCTCCAATACCTCCAGGAAATGCAACTATATCTGTGTTATTTAAAACTGTCAGTAAATCACTATCTGTATTAAACAAATTAACTTTGTAATTTGGCGATAATGCTTTAATCATCCCATCACAACAATCTGTAGAACACTCTGGATGATTAACAAACAATGATATCGATTTCACTCTATGCCATTCTATCTACATTCTGTCCATTACGATTCATTCTACGATTCATTTCAATACGTGCTTGTTCTGACGCCTCACGTATTTGTTTATTTCTGCGTTCTTCTAGTCGCAAATCATCTAGTCTACGTTCTGCATTTTTAATTTGCATGTTCTGATATATCTCTGCATTGTATTCTGCAATTCTATTAATAGTTGTCATTTTTAATTAAACAATAAGTTGTGTTAATTTACTAACATTTCCAATTTCACCAGAAAAGAAAGAATTAAATGAGATACTAATTCTTTCTTTTTCTCCTACAACAGAATCAACTCTATGTTGTAAAGTAGAAGGAAACAATAATAAAGTTCCTTTTTTGCAAGGTAACCAGCATTCATCTGAATTCCACTCATTATGTTCTTTAGTTTCAATTGTATATGGTATTATTGGTTTATCTCTACAAAAAGATATAGTATCTGAATTTTCATTTGTATCAACATAAAAAACACCACTAATAATTGAATTTGGATGTGTATGCTTTTGATGACTACGCCCAATAGTTGAATAATTAGCCCAAGATTGGGTAATTCTTAAAGAGACATTTGTAGCCGGATCAAATAGTTCTTGAAAAAAATCATTCAATGATTTATCAAAAA
>Ga0247723_1001091_pt1 | contig 16426 bp, 13 predicted proteins | sample MSEWelMarce5H_FC_FD_189079 | JGI IMG/M metagenome (GOLD analysis project Ga0247723, IMG submission 189079) | Subsurface sediment microbial communities from gas well in West Virginia, United States - MSEEL Well Study Marcellus 5H_FC | ecosystem: Environmental > Terrestrial > Deep subsurface >...
TAACGAATACTGGTTCAACATCAACCATATACTTTGAGTATAGAAGATGTGGTGATGGTTACCAAACGGATCAAGTACCTTTGAACTATAATCAAACCAAAAATATTTGGTTTTTAGACGGAACATTCGAGATAGATCAAAATTCTGCATTACTTTGTAGTATTGTGGATGACGGAGCGTTTCCGGTATCTCCAAGTAATACACCAACACAAACACCAACACCTTCTGTAACTGTGGGATTAACTCCAACAGCAACTCAGACACCAACACAAACTCCAACTAATACACAAACTCAAACTCCAACTAATACTAATACACAAACTCAAACTCCGACAAATACCAATACACCTACAGATAATGTAACAGATACACCGACCCCAACACCAACTCAAACACCTACACCGTCTGTAACGGCAACAGGAACTTTAACACCTACACCATCAGTGACAGCAACAGTAACTCAAACAACTACAAATACTCAAACACCATCTGTAACTCCAACCGACACTCCTGAAGTGTCTCCAACACCAACACCAACAACAACTCCAACTACCACAACAACATTAACAGCAACTGAGACAGAGACTCCAACACCAACTGCAACTCCAACTTTGACTGAAACTCCAACTAATACTCCAACAGTAACACCAACAAATACTCAAACAGGTACACCAGCAGTAACACCTACAACTACTACCACACCAACAGCGTCAAGTTTTGGAACTAATACATTCAGGGTGGAAATTGTTAATACAGGAAGAGCAAGGGATAACTCGTACTCATTAACCGAAATACCTTATGATACTATAGCTGGTTCAGGATTTACGGCAACAACGGGAACTTTCCCAATCACTGCGGGACAAACAGTATATGGTACTCACCAAGCATTTTCAAGTAGTGTGAACAACTATATTACCTTTGAGATGACATGTGCTATAGATGGTGAATTATCGATAGTTGCATTCTTAAACGGATCTTTCGTAAGATCACAAGGTCCATATAATTTATCTTCTTCTGGTCCGAACACTATCACTTTTTATTTCCCAGTCACTGCTTTAGTGACAGATACTTTATATTTCCAACTAAGTTAAAATAAAATAATCCAAATAATATAATTAAAACCCTCTACTTTTGTGGAGGGTTTTTTATTTTTAAAACAAAATACAAATTAATGAAGATTTTTATCCAAATCGCGTCTTACAGAGACCCACAATTAGTTCCAACATTAAAAGACATGATTGCGAACGCCAAAAAACCTAAAAACTTAGTTTTTGCAATCGCAAGACAATTTAATGAAACTGACGGGTTTGATAACCTCGACGAATACAGAAACGATAAAAGATTTAAAATCTTAGATATACCTTACCAAGAGGCACAAGGAGTTTGTTGGGCAAGAAACTTGACACAACAATTATATGACGGAGAAACATATACGTTACAAATAGATTCACATATGAGATTTGTTAAGGATTGGGATGATATCCTTATCAAAATGATTAAGGGGTTACAAAAGGACGGATACAAGAAACCTCTACTTACGGGTTATGTTCCGTCTTTTGACCCCGAAAATGATCCTGCAGGACGTGCACAAGATGCGTGGAGAATGGTATTTGATAGATTCATTCCTGAAGGTGCTGTATTCTTCTTACCTGAAACAATTCCAGGTTGGAGAGAAATGAAAAAACCTGTAACAGCAAGATTCTATTCTGCACACTTTTGTTTCACATTAGGTGAATTCTCAACTGAAGTTCAACACAATCCTGAATACTATTTCCACGGAGAAGAGATTTCAATTGCAGCAAGAGCTTACACATGGGGTTATGATTTGTTTCACCCACATATTCCAGTTGTTTACCACGAGTACACTCGTAAGGGTAGAACAAAACAATGGGATGACGATAAAGAGTGGGTAAGAAGAAATCAAAAAAGTCATTTGGCAAATAGAAAGTTATTTGGCATGGACGGAGAAACTCAAGAAGGTCATGACGGTCTTTATGGGTTCGGACCTATAAGAACTCTTACAGAATATGAAAAATATGCAGGTATCCTTTTCTCAAAAAGAGCTATCGACAAATATACTTTAGATAAAAACTATCCACCAAACCCTTATAAGTTTGAGACAGAACAAGAATGGAAAGATAGTTTCTGTATGATGTTTAAACATTGTATTGATATTGGATATTCTCAAGTTACTGAAACAGACTATGATTTTTGGGTTGTTGCGTTCCACGGTAAAGAAGATAAAACTTTATTTAGAAAAGATGCAGACAAAAATGAAATTGCAGGTTTCATGAGAGATCCTGACAAATACTGTAAAGTATGGAGAGAATTCCAAACTGACGAATTACCTGAATATTGGGTTGTTTGGCCTCACTCGGAATCTAAAGGATGGTGTGATAGAATCACAGGTCAATTAAACCACAATGTAGTTAGTTAATGAAGTTTCAAGATATTCCAAAATTTGTTGTTAATTTGGAAACTCGACCAGATAATCTCGAATTAATTAAAAAAGAGATGGATTATATGGGATGGGAGTTTGAAAAATTTAACGCAATTAATAGAAATAGTTATATGGGTTGTACCCTTTCTCACTTGGGAATTATTCAAATTGCCAAAGAAAGAGGGTATGATCGTGTAATGGTGATTGAAGATGATTGTGTGTTTATGCCATACGCAAAATCTTTGTTAGATGATATTGAAAAACAAATTGATGGAATAGAATTTGGAGTTCTCAATATTACACCAACGTTAAATAGAAAACTTAATTTAAGTGATAAGTATGATTTGCTATTAGACATTACGAACACTCCACCAAAAGAAAACGAAGTTCATACAGAAACTTTTGCAACAAACATTTTAATATACGATAAATCCGTATACGATGAGATGTTTAATATTTCGTTAACAGCATTCACAACATCTGGTGATTATTATTTTCCAATTGATGGATATTTGGCTAATTTTATTTATCCTAAATTTCAATCTTATTGTCCTATTTTACCAATTGCTCCACAAAGAAAATCGTATTCTGATGTTTCTCATGGTATGTATAATAACTTCTATGCTCAAACATATAATTGGAATTTATATTCACCAAAGAAACTTCCAAATGAATTTAAGAGTGAAGAAGGAAATGAAAAAATAAAAGAAGAAAAAAAACATATTCCATATTATGTCGGTTAAATTTATTACAGCGATCTACAGTAGATTAGCAGGGTCTGATTTAGGTGGTAGACACGCCAGAGGAGGTCATTACAGATACAGTTTATTATCATTACTAAAAATGACTAATGCTGATTTTATTTGTTACACAACAGAAGACGAAAAACAAGACCTTGAAGTCTTTTTTTATGTTGAAAATAACATCTCAAAAGACAAATTAAAATTTGTTGTATTTGATTTATACGATACAAAGTTTAAGGATTTAATAAATCAAAAAAAGGATCTTGATCAAACAAAGAAATCAGATAGATGTGTTGAAGTTCAATACTCTAAGTTTAGTTGGTATTGGAATGAAGATAAAACATATGATTATTATTATTGGATTGATGCTGGTTTATCTCATTGTGGATTGGTGCCGAATAAATATTTGACCGATAACGGTGCAACAAGAAGGTATTATGAATGTAATTTATTTCATAATGATTTTTTAAATAACTTAATTGAATTTACTGACGATAAGTTGTTTATTATAGGTAAAGAGAATGATCGAAACTATTGGTCAGGTACGGTTGGTCAAAAATACTACGATAATTTCCAAAGAGACATACACATAATTGGTGGTTTGTTTGGAGGTAAGAAGGAAAATTTTGAATGGTATGTTTCTAAGTTTGAAGAATACACGGAACAAATATTAAAAGATCCTGAAGAAAGAATACCAATGGAAGAACAGGTAATGACTTTAATGTTTTATAATCATCCAGAAAAGTTCAACAGAAAACATTTTGATATATGGTGGTGTAGAGACAATTGTCCTCCAGGAACTGACGATGAATTGTTCCAAAGAAATAAAAGTTTCTATAAAATTTTAACAGAATTAAATAAGATAGATGAGTAACATAACACTTGTAACGGGTATTTGGGATATAGGAAGAGATCAACTTTCCGATGGATGGTCAAGATCATACCAACATTATTTGGATAAATTTACATCATTGTTATCGATAGATAACAATATGATTATTTTTGGTGATGAAAGTCTGAGGGATTTCGTATTCGAAAGAAGATCGAAAGATAATACTCAATTTATCACAAGACCAACTGAGTGGTTCAAAAACAATGAATTTTTCGATAAGATTCAAAACATTAGAAATAACCCTGAATGGAGAAATTTATCAGGATGGTTACCTGAATCAACTCAGGCGAAGTTAGAATATTATAATCCACTTGTAATGAACAAAATGTTTTTATTACATGATGCAAAAATTATGGATGGATTCAATTCAGAATATATGTTTTGGATTGACGGTGGTCTTACAAATACAGTTCACCCTGGATATTTTACTCACGACAAGGTTTTAGATAAGTTATCGAAATACATTAATAAGTTTTCATTTATCTCTTTTCCTTATGGTGCTGAAACAGAAATACATGGATTTGAATATAATAAATTAAATTCCATTGCCGGTGGTAAGGTAACTAAAGTTGCTCGTGGAGGATTCTTTGGTGGTCCTAAAGATTCTATTTCCGACATTAATGGAATCTATTATAACTTATTAATGTCCACTCTAAGTGAAGGATATATGGGTACTGAGGAATCATTATTCAGTATCATGTGTTACAAACATTCTGACATCATTAATTATTTTGAAATCGAAGGTAATGGATTAATTGGTAAATTCTTTGAAGATTTAAAGGATGACAAATTGGTACCTAAGTCGGAGTCTTCTATAAAGGTTTCAGTATCTAACGGTGATTTAAATAAAGTTGGTTTATATGTTATAACTTTCAATAGTCCAAAACAATTAGAGACATTGATTAATTCGATGAAAGACTACGATAGTGATTTTTTAACAAGACCTAAAAAATTCTTATTAAATAATTCAACAGATAAGTCAACTTATGATAGATACGATGAATTATGTAGAGAATATGATTTTGAACACATTGTACCTGAGGAAGGTAATTTAGGTATTTGTGGTGGTAGACAATTTATTGCTGAACACTTTGATAAGAGTGGATTAGATTATATGCATTTCTTCGAAGATGATATGTTTTTCCACCCGAAAGATGGTGTGTGTAGAAATGGATTCAATAGATTTGTTCCAAACTTCTATCAAAAAACTTTAGAGATTATAAAGAAAGAAAACTTTGATTTCTTGAAGTTGAACTATAGTGAGTTTTTTGGTGATAACGGAACTCAATGGGCTTGGTATAATGTGCCTCAATCTGTAAGAGATGAGTTTTGGCCAGGTAAACCAAGACTACCTGAAATGGGTCTTGATCCGAACGCACCAAAGACAAAGTTTGATATGGTTATTTCTCACAAAGGTGTCCCATATGCTATTGGTGAGGTGTATTATTGTAATTGGCCTCAGATAGTTTCGAAAGAAGGAAACAAAAAAATGTTTTTAGAAACAACATGGGCAAGACCGTTTGAACAAACTTGGATGTCTCACATTTATCAAGAGATGAAGAAGGATAGAATTTACGCAGGTTTACTTATGATGACCCCAACAGAACACGATAGATTTGAACATTACGATAGAAGCTTACGGAAAGAATCATAACGTATATTTATTGTTATGGAATTTTTTATTAAGCAGAATGCAACTTTGCCTGTATTAAAAATGCAGATCGTAAAAGACGGTAGAAGTGACTATGTAGTATTCATGGATCAACTCGAAGTGTCTACGATCTATTTCAGTATGATTAATACTGCAAACGGTATACCTAAGGTTGTTTCTGCCCCTGCTAACATTGTTGAAAAAACTTTTGCAGAACCTGGAACTCCTGTTGAGTATTACGTTTATTTCCAATTTACTTCGACTATGACAAATACACCAGGTAGATATATTGGTCAATTCTTAATTAAAAATGATGAAGGAAATCTAATACTTCCTATTAGAGAAGAACTTTACATTAACGTTCAACCAAGTTTTATTTCAGAATCTCCTTGTTGTTAATTTGATTCTAACTGTTTCGTTTTCTATATTTATTGTAGAATGAGTAAGGTAAATTTCACAATACCGTGAAAGCCAATAAACCACTCGCAAAACATCATGATTAGTAACGAAGAAATTGAATCGTTCCTTCACGGAAACGACCCTGAAGAATTTATTGTAGCCATCGAATTCGACTACGCATCCAATTCCATTTTTAAAATTAAAGAGATCCCGGGTAAGGGAAAAGAAATACGTAAAGATAACTTCATACCTTTCGCATGGGTGGGAGACTTAAGAGGTATTGGTTTTTATGGTGACTCCAAAGCAGCACAAAAAACCGCAATGACAAAATATTCTATTGTCATCGATAAGTTAGAAACTCACGGAAACGAAAGATTAGAAAAAGGAATGACTTATATGGTTAAGTCTCTCAAAGGATATAGAGAACTTATCCAATTCTTCCGTGACGGTGGGTGTGATCCGTGGGGAGAAAAAACAAAGGACAAGGTTATGATTCTACCTCCTGTAGAACAATACTTAATCACAAAAGAAAAAAGATTATTCAAAGGGTTTGAAAACTACGAAGAAGTTACTCGAATGGTATATGACTTGGAAACGACTTCTCTTGAACCTAAAGATGGTCGTATCTTCATGATTGGAATTAAAACTAATAAAGGTTATCACCGTGTTATTGAATGTATTGATGAGTCTGAAGAAAAGAACGCAATCATAGAATTCTTTAAAGTTATTGATGAATTAAAACCAAGTATTATCGGTGGATATAATTCAGCAAACTTCGATTGGCATTGGATATTCGAAAGATGTAATATATTAGGGATTGACCCAAGAAAAGTATGTAAGTCATTACACCCCCAACACTCATTCACAAGAAAGGACAGTATGTTAAAACTTGCAAACGAAGTTGAGACATATACTCAAACCTCAATTTGGGGTTATAACGTTATTGATATTATTCACGCAGTTCGTAGAGCTCAGGCGATTAATTCAAGTATTAAGGCTGCGGGTTTGAAGTATATTACAAAATTCATTAACGCTGAGGCACCTGATCGTGTATACATTGATCACCTTAATATTGGTAAGATGTATACCAACAAAGAAGAGTTTTGGTTGAATACACAAAATGGTAATTATAAGAAGGCAACTGAGTATGAAGATTTGGATGTAAAGTTTCCTGGGGTATACAAAAAGATTACTGGTGACAAATTGGTTGAGATGTATCTTGACGATGACTTAGATGAGACATTAAAGGTTGATCAAGAATTTAATCAAGGTTCATTTCTACTTGCTGCAATGATTCCAACAACTTATGAGAGAGTATCTACAATGGGTACCGCAACATTATGGAAGATGTTGATGTTGGCATGGTCTCATAAACATGGACTTGCAATACCTGCCAAAGAATCCAAGACAGACTTCGTAGGAGGTCTTTCTCGACTACTTAAGGTTGGTTATAGTAAGAATGTATTAAAGCTCGACTTCTCGTCTCTATACCCCTCTATTCAACTTGTACACGATGTATTCCCTGAGTGTGATGTTACAGGTGCAATGAAAGGTATGTTAAAATATTTCAGAGATACCCGTATCAAATACAAACAACTCGCAGAACAATATTATGAAACAGATCGTAAGAAGTCTGAGTCATATGGTAACAAACAATTACCGATTAAGATTTTTATTAACTCGATGTTCGGTGCATTATCCGCTCCTCAGGTTTATGCGTGGGGTGACATGTTTATGGGAGAACAAATTACTTGTACAGGTAGACAATATCTTCGTCAGATGATTAAGTTCTTTATGACCAAAGGTTATGTTCCGTTGGTGATGGATACGGATGGTGTGAACTTCTCCACTCCTGATGATGCTAAAGACAGAGTTTATGTTGGTCGTGGATTGAATTGGAAGGTGAAGTTGGGTAAAGAATATTACGGACCTGAGGCCGATGTTGCTGAGTATAACGATATCTTTATGAGAGGTGAGATGGCTCTTGATACCGATGGGGTATGGCCGTCTTGTATTAACTTGGCTCGTAAGAACTATGCGGTTATGGATGCCAAGGGTAAGATAAAACTAACAGGTAATAGTATTAAGTCTAAAAAGTTACCGGTATACATAGAAGAATTTTTAGATAAAGGTATCAAGATGTTATTACAAGGTGACGGTAAAGCTTTCATCGAATATTATTATGAATACCTACAGAAGATTTTTGATAAGAAAATACCTTTGACTAAAATAGCACAAAGAGCTAAGGTTAAATTAACGATTGAGGATTATAATAAAAGATTGAATACTAAAACGAAATCAGGTAATAGTATGTCTCGAATGGCTCATATGGAATTGGCGATCCAACAAAACCTTAATGTTAACCTCGGTGATGTTATTATGTATGTTAATAATGGAACAAAGGCTTCTCAAGGAGATGTTCAGAAAATGACTGTAAAACAAATTAAAGATACGAATGCGGTTAACCTATTTAATAACCCTAAATCAAAACCAATAACTGATGGTGTGATGGTTAACTGTTATATGTTAGATCCAAACACTTTAGAGAAAAACGCTGAGTTGACAGGTGATTATAATGTTCCGAGAGCTGTTGTAACATTTAATAAAAGAATTGAACCATTACTTGTTGTTTTCAAACAAGAGGTTAGAGATAGTCTTATTGTTACAGATCCAGTGGATAGAGGCATTTACACTACAGTTCAATGCGAATTAATTAATGGTCATCCATTTGAACAAGGTGATCAGGACACATTAGAAGAAGTTTTAACTTTATCTGAAGGTGAATTATCTTATTGGGAAAAAAGGGGATTAGACTCCAACTACATGTATGAGTTAGCAGAATCAGATTGGAAAGAAAAGTTAGAGGTTAAGTAACTATGATTGTTTTAATCCGTCACTAGAAAGGATATACCAATTACCGTTACAGAATCTAAATTCTATACATGCTCCTTTGTCGCAAACGATTTCGTCAAACTCTTCGTCAATTTTTCCCATATCAGGAATTATTGTAAGATGTGTTAGGGATTTAACAACAACGTGGTCTGTAGAAATACTGTCTAACTTAACAATCGAGGACTCAGATCCTCTAACTATAATACATTCCTCCCCGTTTGTTTGATAGAAATTTTCGCCTGTAACTACAGACACTTCTGATGTGAATAATACTTTTCCATTCACTAATCGTTGTGATGGTATTGATTTAATAATAGACATTAGATTACATATATTTGTCTTGGAAATGCTCTGAACTTCATTTGTTTGTTCAAGTTTTCCGCTAACAAAGCCTCTTTTTCCATTACTTTTTCAGGGCGTAAACGTTCAAGTCTTAATTTTAATTCTTCCTCAAGTTTACTTTTCTCGTCTTTAGCTTCTGTCAGTAGGCTTTGATAGTCCATGGTTATCTCAGAATCAGGAGTTTTCAGGTTACCACTATACTTTCCTCTAACTCTTGCTAAAGTTTCTTTTGAGTATGCAGTAAACCATCTCCTAACCCATTGTTGAGCTGGAACATTTAAGTCTTCCCATTCTAATGTTTCCAAAGGAACATCAGATGGTAGTTTAATAATATCGGGATTAGCTTTAAGACATGCGTCTCTATCTTTTCCCTCTGTATCGTAGTACCAATACCAAACTCTGTAGTTGTTATATCCGATTGTTCCCCAATCAAATCTACCGCCTGGTACGTTGTATAGTTGTAATAATCTTTCTCCATCAGGTAAACCTGTAATTCTATATGTTAAATCCCCACCATAGATACGGTTCAATATGTTAACTTCCTGTAGACGTAATAACATATCAAATCCAGATGTCATCAAGTACGAACCTTGATAACCCATTTGAGCGTAACCCGCACCACCACCTAATCCTGGTGCTCCTGCAAATCCTCCACCCCACGGATTAAATAATCCTGAAGTCATTTCAGCTGGTGTGAACCATAAAACTTCATTAACTTCTCTATTTTTTGGGATAACGTAGTTTTGTGTATTTGCTGATAGATTAATATAATCTTTCTTTAATACCCAAGGTCCTGATGTTTGTAATCCAACGATTTTAGAATATGCGTAAGTAAATTGATCTTCAAAATCCATTGTTCTTGTAACCAATGCTTTTGCCACAGATTTTTCATCCATGTTTAGGTTAACCAAGTTGACCCATTGACTTTCGATCAACCAATCCAAAGTGTATTGCGTATAGTCTTGTATTGATAACTCCATTAAAGAGTCCAACATTTCGTCTTCCAATTCCACACTACGAAGTGGAGCACCTAATTGGTGTTTAATTCTCGTATAGATTCTGGATCTTTCTGGTTCTCCGATTACTGCCATGATAATATAAATACTTTCTAAAAGTTATTTTATGTCGTACAATAAACCGTCTTTAGGAAACACGAAGTTTCCTGCAATAATATTTGGTTTTTTGTTGAAGATAAGAACATTTCTTCCTTTCTGAAAAATTAACCAATCGGTAGTATAATTTTTTACATTACCTGTTCCTTTCAGAGTGATCGTATTATTTTTGTCAATTCTTTCTTTGTAACCTTTGATTTGTGCTGTATGTGTTTTTCCGTTTAATGTGATTTTAGCATCGATACCTTTTAACATATCTTCTTCACCACCTAATACACCTGTTTTTTCAGCAACTTTACCTTTGAAATGTCTGTTAATCATCGCAACTGTAATTTCTTCTCTTTTGTCACCTGCAGAATCAGTATCAATTAGAGACCTCATCAAATTTTGGAAAGTAGGACTTTCTCTATCAAAAATTCTAAATTTGAAATAATCTAATGCTTTTACGAATCTTTTTATTTCTTTATTTTGATCGCCAGGTGATTTATCTACAAATTTTATTACATCTTTTTTTGGATCAATTGATTTGATTACCTTATTAACATCTTTCATAAGAATACAAAAGGCTGTATAGTTTGTGTTAAGTTTGTTTAGAACGGATCTACCAGGTGTCTCAAAATTATAAATTCCTGCTAAGTTACCTTGATTGTCTTTATCCGCCCAATATTCACGAAACACTTCTTTCAAGATTCTATCAATAGCGTCTCTGTATTCCAATTCAACAGGTCTGTTAACATTAAACATTACCCTTATTGCCTCCGATTCTTCAGTACCACACTTTTCAGATTTTTCTTCAGACAATATTTGTCTAAACTTAACTGATTCGGCAAGTTTTGTTTCAGTTTTCATTTCGTACATTTTTGAAACAAAATCCCAATTAACTACTTTCCAAAAATTTGTGATATACTCATCTCTTTTGTTTCTGTATTTCAAGTAGTATGCGTGTTCCCACAAATCAAGACCCAACAAAGGAAATCCTCCACCTTCAATAACATTCATTAAAGGATTGTCTTGGTTTGGCGTAGACATGATTTTTAATCTGTTCTGACTTGTCAAAACTAACCATACCCAACCTGAACCGAATCTTTCTTTGGCAATTGTTTCGAACTCTTTCTTGAAATTATTAAAAGATTTAAATTCTTTTTTTATTTTAGTTTCAAGTTCTCCTGTCAATTTCATTGGTTTTGGAGATAACATATTCCAAAACAAAGCGTGGTTGAAAGCACCACCCGCATTATTCCTAATTGTTTTGTCGTACCTTGATATCGATTTGATAATTTTTTCTAAATCGAGATCTCCGTATTTTTTCTTTGAGAGTGCGTCGTTCAATTTATCTACATAGCCCTTATAGTGTTTGTTGTAGTGGAAGTTCATTGTTTCTGGATCAATGAACGGTTTGAGGGCTGAATAAGAATAGGGAAGTTTCTCTATTCCAATTTTTTTCATTTCTGTGATTAACAACTCGGTTTCGTGTGTTACGTGGTTTTCTTGTATTTGTTTTTCGAGTTGTACAATCTTCTTTTCTGTTTTATTCATAATATTGGATTATCATATAAATAATCCGTTAGTTCGTTATTGTCTACGTTGGTTAATTTGTTTCATAATTTCTTCTACTAAATCTACATCATTTTTAACATCACCCATAACCGTAGCAATAACTTGTTTTTTCTTGTTGAGTATATCGTAAATAATTCCTTCTATTGTGTTTTCAAATATTGGGTAGTAAACTAAAACATTATTTTTTTGACCGTATCTATAAGCTCGATCTTCTGCTTGTGAATGGTCTGAAGGTAAAAATGATAGGTCGTTCATTATTACTGCCTCTGCTGCGGTTAAAGTAATACCCACACCTGCAGCCTTTATATTTCCTACAAAGACTTTCACTTTGTCATCTTCTTGGAATTTATCAACACTGTTTTGCCTTTCAGGTTTTGACATGGATCCGTCAAGTCTTACGGCTGTTTTACCAAAATGTTGAATTATTCTATCGAGTGAGTTTGTAAAATTACAAAATATGATGACCTTCTTACCTTGTTCTATTATGTTTTCAGCCAATTCGATTGTCTGAATAACTTTCTCTTCGGCAATAACTTGTCGTACTTGGGTAAGTTTTGTAAATTGAACCGTCAATGATTTACTCTCATCGGGGTTCTTCTCATACCAATTGTAATAATCACCCATTACCTCTTCGTATTGTTTTGATTTTAATCTAAGGTATACGGGTGTAATAATTTTATCAGGTAAATCTAATACATCTTGTTTTAATCGTCTTAGAGTGAGACCTGAGGTTCTATCTCTTAATTCCTCAAGGTTACTGGCTCCTGTAACATTCCATATCTTTCTACCTCCAGCATTGAATTGATATCCGCTACAATATCTGATGGCGTATGCCATCCAATTTTTGGCAACTGGTGAGTCAATCAAACTTAACAAATTGAAATAATCCATTGGTCTTGAGGTCATTGGGGTACCTGTTAATAACCAAAGTCTATCAACGTTCTTTACAAGGTCGTTTATTAGTTTTGTTCTTTGTGCTTGACCGTTTTTAATATAGTGTGCTTCGTCAACGACCACCAAATCAAAATTGGCTCCAAGAATTTGCGAATCAGATTTCTTTTTAACATTGTGGAAATTTTTAATAATATCATAATTTATAATAACAAAATCATGTTCTTGACTGAAGTTCTTTCCTTCAGAAATATAAATGCTTCTGTCTGTATAATTCTCAATCTCTCTCTGCCAGTTAATCTTCAAACTCGCAGGACAAATAATTAATATCTTTTTAGCACCACTTTCAAGTGCAGCAACTATAGTTGATGTGGTTTTACCAAGACCCATATCATCGGCCAAGATATATTTTTTGTTCTCAACAAGTTTTTGAACGGCCTCAATTTGATGAGACAAAAGAGGTCTGTGAGAATATTTTTCAAAATCAATAACAACGTTTTTTACTGTGTTGTCTTTGATTAGTGATGCTTTTGGAACCCAAAAATCGTGAAGTTGTTCTGTCTCAAATACTTTACCCCAAACATGATAAGCCTTTTCTTTATCCGCCAATAACTTTTCAATCCATATTTTTTCAGGTATTTGTGTGTATAGTTTGTCGTCGGCTAATTTTTGTGCAAAGTACGAATCAAGGTTAACCCATTTTTTAGCAACCTTTGGTGGTTTGTCGTGAAAGTTAATTATGTATTCAGATTGACTTCTTGTTGGGTAAAACTTTTTATTAAGCGTAAGTTTTCTCTTGAGGTCTTGTATGTAATTATTTGGACCGTCATATGTCTCCAAAATGGATATTGCCTTAGATTCTATTACGTGGTTGCCTTCCAATAAACAGGTTTTATTACAAATATAACTTATTTTGTAGTATTTATCAATATATGGAAAAATTGGTACCAATAACGAGATTAGGTAAGTTTTTTGGTGGTGAGGATTTCACCTTGGATATTGATATGGGTGAAGAGTGGTTAGAGGGTGATATGAACTTTACCTTTGTTTTGTATAAAGTTGATAAGTATAAAACCAAAACAGATGATGTTTATGGGGAAGCTTTGCAAGACGGTATTCAGTTTCTTCCACCTGTTGAAATAAAGGGTATGGTTCAAATTGTGGCTCCAACTAATCAAAGATTGGGAACTTCAAAAATCGAACAATCTGAGCCAGGTAATTTAAAAGTATCAGTCTATCAAAGAACTTTGGATGATTTAGAAATTGATATTTCTTTTGGTGATTACATTGGGTATTACGAAACTGAAAGTAAAGTTAGGTATTATTCTGTTAGTGATGACGGAAGGGTTAATTCAGATAACAGACATACATATGGTGGGTATAAACCGTTTTACAGAACTATTATTGCAACACCTGTAACAACGAACGAATTTAACGGAATATAATATGGGATTTCCGAAACAAGTAAAAAAACAAATACAGTTAGTTCCTCCTAAAACTCTTTCAGCAAGAAGAGAACAACTTTTAGAGTATATTAACAAAGACGGTACTTACCTACCTAATTCGGTATTACATGCCGATTTGGATAAAGGTATGCTTGAGTTTGTTAAAGAAGAGTTAAGAACTGTGGTTTCAGGTAAGGTTGTCCCAACTGTTGATGTTCTCATAACAACACAAAACTGGTCTCAATTTACTGAAACATGGAATTTTGTTGATTCGGACTTTAACGTATCTCCTCCTTTTATTACAACAGTGAGAAATCCTGAAGTTAAGTACGGGTCTAATCCAGCACTTCTTTACACCATTCCAAATAGAAAACAATATTATTATGCCACTGTTCCTACATGGGATGGACAAAGAAAAGGAATGGACATTTATACTATACCTCAACCCGTACCTGTTGATATTACTTATAGTGTTAAATTCATTTGTAATAGAATGAGAGAGTTGAATGAACTTAATAAGAATGTTCTTCAAAAGTTTTCATCAAGACAGGCATATACTTTTATCAAAGGACAATACGTTCCAATAATATTACAAAATATTTCTGACGAATCTGTTGTAGACTTAGACAAAAGAAAATACTACATACAAAGTTATGAATTTTTAATGATGGGTTATTTGATTGACGAAGAGGAGTTTGAAGTTAAACCAGCAATTTCAAGAACCGTTCAATTATTGGAAGCTAAAACATCAAGAGGAGGTAGAAAAAAATCTTACCCTAAAAATCCAAGTTTATTTCCTTTAACATTTAATTTTTCTGCGGGGACTACGGCTTACACAGAAAATTACAAATATACAGCAGACTTATCTTTTGAGGGTATGGAAAATATAAGTTCTTGGGATGTTTATATTAATGATGATTTTTATGGTTCGGATCTTACCGAGATTCAATTAACATCAGGTAATAATCTTACACTGAATATAACACCAACAGACCCTTCGTCTGATTCTCAAATTGTCTATATTGCGAGATTAATTTAATCTTCTCCGTATAAATCAGTTTTTTCTTTACACTTTTCCATAATTAAATTTTCAAGAAACTTGTAAATTTTTAAACCCCTTTTATCACAATACTTTTTGAGTGCGTTGTGAGACTCAATTGAGATTTTGATGTTCTTTATCTCTTTTGTCGTTTTTGACGTTGTTTTCATGGGCAGAAAAAAGGCAGAATAAAAGCGCCTAATTTATAAATACAATATAAAGAGTAAAGTTTTTTGTGTTTAATTTAATATTTATGTATAAATAAATCTGAACAGAATTTTTAAATAATGGCAACAGCAAGTAAAGTATTCGTTTCACCCGGTGTATACACAACAGAGACCGACCTATCATTCGTCGCGCAAAGTGTTGGTGTAACTACATTAGGGTTAGTAGGGGAAACCCTAAAAGGCCCAGCCTTCGAACCAATTTTCGTAACGAGTTTCGACGAGTTCACAACTCTTTTTGGTGGTACATCCCCTGAAAAGTTTGTGAATACACAAATTCCTAAATATGAGGCGGCGTACATCGCAAAGTCTTACTTACAACAATCTAACCAATTGTTCGTGACTAGAATACTAGGATTATCAGGTTATGATGCGGGACCTTCTTGGTCTATCACCACTATTGCTAACGTGGACCCAACTACTGTTGGTGTTAATGTTACAACAGGAACAGCATTTGAAATGGACTTCTCGGGATCAACGGGAGGAACTGTTAACATAACACAAGATACAACTCCTGATGTTATTTGGGATGATTTTGGTTTACAATATCAACTTGAGAATGGAAATTTATCCACTTTACAAGAAGACATCTCAACTCAATTAGTTGATATTTTCAGAGATACAACATTATCTGGAACAAGTGCATATGTGTTTGGTTCTTTATCTGGTACAGTATACAACGAGTTAATTGCTGATGGTATTACTGGTTTAACAAACGTGTTTAGTTGTAATAACATGGATCTTAATTCTGCTGATTTAACATCAGACGATAATGATGTTTGGTATTACGCAACATTCG
>Ga0247723_1001092_pt1 | contig 16415 bp, 26 predicted proteins | sample MSEWelMarce5H_FC_FD_189079 | JGI IMG/M metagenome (GOLD analysis project Ga0247723, IMG submission 189079) | Subsurface sediment microbial communities from gas well in West Virginia, United States - MSEEL Well Study Marcellus 5H_FC | ecosystem: Environmental > Terrestrial > Deep subsurface >...
GTCTGTATAGCAACGCCATTACTATTAAATGATGAATTAAGCACTGAATGCTTGTTGATTCCTCGTCCACTGACAGCAACTCCGTTATTGTTAAATTGAGAGTTACTTACAATAACTGTACGCTCTACTCCAATTGCAGTGCTGTTATTTTCAAAAGTAGAACTATTTACATAAATTCTATTGTCATAACTAGAATCACCTACTGAAAATATGCTTGGTGTTCCACCCCAGTCAGATGCTATTGCTGTACTATTATTTGTAAACAATGAGTTATTAACGTACGTAATAGTGGTGTTTCCATTTTTATTAAAAATTGATCTTCCAGAATTATGGAAGTAAGAACTGTTAATTGTAAGAGTTCCTCGTTCATTTTCTACATATGTGTAGTTAAACTCTAAATCATTTATAGTGACGTTTGATCCACTAGAAACGTACAGTCTGTAGTTTCCAAACAAAGAAACTTTATCTTCTCCGCTAATGCTTAACTGACCTGTAATGTTTGGAAGGTTAGATGTGAGATTTATAGTTCCTTCTACACTAAACGTTATGCTGTCATAAATCCCACCAGACTGAGCATTAGCCTGATTGATAGCCCATCTTAAAGTTCCCTGAGACCCATCATCTAAAAGACTATCTACAACTATGCTTGTTGGTGCAGGTGGGCATTCTGATTGGTAGTGAACTATAGAACCATTCCAACAAGTAACTTGAGGTTCTATTGGACAAGTGTCTGTTCCTGGAATTACCGAGCCATCCCAACAGGTAATTGGTTGCGGTAGTGGTGGACAAGTCTGACTCCAAGCAACCCATGTTCCGTTCCAGCACTGTGTGTCAGGTGGAACTGGTGGACAAGTTTGGTTATACGCAACTGTTGATCCATCCCAGCATTGACCAGGTGGTGGTTCTGCAGGGCAGGTTCCAGACATTGGGATAATTGTTCCGTCCCAACAAGTCTGCATTTCAACTGGACGACCACCATTAATGGTGAACGCCTCTGAGATTTGGACCACCTCTTCACCTGATTGGAAACGGATACCGCGTCTTAAATCTGCTGGAAGCCAACCTGTTGTTTCAACAATTCCAGACCAAGTAGGTAGGCGAGAAGTGTCAACAGTTAATTTAATTGTTGTAAAGTCACCTGAACTTTGTGGGAATGGACGTACTTTCCATTCAACGCAAAAGCCTGTATTTGTAACACCGTAACTTAAATGTCCGCCATTCCAAGTAACCCAGTCCCAGCCAGCCAAAGAAATGGAGGGGGTACTTGGGTAAGAACTAAATGTTGCATCAGGTGTACCAAAAGTAAGAGTTCCATTGGTTGTGACATACGTAGTGTTGTATGTGGTGTTTCCAAGGGGAAGGCTATAAGGTAAAGCCATTTCATGTGCAACATCATCTTCTTGTGTCCAAGAAAATTGACTGCAAGGTTGCTCGGCAATAGAAGCCTGAGACTCTGGTGGAGTTACTAAAAGAAAGACTCCAACGAAAGAAAAAGCAAGTAAAGATCTAAAGATCTTTTTCAAGATAACCCCTCCAGCAAGGGTGGTAATTATTAAGTGTCTATGGTGTGTCAGCCAACCGACCCTCTTATTTTACAAGGTTTTTGTGTATGCGATGTAAGAATGTCTTACAGTTGCTGGATACCACTTCTCTCCACCATGCGCAGTTGGTACGTTTTCTGCGTTTAGTGCATTAGCAATTAACTGATAGGAAAGTCCTAACTGTCTATCGCGGTAAATTCTTTCGCGTATTTCTTTTTCAATATCAGGAAGCGGTCCTAAATCAATGCCCCAAGTTTTCCCACTTGAGCGACGATCCCTATGAACATCTTTCTGACGTTCAGAAATCATTCCTCTTTCCATTTCCGCCATTGCTGCCATAATTGTCACTACAAAACGTCCCTGATGAGTAGCAGTATCAAGCCCAAGGTCGAGCAAAGCCAAGCGCCAACCGTACTTATGAGAACGGTCCACAATGCTTAGGAAGTCTTTGGTTGAGCGAGCCAGTCGGTCAAGACGAGTTACATATAAAGCACTGGCTTTTCCAGTATCTAAATCGTCAAGAGCGTTGCGCAGTACTGGGCGACCTTGGATGCTCTTTCCTGAACGTCCTTCTTCTCTCAAAACTACGGGTTCGTAGTCTGCTGCTAAGGCTGCGTACTCCATCTGCCTAACCTGAGCGTCCAGACTGATTCCATCATTAACTTGTATCTGAGTAGAGACGCGAGCATAGAGGTAGGCGATTCCGTTAGACATTATTTATACTTCTTCTTTCGCCAGTGATTCTTTATGTAGTGATTAACGATGGTTGTTTCAAAACCTTTATCTTCAATAATTTGGTAGTCACCATATTCAAGATAATTAAACTCTGATTCCCAGTTCTCGCGCTTAAACGGAGTTATTTGAACAATGGGAGTTCCCTTCTCAACAACTCCTTCAAATCCATCTTTAATCCACACTGGGAATAAAGGACATAAACTTGAGGTATCTGAATCAATAATTGAAGGTATTGCCTTAAATGCAAGATCACGATACCCGAATGGTTCGGTACACATGATTGAGTAACCTGGCGGAGTCTTCACTAGCCAGTTGTTAATAAACTTTAGTGCAATGTTTGTGTAGCCAGGTGGGTGCTGTACTTCTTTTGAACTTGCATTGTGTAATTCAAAAACAGTTCTTTTAGCAATCTTCCATTCAACTACAGGGGTGTAGACAGAATCACTAGCGCTACGGACTTGAACATCGCACCAGAGCGGGATGATGTATCCAGAAGTTAGAGCGTCCAACATAGGAATGCACTTCTTTGCAGAAGCGTTAGCAGTCCCGTTAGTAATTATTAACTTAGACCCGTCAGGACTTCTATGGTCTTTGATATATGGAGTCATGTCTTTCCACCACTGAGGAACAGCCTGACTTGCTGGGTAGGGACGCTCTGTAATCCCCCAAGCGTGAGGATCCTTTGCTGTGAACTTGATTTTGTTAGACATAGACAATTCTTTCAACGCCTGCTGAAGCAAGTAACTTTGAGCATCCAGGGCATGGTTCGCCAGTTATGTAAACGGTTGATCCTAAAAGATCGCCCCAGGAAGCCCGTAGGAGCGCGTTTGCTTCCGCGTGGGTACTCCAACATAGGTCATATTGGCCCTTTGAGTGTTCTGAGGTTGGGTCTAGTGCTCGTGGACATTCACCGCTTGCACCGCATGAACGGGTGTCTCCTGCTGGAGTTCCGTTGTATCCAGTAGAGACAATTTTGTGATCCTTGACAACTACTGCTCCGTGTTGCGCACGAACGCAATCACCTCGCGCAGAAACTGCTTTTGCGATATCTAAGTAGTAGTCGTCCCAATCGGGACGGGACATCAGTCTACGGACTTTAAGATTGCTTTTTCTACTGCTTCGTCATTTCTTTTCTTGCCTTTAACGATTACAGTTCGGAGTGCTCCGATAAATCCAAGGAAAATTGCAACGGTGAATAAACCGATAATTGCAACGATGCCCCACCCTAAAAGGAATAGGAATAGTTCTGCTGCTAACTGGAATGGTTTTTGCCAATCAAGACCCATTGTTTGCGCCCTTTCTAGAGGTATAAAACGTATAGACTTAAACTTAACTCTATTCGATAATTATGGCAAATCGGGGGCAAAACGCTGATAAACAGCCTGTGGATAACTTTTGACTATTTGCCAGATAATAAGCGACGCTGGCGAAGCAATTCAAAGTCTTTAACTTTGGTGTCACCCATGTAGCCCCAAGCGTAACCATCAGCAATCAAAGCCTCGTTTACGGACTTCTCTGCACCATCAAGGAATAACCAGCCAAGAATACGTCCGTACTTTTCCGAGGAGTCTGGCTTCTCTGTTCGGATAACAACTGTATTGGCGGTGGAGATGAGGTGCTTTAAGCGATCTTTGACTTCTAAGCCAAGAACCTTCTCTTGCTTGTCAGTCGTACGAGATTCAGGGGTGTCGATGCCAGCAAGGCGTACACGGGAGGTGAAAGAGATGTCAAAGCCTAGATCGATGTCAACGTCGATGGTATCGCCGTCTACAACCTTTAGGACCTTTTTTACGCGGTATTCATACATACCACCATTATTTCATAGAAATAAGGGGTCTATACCTTGGTTAAAGCGTGAAGAGGAACTCCCCAGCCCCCGAAGCGAGTATCTCGCCATTCAGGGTGCTTGGTCACTTCTTCGTAGGAGATGTAGCCAATAACGTCAAACTTAGAGAATTCTACCTCGTCTAGGCACTTAACCCCGTAAATAAACTTCCCAGCGTCTTTTTCCCAAACCGCGATAGAGTCTCGCGTCCTAGAAGTACGAACTTCTATATTAGATCCGCAATCAGGCAGACTTTGTCGTGTGGGGTGTAGTTCGTTTGGATACCAAGGAACGTTGATGGTGTAGTTGCCAGATTTGGCTACTGCCCATTCCGCAAGCATTGTGCGAACCGTGGCAGTGAGTTCGTGTTCCAGTAGTTTGCTGTCTTTACCGTCTTTGTAGTTTGGACGGTCAATGCTTTGAAACTTAGCAACCCATCTATGGGGAGCCATGCAGGCATAGAACAGAACTTCGTCTTTTGTCATTTCAACTATCATGGCGCGACGCTATCATACTTGTGCAAGATTCTGCAAGTGGGGGTGGGGGCGTAAAAAGATATAATGCAAAACTTGATTTTGTCGGCTGCCTAGGATTCTAAGAGGGGGAACCAGAAAAATGTTGTAGTCTAGGGGAATGATTGGTAAAGAGGAAACTGTACATATTGCCTGGGCGCACCATGGAACTGTGGATGCGTATTTCGCCTACAGCCTGCTGGACATCGTGAAGATGTTCCCTACGCACATCAACTCCTACAACGGGGTGCAGGGGTTGGGACTTTTGTCGAAGAGTCGTAATCAAATAGTGACGCACTTTCTAGATAACACCAAAGATGATTGGCTACTTATGGTGGACTCCGATGAGTACATCACCATAGACGCTTTTGCAAAAATTGTGAACACTGCAGACAAGGACGAGTATCCCTTTGTGTGTGGACTCTATTTTGCAGCGAACTGGAAAACTCCTGAGGAGTTAGAACCAGTGCCTCTTATCTTTACTCTGACAGAAACCGATGGAGTCCAGCCATACTTTAACTACCCTAAAGATCAAGTAGTTGACGTGTACGCCGCTGGTACTGGTTGCATGTTTATCCACCGTTCGGTGCTTGAGGATATGCGAGATAAGTACTGGGAAGAATTCGGGAGAACATGGGCTTGGTTCCAAGATGGACCGATTGGCGAAGGTAAATGGCTTTCCGAGGATTTAGCCTTCTGCGACCGTGCAAACAACGCTGGAGTTCGAATAGTGGCTCATACTGGCGCTGTAATCCCCCACCGCAAAACTATGTGGCTTATGGAGTCGCACTACGATACGTGGCTTCGCTCGCAGGATCTTGAGTAGTTTTCTAACACTTTTGTAAATTCTATAATACAAAAGCCGTTTTTTCCGACTTCATGGGATAAAAAAGATTAGAAGACGACGAAACTAGAAACCAAGTAAGTGGGGTTTTTGGGGACTTGGTTTAGGTTTCCAAGGGGGCTTTTGGTAAACTGGAAGTCTTGTGGTTAACAGAACGAAGGTTTATGCCACCGCTGTTGCGCTTCTTACGACAATGTTCGTAACGCTACCAACAGCCCAGGGTCAAGCCAACGCCAAGGAAATACAGGAAATATCAAGACCAACCAGCGGAGTTTTAGGAGTCGCTGAAAAATATCTAGGAACCCCGTACTGTCGGGGTGGGCAATCGCCCAGATGTTTTGACTGCTCAGGTTTTGTCAAATACATCCATGCACAGAAAGGTATAGATCTACCTCGTACGTCGCACCAGCAATATAAGGCGGCGAAAAAGATATCAAAGTCGGAAGCAATTCCAGGTGACTTAGTGTTCTTTCACTACAAGAATGGCTATGTTTATCACGTTGGTATCTATGTCGGAGATGGGAAAGTCCTACATGCTCCGAAGCGAGGTCAAGATGTCCGTATCTCAGAGATTTGGACAGGAAGGGTTACATTCGGAAGAGTGTGATTCATAACTGAAAAGAAAGCCCCCTAGAGCAATCTGGGGGGTTTTCGCTTTTAGACAGCAAAAAACCCTACGCTTACTGGTAGGAGAAAGAAAAACCAGTATCCAAAACCGTAGGGTTTAATGCTCGATTCTAAATTTCCAAAAATGATTTAGAAGCGATTTCCAAACCTGAATTGTCCAACCAATCAGGAGCGGATGTGCACATTTGTAATATACATGAAGTGTTCTAGTTTGTCAAATGAGCAGTTTATAGTCTGGGTAGATTGCTCAGGACTGTCCCCCGTATTTATACTCCGTGGCTGTAGGAGTTGCTAACTTTCGGTGCAAGCACTTACTAGTCGCTAGAGCCCCCTATCCGATTTGAACGGATGACATTCGCTTTACAAGAGCGACACTCTACCACTGAGTTAAGGAGGCGTATTGGTTATTGTAGCACTATTCCATAAACTTTCTAGCACTATCCCTCATGTTTTTATCCATGAGAATATTGACAATATTTATCTCATCCTGTGTCAAGGAGTCTTCTAGTTCCAAGAACTTCTTGAGATTGTGCTCGCGAAAAGATACTGTATCTTCCTTTTCACCAATGTTTATATCAACAACTCCGAGTTGCCAAAGCGAGAAAGTTATTTCGTCAACTTCGTTCTTGTGCATGTAGTAAAGATCGGGGAGGATCTCTTTGCATTGTTCGGTGATGCGATAAACAGGTTCACCATCGCCATCAATAGACATCAGTTCTATTGCGCCTAGATTCAGTAGCATTTCAAAAATCTCGTCTACTGCTTCTTCTTCGTCGTCCATGATGACCTGATGACCTTTGTTAGTTGTTATAATACAAAACTTGATTTTGTCGACTTCATGGGATTAAAGGAAGACGAAGAGCCGAGAGGATTTTTTTGAGGGGGATGGATGCTACATGGGAGGAGGAGTCAAGGGCTCCGAAAGTAACAAGGACTTTGTCGTTGTGGATGGTGATTCCAGATGCAAACTCTACGCTTTTATTTAGGAAGGTAAACATGTCAGTGACTTTTAGGATCCGACCTTGCTCGTCGTACTGCATAAACCTATGCGAGTATCGTCTACGGTATAAAGGTGGTCTAGTTAAATTAGAGAAACGGATTCGTTCATCGGAAACAGTGTGGTGGATTACTGCAAGCATTGTCCCGTTTTCAAGCCCAACAAGTTGTGATCCACCTCGAACTTTAAGTTCTGGACCGCCAACATGGTTAGTTAAACGGCCAGCAATATTAAACGTATAACCAGAATTATAAATATAATCAAACTTAACATCGTTTGGATTGTATAAACCTGAACGGTTTACTGGCATCCAGTTCTTTTCTACTACGCCTGGATCTCCTGTTGGGGTATCAAAAATCTCAAGAGTTGTTGCTTTTGCGTACTCATCAGTTACTTCAAGTTTAAGATTACAAATTCTAGTTACGCCTAGATATGCTGGAGACTCAAAGAATGTTGCAGAGATGCGTAAGTCTTTGCCATCAAAATATAAACGTCCATCTTCGATACCACGCTTGACTTCTACTGGAGCCTGTAGATAAGCCTCTGATAGGTCAACTTCTTTCATATCACTAATAGTCATAGTCTTTGGGTTTAGTTTGGCTATAAACATTCGGTTGCGATACTTAAGATCACTCCCCCACTCAGGAGATGTATATGCGTTTTGATACCACTCGCTAGGAGTTAAAAATGAGTCCTGGGTGTTTAACTCTTCTCCAACTTCTGCTTGCCACTCTTCTCTATGATCTCGTAGGATCCCGTTGGAGGAACGAATTAGGACTAAGTACCCGTGTTCTTCTGTGTAGCAGATTGAAGGATTGAATGCTGACCACAATGGCTCTTCGCAGAAACGCGCTAGTTGAGTTACCTTTGCATCGAATAGATCGGTAGCAGTTGGTATAGGTTTGATATCGTCAGACATAGGACAAGACTACACGAAGGAGTTTCTAGAACACGAGCAAAACATGCTAATTTGATTTTTTCAGTGTTCTATGATAAACTATTTTTATGGGAAAAAGAAATAAAAAAGAAGTGATTGGTCATCCTGCAAGTTGGGTCGTATCTGATACACATCAAATTAACGGTAGAAGTATTGTCAAGGGGACTGAACTATCTATCAAAGGTGAGTCAGGAAGATTTATATTCATCAAGCACGTTAAGACTCCTAGTGCTGAGTGGATTGACGTCAAAGGCGGTCGTAAAGGATACGAGATGTGGAGATCCTTTAGTGTTGATCGAGTTAAGACTGTGCATCGAATTGCAAAAACTAGAAAGAATCTAGTGACGTGACCAGCCCAGAAAAGTTAATTGAGGTTGCTGAAAGTCAGATTGGTTTTGTTGAATCTGACAATAACTACACTCCTTATGGGAAGTGGTACAAGTTAAACAATAATCCTTATTCAGCGATGTTTGTTTCGTGGTGCTTTGCAAAGATTGGCAAAAGCGAATTAATTGCAGCATCAAGCGAGCGTGGGTTTGCCTCCCCGCAAATTGGTTATGAGTGGTTTAAGAAAAGAAACCAATTAATAGAAACTTCAAAAGCCAAGCCTGGGGACATTGTATTTCTAGCATTCTATGAACCTATCCACGGCAGAGTTAATCATGTGGGGATAGTCAAAGAAGTTTCTTATCTACAAAGAACTATCTTCAAAGTTCCAGTAGCACTTGTAACCATTGAAGCAAATGTTTCTGGGGAACTAGGACGAAGCGGTACTGTTGAAAGCCAAGATGGTGTCTACCAAAGAACTCGTGCGCTAGGTAAGCATGGCGGAATTGTTGCAGTCGCTAGACCTACTTGGGACTAAAAACAAAAGAGCGGCAGGTTTATACCTACCGCTTCTTTCATTTATAACTACGCGCCGATAGCGGCTTTGAACTCACGTGTTCCAAGGGTTAGCGGTTTGGTTCCATTGTGATAAACCATTACGCCTAGCGGTGTACCAATCTTTGCTTTAATAAACCAGACATGTGATGAGATGTCGTGAGTTTCTAAATCAATAGATGTTTGACCAGTAAAGTCATTTGCTCCCTTTGGGTCGCGCGAGAATCGCACAAGAACCTTAGTTGCATCGCCTTTATCAGCCACGTTAATGTACCAAGCCAACTGAGCCAAAGCGTCAATTGTAGGTTTAATAACGTCATTCTTTTTACCATCAACGGTAAGAGACATTAGTGTCCATGTTTTAGACTTAATCACCTGAGGGGTGGTGTCGTCTTTCCACGATACGTATTGCATTTTAACTCCAAGTAAATAGGGATTACCTAGATACTACTCGACTGGAGTGATTAATAGTTCCGCGACACTATCCCCTGGTTGCCAATACTTAAACTGACGAGAATTAGAGGAACATCCCTTACCACCAATGATTTTATATTGAACAGTCATTGGGTAATCACTTGCTGTTTCCCAGACAAAGGATCCTTGCCAAGACTTGTTAGGCATCTTTTTATTAAGCATCCAAGTGTTAGTACCAGTGGTGTCTAACTTGCCACTAGGTAGATGTCGCGCAAGACGCATCTTTATATATTTAGGGGCTTTCTTGCAACTCACATGTAGTTGGGCTGCCCACAAGGTTCGGGCTCCATTCAATACAAATGCATCATCACCATTAAATGGGACATCGCGCCACTTACCAATTTTTAGGGGGACACTAGATGTGCTTTTCTTTATATCATTAACAGGATTAGCCCGCGCTGATGTAAGACCAAAAATAAATATAGAGAAAACAACAAATAGAATTAAAAACTTCTTCATAAACCCTGCCTGTACTTCCAGTTACAAACAGGCACAATAACTAAATCATGCCAAAAACATTACATAGTTAGTTTATCAAGAGATGTATTCGTCGTTGTCTTCATTTGATAGTGATGCGTAGATTTCCTGACAAGTAGGACAAACGCTAAAACCCTTGGGGTCTCTGGATGGAATCCATATCTTTCCGCAGAGAGCCATGATAGGAACGCCATATATAAGTGCGTAGGTTACTTCATCTTTTGGAGCATAGTGAGCAAACTTGTCGTGGTCACCGTTAGAAGTGTCTACTCTAGTTTCTGTGTCTAGTTGAGCACCTGAACCAATGAGGGGTCTCATAGTCCTATGCTCTTTCGTTCTTTAGCATAAAAACCAGGAGCAGCAAAGATAACGGGGGTTGACTCGAATACGCGCTTCAAAGCACCTTTACATTCAGGACACTTCGTGACCTTTTGATCTTCGTTGATGCTACGGACTTCGGTGTAGACGTGCTTGTCCTTGCTTTCGCAAACATAATCATAACTAGGCATAGGAGTACTTTACCACTTAATTGTCATAAATTACGTAAGAAACGGTTTCTATCATTTTCTTAGCGTCAAGGCTCTTTTGTTCTTTGATCTTCTGTATTGCCTTAGTTTCGGCGCTACTCTTTGATGGGAACACTACGCCTTTTAGTCCACAACGAACTTTAGTCCATTCGTTCAAACCTGTTCTGCGTTGTACAGATGCTTTGTAGCCTTGGTTTTCCACCAAGCGTGTTATGACTGCTCGGTACTGATACTCTGCTACTAGCATTTCTTGCTCTTTTTTAGGTTTTTTAAACACCTTATTTATCCTTCTGATTCTCTGAAATTAGTTTAACTTCACATGCGTCGGTGGTGCAGTAACTTTCACCAATTGCATCAGCCGCCATACCTGCGTAAACACCAGAGAAGTCGATAGGAAATAGTTTCATTTCTCCCTCTTCTCTATATTCTTCTTCAGTGATTTGGGTGTAAGGCATCTGAGGGTAAGTGAAGTTACCAGACGGTAGGAAAGATACAGTCTTTAACTGACCGTCGTACATGTGCAATACAGTTCCAACATGCTCTGCTTCAGTCTCTGGATCAAATGAGATAGTGACAGATACAGAGTTGTCTGACCAGTAACGCTGTGCAGTTGCAGCAAGTGACATCTTCTCAAAGATTGTTACGTCGCGTTCTGCGCGCTCTGCATCAGACTTGATTGGGAAGAATACTACTGATGTTGTGTCAGGAGATTCTGATGCTGGTTCGACTCTGTAGTTTGCCATTTTGAAAAGTGGGAGCATAGGGTCAGAATTTGCAAAGCGTATTGCTCGGTTGAAATACTTTCCACCTGGTGTCCAGTGAACGCCTGGAGATTCGCCAGCAAGGATGGATACTGTTCCTGAAGGCTTAACGGTTGTTGTCTTGATTGATTCACGGATACCTAACCATTCTGAGTAAATTACGTCGTAACGCTTTACGTTCTCGTAGCCCTTGTCCATCCAATCACGAAGAGTTGGTAGACCCTTACGATCAGCAAAGTTAGCAACACCAGACATGCTAGTACCAATACGACGATTACGTTGCATGATTGCGTTTGTCTCTTCCCAGTGAGTTGGAAGAAGAGTTACAGTCTTTGCGTAGAGGTATGCAAACTTAAGTGTTCGGTTGTAGTCCTCTAGTGTTTCGTGACGGTTTAGGTATGTCTCAACCAAGGTGCACATTTCAAATGACTCTAGGCTCTGCTCTGCGCAAGGGTTGTAGCCAGCGATGCGATGATCCTTGTTGTTGATTGGATCTGCAAGACGACCATACTTCTTGGAAACATCTAACCAAATAACTCCTGGCTCACCATTACGAGCGATGCCATCAACGATAGGAGAAAGATCTTGACCAACGCTTACAGATACAGAGTTGTTTGACATCCAACCCCATCCTGGAGTTTCTGGATCGTACGAGTTACGTTCTGGGAAAACTTCTGCGTTCTTAAGATTTAAGAAGTCTGGATCGTCGATAGAACCAATTAAAAGTTCTGCGGAGCGACGTACGTTGCCAGATACAACGCAGACACCAATTAGGTTTCCAATGTCTGCGATGTCCTTGCGTGTTACAAGTTCACCTGCGCGACCCTTGAATAGTTTGTGGATGTAGTTGTGTAGACGCTCTAGTGGTTCGTGACCTGCAGCGGTTCCACCAAAGGTTGAGATAGGTGCACCTGCAGGACGTACCTCTGAGTAGTCAAACTCTAGGCAGTTCTGATCAGCCTTTAGGTATGAGTTAATCAGCATAGATACTGAATCAACCCAGCCTTCGCGAGTGTCAGGTACTACATAAGTTGTGCACTCTGACTTAGGTTCGTAGATTGTGAATTCTTTATCTGCACCCTTGTCGTCAAAGCCAACGCCAACGCCAAGCATGGATGCTTCCATAAGGAATGTAAATGGACGTGACGGATCGTTCTTTGTCATTTCCATTGAAGATACGAAAGCGCAGTTCTGAAGTGCTGCTGAGTTCTTTTGTACGTTAACGATTGGAGTTCCCATTACCCAAAGTCCGCGACCTGGAGGTGTCCACTTTAGATTGAATAGGCGATCAAATGCTTCTTTTGCAGAAGCCTGAGCCTTAGCATCTGACCAAGGTAGACGATTAGTTTTGCAGTGATCTTTCTGAAGTGAGTACATACCTTCGATTACACGCTGACAAACATCTACCCAAGTCTCTTTGTGACCATTTTCCTTTAGACGCGAGTATGTGCGTAAGAAAGTAATTTCACCAACCGAGTTGCCACCTGCATCTCTATACCCAAATGGTGCCTTCTTTTCGTTATAAGAGGCTACAAACTCTTCATTTAGGCGGAATGAGAAAACTACAGTGGACATAGGTGAACCTCTTTTTTAGGTGGTATTTGTGGTGAGAAGAAAATACTAGCAGGTTCACCTTAGGGGTATTTACTCTGGGTAGCAAATACTCTCTTGAAAAGGATTACTTTTCCCATTGATTTCAGCACGGACGACAGCCATACTTGCTTGTACTCCGTATATAAACTGTTCAGCATCTTTGCGTACTTCGATACTGTCAATGATACTCTGAAGTTTTTCTAAAATTTGAAACAGTTTTTCAGACTGACTTGATTGCATTTCAAGGTTATGAGTGTAGTAATTTTCAATCATAGTTATCCTAAAAATCTCCTGGCGCTACTTGAAAACAGGTAAGACCGAGTTCACGCCACATGTCTACGACCCGCTGACGATCATCAAAAACACAAAGCACATCATGATGATGAGCAATTTTTTCTTCATAAATTTCTTTCTTTACTACGTCGTCTTTACGAAAGTCATTACGTTTTCTCATATGTAGAGAGATGTATGGGGGAGCAAAGAGTCGCAACCATTCACGGGTTGCTTCCTCTGTTTCGTTGCTTCGTCCAGTTACGTAGATTATTTTATACCCTTGATGGTATAAAGCCGTTACGACTTCTATAACTTCTTTTTTGGGAGAGTCTTGGATTATCTTGGAAAAGTCTATGTCGTAAGGGTCTCGGAGTTCAGGATCATGAAGCGCGATAGTTCCGTCTAGGTCTACAAGAATTACTTTGCTTGTCATCCTAGACCGTCGCATCTTGTGCAGATTCCATATGCTTTGCCATGCTCGCAGAACCATAACGGTTCATTGTCTAATGGCTCTTGATCTTCCATTAATCTTTTTCCTCTACTGCTATCTCGTAGTCTCTAGCAAAGATTTTAGAGTTGTATGAGTAAAGTTTATTGTCAACATCCTTGACAATGAAGTCTCCAACATCTACACGTCTATTTCCTTCAGTTGTGTAGATAGTTAAAGCCATGAGATCTCTGGTATGGCGATAAGCGATATGAGGTAGACCCTCTAAAAAGTTGAGAACATCTTGAGCGTTCTCTCCTGTCCAATGGATTGCGTCAACTAAGAGTGGCTTCTTTCGATAAAGAACCATTACTAACTCCAGTCACGAATACGAAGATTTACTTATATGTGTGTGCTTATCTTCGTGATATTTAAAGTGCAAGTCTTTGCTGGACTCTTTCACTATTCTAAAGCACAGACTGCATTTCCATAGGTGAAAGTTAAAGACACGCCTAAAAGACATTCCAAACTGGTGGTTTGGTGGCACCGAATATGTGCCGTCCCCGTTAGAGTACGGACAACTCACTTGGCATCTCCACGTCTAATTCTGCGTTCATTGAGACAACTACCTCAATTAAAACTGATTGCACTGACATAAATAAGGCTTCGCATAAGTTATGAAGTATCTCGGAAGAAATCTCTTTTTGCCCGCGTTCCACTTCAGATAGGTAACCCAAGGACATATAAGCACTCTTGCTTAGGTCTCTTAGACTTCTACCCTGAGATACCCTTTCGTTTCTTATTACTTGGCCGAGGTGTTCTCTGAAGTTGGTCACGCGTAAATCTCCATCTTTGGTTTTTCAAAAGTTTTTCTGTGTGTGATTGTTGAAGAGCATAGTGCACCATCTGGTTTGTGGTGTGGTATTGCAATAACTTCTTCAGGAGTTGCTTTCCAATCCCCACGAAATATGTTATGGATATTTCCTTGCTGGTCTTTGTGGTAGCAGATGTATCTGTATTCTGTGATCATTTTGTCATTTATCCTTTTGTAGTTCGGTGGTGTTACTTTCTCCACCATCTTTTTTTCTGGCACTCTGGGTGTATTGAAACACCATACTCTGGGTACTTACTTATTCCATAGTTGAGTGCGTCATTTTTGGTTTTAAATTGTATGTGCTTAGTAGTTGCTTCAAGTTCGTTTTTGTTTTTGTCAGATGCAAAACCGTGAACGGCAGCGAATCCACCGTCAGGGTGTTTTCTAATTATGTAGAAGTCGTCACTGCTCATTAACTACCACCAGTGCTTTAACAATTTGATCGTAGTAACTTTGTTCAGTTGTGGATGAAATGTCTGGTGCCCACTCTTTTAAAATTTCACGCACGCGCTCTATCGCTTCGTAATGATTCTCGTCGCAACCGCATTCTTCGCAGAAAAACTTTTGCGGAGTCTTGTCGTACTTATCTTCGTCTAATGCTCTACTGGTATCGCAAGGGAATTCCATGTCGCATTCAAAGCAGTAAGTTCCACCAAGGTTACCTTTGTGTAAGGCTCTTACTCGCTCTAGTGCTTCTACCGCTTTTTCTAACGAAGAGTAGATATTTTCCACTTCTTATCTTTCTCTTATTGCTTGTACAGTTCTGCATGGGTGTGGAGTTTTGCATTCTTTACAAACCTCATCGGTGCTGTGAGTTGACCAACGCATTGGTGCATGAATCTCTTTAACTCTTTTAATTGCTTTTTTATTCTTTTTCATTACTCAATCCTACAACTAGCCCAGCCTTGAGACAGACTTGTTTCATTGGACAAATCCCACAAACTTCTTCTGAGATCTCACAGTACTCTGTGGTGTTCCTAAGTTGAGTTTCTAGTTGAGTGATTTTCTCTGTGAGTTTTTCAATCTCTAGATTCATCTCGTATCTGACTTCTTTTCTTGCTTGTCCGCACCTGTTGCAGGGGCAGTAATCAGATTTAGATTCTGGAATATCTGATGCGCTGGAAGCCGCCATTACCAACCACCTATGCAGTCATTAGAGTGAGTATGAATCCAAACGTTACCTTCCATATGCTTCTTAGTTGGTGCATATAAGTTGGTGTCGCAAGCACCGCAGGTATATATCCACTCCTCTGAAAAGAAGTTAAATCTAAATCCTTTAGACATTACGGTAGACAATGTCTAGAGTTGTGCAGGGGTAGGTTTCTGATCCACACTCTTGACATGTCAGGACTAAGTTGTAACCCTCTTTGGTTTCCATGCTGTGGAGTTCTTCGATTGCATCAAGTTTGTCTTGGAGTTCTGTAAGTTTTGATACGAGATACCTTTTTGTGACTGGCTCGTAGAATTTAATTCTCTGTTTCATAAAAAGTCCTTATGTATAAAGGGTGTTTGGTTTTTGTCTTTTTGTCTCTATGATAGATATTACTGGTGTAGATTCTTGTTCTTCGTAATCAAAGAATAAACTACAGTAAGAAATAATGCAAATACAGTAACTTGACCTACAGATTCAATGGTTAGATCCTTGGATAGGAATAGAAATAGGATTCCTGTAAAGGTTATGTAGGAGAATAATCTAATTCGGGACGGTAGTATCATTTGCGTCGCTTGCCCTTCTTTTTGTTTTTCTTTAGAGAACCGAGATCTTCAAGCAGATCCTCGAAGTATTCATCTTCTTTGTTGCGTTTGAATACTACGTGGGGTCGAATCTCATCTGTGTATGCGTCCATAATGTGGAACAAGGCTTCAAAGAATCCTGCGGACTCTGTGGCTAAGTCAACAACGTGAGAAACCTTGCCTGGGTAAAGACGGGCACTCATGTATGAGTTGTGGGCTTTTAATACGAAACGGCTGTATTGCTCTGCAGACATATAAACGTCTGGGTTGGGTTTAGGAGTTTCCATAATGGAATAGTAAGGGGGTTGGGTGGGGTTGTCAAGGGAAAAGACAGAGTGTGTTTAACTGGATTGGATCCAATCTGGAGTGTGGGGG
>Ga0247723_1001093_pt1 | contig 16403 bp, 8 predicted proteins | sample MSEWelMarce5H_FC_FD_189079 | JGI IMG/M metagenome (GOLD analysis project Ga0247723, IMG submission 189079) | Subsurface sediment microbial communities from gas well in West Virginia, United States - MSEEL Well Study Marcellus 5H_FC | ecosystem: Environmental > Terrestrial > Deep subsurface > Rock...
CCCTTACTAATAAGTTCAACTATCCAGTTGTCCAGTCTTGGGTGGGTGCCGAGTAAGTAAGCGTCTTAGCCTGACCTAAATCACTAATAGAGAATATGCCAGCGGGCTCTCCAGTTGTAATAATATTAGAAACCGCGTCTGTATTAGAAGCGTGCCTTAGTCTGAGAATCCAATAAATTGGAGTGAGTGCTGGCAAAACAGTCTTATTTACTTGAAGTTGATTGGTTGTCCAAGAAACAGTAGCGGTGACGCAAGGAGATGTGCAGACTCCAGCAATAGCGTTAGAAGATACGGTGAAACTGGTGGCATTCGCGCTAGTGACAAAGACATCAGTAACATTCCAAGCGGTGTTAGGGGCGGAAAATCCAGTAACGCTTACTCTTTGACCGGGGACAAAGTAATTTCTAATTGCGAATGAAATGGTGTTGACGGTGGATGTCGCTCCCGAAGTGTTGGAGAAAGTGGCAGCAAGGTCCACCATCTGAGGCTCTACTAAATCGACGCTTCCATCGGAGTTGCTTGCGCTTGGCGTTGTAGCCCCGCCGTGTACATATGTAAATGCCGAGTTGTTGACCTTGGTTATTTGGAAAATACCGTTATAAAAACTACTTTCGCCAGAGATTGCTGGGACAACATTGCTAATAGAAACATAGTCATTAGTTTTTAAGTAGTTAGTTAGCGGAGTGGCGTTAGAAAGAGTCACTGTAACTGTACTGCTACCAGTTCCCTTAGACCAACTGCTTATGGTTGCGCTAGTTAGGTTTGTAGTCACTCCACCAGTAAAAGTAGAACCAGTTTTAGGGGTACTTTGGAAATAACCAACCATGTCTCTGAAGTATTGACTGGCACCTCCAGTAGTGGATATTACATAAGACAGACGAGCAAAATCATTGGTGTCAGTGACCTTGATTGGGTTAGGGCTAATTAGCAACTCCATAGCCACATTTTTGTTGGGGGTAAGTCTCAAGCCACCAGCACCAACAACCATTTGATACGCTCTACCGCTTTCAAGTTGGAATATTCCATTGGCAAGACCGTAATACTGAATTCCGCTAGGGATGTTGGTAGTCGGAATATCCCAGTAAGAGTGGTAAATAACTCCTCTAGCCAGTCTATTTAGGTAAGAGTCGGTGTAGGCAGTTCCGTTGTTATATGTAGCATTAGAAAAACTTCCAACCACATATGTATTTGTGTTGGAAAGCAGGATGTCAGTAGAAGTGGTAAAAGTATTTGCTGTCAGACTCTGAATAGTGGCTGAGTTAGAAACTACATCACCGCTAGTGACTGTCCCGTCTACGGCTACGCTATTGGCACTTACACTTCCAGCAGTTTCGACGGTGGCAAATGTACCCTTACCCACTCCATCAATGGTGGCAACCGCTAGGGAGTCAGTGTTGTACACCGTCACATAATTGTCTGTTGAGTCGTCAGTCAGGTTCACTGCTTGACCATTCTTTGTTTCAATTGTCAAACCACTTGGGTTTACAACGCTAGATTGGTGCTTTTTGAATCCACCAATGGCACTAGCGTTTAGGCTCACATTTGCACTGGCATCAGTTGGCTGTAGAGAGAAAGACAGTAATACGGAAGAGTTGGTAGCGCCGCTGTTATTGGCTAGCGTAAACGAGTCGTAATTTTTATTGAGAAGAGAAGATGTAAAAGTGGTAGAACCAGATGTAGCGTGGTTAGCATCTACGGTCAAAGCAGTGGTGCTAGTTACCTGAGTAACATAGACGGTTCCAGTATTACCAAAAACGCCAGTGCCAGCAGTCTTAGTGAGAAGTTGTCCTACGGTAATTCCGTCGGTATTTCCAGTAGTCAAAGTAATTGTGTTGGCACCAGATGCCAAAGTAGCAATTAGTCCAGTTTGGGTATTGCTTTTTAGTTCGCTACTTAGGATTTGAGTTACGGTGCCGTTTGGCATAGCAGTTGTGTTGCTAGATGTGTAGGACTGACCTACATAAATAAGTCCAGAAATGTCAGTATTGGTAGAGACATTAGTAATTGGGTCGACTTGCGCGGTGGTGTAGACCAGATTGCTTCCGCTAGTAGTGCCTACTTCTACAACCGTGACTGGAGCACTTACAGTGAAACTTCTTTTATCAGCCGCCACTGATTGAATAGTGAACTCATCGTTTAGAGCAGATGAGATAGTGTCCAAACCGCTAAGCACCACCGCGTCATTGGCTTCATAGGAGTGAGTGCTACTGGTGTAAAAAGTTATTTCATTGGCATTGTTGGCTAAAGAAGAGATGAAAGCATTAGAAATTTTCTCTACTTTTTTACCTAAGTCTCCGACAGACTCAAAGACATAACACTCTTTTACAGTGACTTCATCTCCGCCAGCAGGTACTTCAGCGTAGACAGCATAGTAGCCAATCTCCTGTGGAACTTCCCAAAGATATTTATTTACCCCTGAAAGAGCAATAATGCTTTCAGTTTTGTTGGCGTCAACCTCTAGGAAGAAAGGCGTGTCAGGAAAACTGGTATCCCAAAAGACTATGTAAAACTTTATAGGCTTGTCTGACAACCAACTTAGAACAATGTTTCTACTGGTTGGGACTGGATTTTTTGCAGTGAAGAATAGTACTGAATCCGCTTCTGCCTTTACCTCTGCGTTGTAGCAGTAGTAGGTTCCGCCAGTTTCTGGGGCGTCGGTAGCAGGTACTACAGCAGAGTCAATTGTAAAGGTCGTACCAGCACCAAAAACTCCAGTAACTTGACCAACTTGGTTATAACCAGTGTTAGTAGAAAAACCAGTGATTTCCACAAACTGATTTACAGAAATATTGTGAAGAGAGTTTTCTGGATTAGTTGCGTCAGAACTGGCAACATCGTAAGTTATAAAGTCGCCATTACCCCAACCAGACTTGAGCACAACCCTAGGAGTGTAACTAGCAATAGTTCTATTAGTTATGGAGTATTGAATTGCGTTTGTTTGGTCGTCTGGTATGGCAGTTATCTTTTGGTCGCCATCGTAAGGAGAGCCTAGACCTCTGACATTTACAATGTAGCCAACGCCAAATCCGTGGTCGTCATATGATGGAGACGAATCTTGGTCGTCTACTAGAACTAAAGTCACTACCCCATTGACAACTGACTTTTGAACAACTCTGTGTTGATAACCGCCACCATCGTCGTTTAGGTCTCCACCCACAGTTACATAGGCGGTCTCAGTTAGATTCGTGTTGGGTTCTTCAAACTGAGTCAATGTGTAGCATAGCGAGGTGATAGATGGCACATCTGTGATTACCCACTCGCCATCTAGAGGTGAGCCTAGGTTAGTTATTGTGATGTAATCGCCAATTTCATAACCGTGAGTAGTTCTAGTTTCTAGAATTACTAAACCGTCTTCTTTTAGTTCAGCAGTAGAGACTATTACCTGAGTATTACTCTCAGGACTAAACTTAATTCCCTCGCTAGAAACAGAGACATTTTTATTCTCTTTATTGGAGAAGTAGGCGTCTTGGAATCCAGTTATGTTTCCAGAAATGGCTAAGTCCCAATAAGCAACCGAACTTAGAGAGGCTGGCACCCTCTGTACACCAGAAGAAGCAGTTTCAAAAACGCTTGGGGCTATCTTATCTGCTGTAATGGATTGAATTTGTAGGGCGTCAGAGCCAATAGAATCGCTAAGTATAGAGTCAGCCGAAACTGAATCACTGCCCAATCCGTCAGTAACATTTTGAATTGTTCTATCTATAGAACCAACTCGACTGTCAATGGAGGCAATACGCCCAGTGATTGACCTAAATCTTCTACTTCTATCACTGGCCACGGTTATCTACATCCCACTCGGTAATAAGACTTAGCGACACTGACTCAGGAGTCGATGGTGCGTCTGGGACATCAACGCTATACGAAAGAATCTTTCTCACAATGACATCATTTCTAGGCTCTAGGTCGCTAGACAGTCTGTCTTGTACAAACTTGTCATTAACTATAATACTGCACCAATCGCCAGGCTGGTATGTGTTGACTATCGGGTCTAGATTTCCAACAACGCCAATTTGGAACACTCCAGACGGCGGCTTAGTCTCATTTAGATACCTGTAAGCATTTTCAGAAATCTCATTTAGGAAGTCTAATTTGTCATTAGATTCGGTAGCGTCAAGCATCGGCCAAGCATCCGCTATCAAAGACTTCTGAGCAACTCCAATGTAAGACTTAGAGGCGTCGCTTGTACCAGTTCCACCATCGCTACCAACCATAAAGAATCTAGTAGAAGCCTCTTCAGCAGACTCTTCTAGCGATACGCTACTGATATTACCTGGGTACTCAAATACGAACTTATCGGCACCAAACCTGCTAGGCGGAGATACTTCTCCATGTACAGGGGCGTTAGGGTAGTTGATTGGTAAGAACTTGAATATTCTTCTAAATGATGAAGTTGCTGGGTCGTAGACACAGTCAATTCGGTACTCGAAGCCGTAAATGTTTCTAATAATTTTTGTGCTGTTGGGTTTTACGATGTATTTATCAGAGTATTCGGATAAGTACTCACCAACATTTTTTAGTTCGTGACCTCTGTAAGACGGAACCCTTTGGTAGTTCCCAGAGTTTTCATAGGTAGAGAACTCTAGCCCGATGTCTGAGTTCTGCATATAAGAACCATAACTACCTACATAGATAGCGGCATCTACAGTAGCCTTACCTGGAGACGCAGAGGTGTCGTTCACATACTTAGTGAGATTGTTCTTGGTGTCAAAAGTTCCAATGTTCTTTTTGTATGTCTTATTTGTGGACTTATATGTAAGTTGCCAGACATTGTCTACTTTTCCAAACGAAACTATTGTGTAAGTACCGTCAAAAATAGTTTCTTTGTAGTCATCTACATCTGTAATAATTACTTTCTGACCAGCAACAAAGCCCTCGTCAGAAGTCACCTTTAGATACACAGTCTTGGTCTTAGCGTTAAATGCTTTTCCAGTTACATTGGTGGTTATAGAAGAGGCATTTATCAAATCTGGCAAGTCATCAATTTTTAGAGTTGCATAGATGTCAGACTGTCTGGCACCGTCATATGCCACAACGGTGGCACTGGTTGGAGTGATGCTTGTGTTGGCTTTTCCAATGTTATTGTCTTGACCGCTAACTAACTTCCAAAGGCTTTCGTTCTGCTGTACATCTTCGTTGCTCACCGTGAAAGTGGTTCCGCTAGGTACTGTAGAAACGGTCACCGCATACTCAGAATAGGCATTAGCATTGCCAGTTTTTTGAGTGAACTCGCCACCGATGTTGGATATAACTACTTTCTGACCGACACTGAATGTGTGGCTAGCACTCGTGGTAAATGTAGAGATTCCTCTACCGCTTGGACTCTGATTGCCTTTTGTCCCAGTCAACTCTCTCACATAACCAGCCTGAGAGACCGTGTACGAGGTGCCATATTTTCTTTGAGAATAGTCAACTAATCTGAAAGGGTGAACTTGGAGCGTGCCAAAACCACCACTAATTTTGTATGTGAAATAGTAGGCAATTTTGCCATTACTAAGTTTCTTTTCGTAGTACTCGTTGAGTGTCCAGTATGAAGGAGTAGGAGTGGTCGGACTGTCATAAGGAGCACCTAAACCAGTAACACTAATTTTTGTGTTCTTAGGTATGTATGAATAACTCTTGAAATTAGGCTTCTTAGACAGTCTTGCCGTTACTAAGTATTCTCCACCGACATAGTCAAGTTTTACTTCAGTAATTCTTAGCGACTCAAATTTAGGTTTGTAGGTGAAAGTAACATCATCTAGTACAGAATTGACTTCCCAAACACCGTCGTAGTTCTCTTTAGAAAGTCCCACCAATTCAAAGTTATTGCCAGCACTCAGGTCGTGGCTACCAAAAGTAATTACAGATGAGTTGGGTGGAAGCCTTGTTTCAAGAATCAACCTGTCAGATGTGTATGCGGTACCGCTAGTGCCACCTAAAGATGAAGCGGTGATAGAGGCAGCAACCTTAAAAGTGGTGGAAGTAGCAGAAACTACAAGAGAATTGCTGACATTTAGCGAGCCAGTACCAGTACCAGTAATCATCCCAGCGACAGTGACAATATGACCAACCCTGATGTTATGTCCGCTAGAAGTATAAGTAATGTAAGTTCCATCACCAGTTGCTGATTGCACAGAGTATTGGTCTATGTCTTGCTCTGAGGCAGGTAGCGTGTAGTTTATGTGAGACTTACCAGCGTCAATGCCATCAATGTAGAAACTTCCATTGATTGAATCATCAGAGCCAGTAATTTTTACTAACTCACCGACATCGGCAGTGGCATCAAACTGGCTGTAAGCGCTGTACAAGTCAATTCTTGCTTTGATTTTGGCAGCGCTAGCATCGTAGTAGAATCTTTTACTATACACAGGTTGCTGAAATCCAGTAGTGATAGTGGCCAAATCTGTTGCTGGGTCATACTTAGCAGTTCTAATTTGATATTTTTCCAAGTTTCCTAGGAACGGGTTATTTGCGTCTACTGTGACAAAGTCTTCGTGTACCTTGCCCAAGAAATAGCGAACCTGCTCATAAGTGTCAGTGTGGGTATACATAGTTGCTTGGTATCTACCATCCCAAGCAATGGTGGCTGTATCTTGATTAGTGCTGGTGTTGTCGTACTTTGCCTCACAGGAAGAGTTGACAACAAAAGTTTTTCGGTCAATGACCTTGATTACTGGCTGACCATTTCCATTGGCACAGACGGCTGCTGGGCTTTTGGTGTAGTCGAACTCGTGGGTATCAATGTCGATGATATTGAATGTTCCGTCAACCGTTGGCGGGTTGTACGGGTAGATATTGTACTTACCAATACTCCTTTGGAATTGAATCGCTGGTACACCGACATAATCAGTGCCGTTTCTCAGGCTGTAGTAGGAGTACATATCTTTTGGCGAATCTGCGCTAATAATCTTGTCTACAACATGGAAACTTAGTTTTCTTATGGTTAGAACCAAAGTACCACTACCAGTAGGAGCCTTTGCCACCTTTATTTGAGTACCGTTTAATATTTCAGTAATCTCTGTGTCAGAAAAAACAGCAGTGCCAGACTGCTTTTCGACGACATACCCAGCCATAAGACCAGATGTACTGTCTATGGTTATGACATCATTACCGTTAGTAACGGTTCCAGCGTCATAAGTTGTCTGCTTATCTGGTAGTTTTCCAAAGAAAGGGTCCTCTGATGCCCCCGAAAAAGCCTTGATACCGTTAGTAATGATGTATGTTCCAGCCTTGATTTTACCTTTCCACGAGTAATCCTTAGGCTGTATGGTGTAAGTAATTTCACCCTTTCCTGAATTGTAAGACAATCCGTAGCCAGTCTTTTTGTTTTCAAATTTCAGGAAAACAGCGCCGCTTCTGGAGGCTGGAGTATTAGTGCTACTACCAGTATTGTAGGCACTAAATGTGACGCTAGTAGATGTGACGGCGGTTACAGTGGCCGTAAAAGTTGCAGTGCTAGGTATGACACCAGCCTTATCACTAGACAATGTGGGGTGAGGTTGCTGAGTGATAATTGCACCCTTTGAGATGCCCTTTGTGTCCATCCCAGTTATTGTGAAACTTCCGTTTGTAGCAGTTCCATACCTAAAAAGAGTAGATGTGGAAGCAAGCGCAGCGACCGGGTACTCGGTAGAAAGGGTTTTATAAGTTTTGTATGTGGCAACAGGAACTTCTTTTTCAAGTTTGCTAATTGCCACCTCATCGCCCTCAGCAAGTAAGTGAGGATTGTCGGTAGTAATAATTACTTCTTTGCTACCAGCCTTTACTTGTCTCTTGGCTACAGTAAGTTTGTCACCAACAGTCTTAAAGGTGTGGTCTACGCCAAACACATTCCACTGAAGAGCCTCTTTGTCGACGGTAATCTGAGTGGCATTGCGGAAAGTATCGTTTACTCTAAAGTGTCCGTTTAGGTTATAGCCCTTTTTATCTGTGAAAGCCAGTTCTACAGCAACGCCCTCGTCAATATCAATCGTGTCTTTGGTATCAGCATTGAGTTCAACAATTAGTTGAGAAGAATTGTCTGGGTCAACATAAACTAAAGTTCCGCTGTGGGTGAGGTTCCAAGTCTTCCAAATCTTGCGGTGCTGGTAATAACTCGTGAACTCATTAGCACTGATGCTTATGCTTTTACTGACGACATCATAACTTCTAGTCCAAATCGGTCCACCCCAAACGCACTCGCCATTGCGTAGTACATAAATTGCGTTCTTGCCTGGCATAGTGGCACTGTAGACATCTATCCCCTCGGTCTCCTGAGACAAGGCTAGAGTGCCTGAAAATGAGCCAGCGTCTTTTACGGCTTTCTCATAGGACACACCAGTTAGGGGCAACTCAGCGATTACCTGATTAGTGACAATGTTGGTAACGAAGTACCTGTATGTAACTGCGTTCTCTGCCATAACTACCTAACTATGTATCTGTCTTTAGGACTATTATACATTACCCAATCCAACCTGAGCGGTAGTAGATGTTGACATAAGCGGGGCTAATTTCATAAATATAGCCAGAGGTTACTAGGGTGCTATTGATGTTAGAGGCACCAGAATAGTTAGTGGGGACAAAAGTAAATGACTTGGTGTCAGGGACATCTGTCACAGTAGCCGTAGAAGCGTTAGCAAATACATTGGAGCCACCAGCAACTGTATTTAGACCAATAAGTTTTACCTGAGAACCGACAACAAAACTGTGGTCAGAGGTTGTAGTTATAGTGGCAGTGTTGCCAGTTGTTGTGTAAGCAACATATGACACAAAGTTTTTATTCAAATCCTCAAATGTAATTTCATTGTCGCCAGGTTGAAGTTCAATCCAGTCAACAATGGTGTCAAGTTTTGAGCGATACCCGCCCAACTCGCCGTTTAGGGCGATGTCTCTTGTATAAGTGTCAATGCTTAGCGTTTCAGCGTAAACCCTTGCTAGAGGAACGGTGGCGTCATCATATGTGGCTACAGTTGCGTTTGCCACATTTGGATAGTAAGTAGGTCTCACTACATTGAATTTTTTTGGAGTTGACGGAGAGACATAAGAAACATCGTGATATCCATTATAGATATTTCCGTAATAAGCCCTACCGCTAGTGTATGAAGCAGAAGCCCTATCGCTCAGTTCGGAGACAAAAACTGTGCCTGTGGTGCTTGCTGTGTTGCTAGTGGCAGAAGGGAAAGTCTTATTAAATGTTATGGCTGTGCTGTTGGCGCTTACAACTTTATGTGTTCCATTGAAGTCTTCATTTAGACCGTTGATAGTTATGTAGTCATCTACTTGAGCACTTAGGGTAGTCGCGTATCTAATTGTTCCAAGGGAGAGCGAAGACTCGTAGTAAGTAATTGGCTCGATATCTTGGGACTCGAACAAATTGAACTGGAAAGAAGTTGTAGACGGAGTAGCGGTAACTACAAAAGTCCCATCATAGATAGCACTTGTGTTAGAGATTACAACTTGGTCCCCGATGGTAAATCCGTGAGTATTTGAAGTCTCTACAGTAGCGATGTTATTTCCACCATCAAAAGATATTGCCGATGTGTTAGCCCATACGCTGAACTTAGAAGTGGATACACCATTTTGACCTGCCGCTATCGGCTGGTTTAGGGCAGATTTAGTGACTCTAAGTTTGTAGTCATCTGTTCCTTTATAAACGGTGGTTATGTAGTACACGGCGTTAGTTATGTTTGCGTATCCGCTTAGTCCGCTAATTCCAGTCAAATAAATGTTCTGATTTGGAGAGAAATTGTGCTTTACCGTGGTTGTAATGTCTAGGGTGTTTGCAGTGGCAGTCACGACATTGGCAATGTCAAAAATATCGACGACATTTAGAACATCTACCGCTTCCCCAGCGGATAGACCGTGAGCGGTATTAGTAGTAAAAATCAAGTTTCCGTCAGAAACTTGGGCACCAGTGACGGTGTAAGTGCGGTACTTATTTAGTTTGTAGATGACATCAATAAGTTGCTCTGAAGTTTTATTGAATAGCGAAACGGGTCCAGTGGTTGGTCCGATAATTTCAAAAACAGCACCGACTGGAGTGTTTCCCTCGTTTCTGATGGTCACTACTTCAGCATTAGAGTTTGCTGTTGACAGGGCGTAGCCGTCGCCTCTAGCGTCTGCCCACTTGTATTTGATTGGGTCAGCGGAAACTAGACCGATAGAGAAGTCTGTCTTACCTCTAGGGTTTACGGTAGAGATGCTAGGAGTACCACTTAGTCTGACTCTCAGTGCTTTAGGGGTTTCTTCGTCAAGAATAAGCCAAGCGTCTTTTTTCACAAGATTAATTGCGTTTATTAAACGCGCTCTCGCATCTTCAAGTTGAGTGTCTGTGTCTTGAAGAATAAAACTTCCAGTAAGAGTTAGTTGCCTAGAGCCATATCTACCGTATGTAGTGTAAGAGCCATCTCCCCATCCGCGAGGCAAATCTTGCATATCTACCTGAGGCAGATTCCACCAACCCTCGACATCACTAATAACCCAAACCACGCCATACTCGTCAATGCGGTTGAATACAAAGTCCCCAAGACGGATATCCGCCTTGAGTTTCATACCAGTTAGGTGGTCAATGTAGACATTGGTAAGAGCCTTGTCTACGAGTTTGGTCTTTTGACCTTGGTCATAAATAAGAGATGTGGCTTCAGAACCAGTTTGGAATTGAACGGCATCTACTAGAAAGTTGTAGCCAACTCCTGGGTCAGTAGAGGTGCTTCTAAAAATGAAAGCCCTAAAGTGGGTGTAGGCAGCAGAGGTTGGCACTTCAAAGGTAAATACCAGTCTTACCCAACCGTCGTGAGAGGTAATCTTTGTAGGCGCTGAGTCTAAAGTTGTGTTAGAGCCACCAGTAGAGGCAGTGTAAAAGTAAGCCCTTAACTTGAATTCAGAAGAAGCCTGTCCGATAGGGACTTTTACATAGGCAGAAAGTGTGTATTTTTGCCCACCAGTTACAGCAACTCTGTAGGAGTCATCTGTGATTAGACCGCTAAACGGGCTAGTAGTGGCAAAGGTTACTTTTGCTGAGAACCCAGTGCCGTATAAAGGGTCGCTAGTGTCGGTACCTATAGTCGGAGTAGTTCCACCGCTAATAGCCAACCCACTCCACCCAGTGGTGCCTGAAGTGAAAGACGGATTAGTTAGCAAGTTATATACAGTAGCCATTAGTAAGCAGCACCTTTACGCATTTGGAAAGCAAGTCTTCGACTTACTTCGGCAGCAAGAGCGTTGACATCCATATCAGGAGTACCGTTTACGGTGACATTGATTCCACCAGCAGCCCCACCACTCATCATTTCAATCATTGCCTTGTCTCTCTTAGATAGACCGTCTGGGTCAAGTGGCTCAATACGCTCTGGTCTACCCGCCTCAGCAACAATACCTAAGGTTCCGCCAGCAGATGGTGAGACGATACCACCCTCAGCAAACAACTGAGGCACGACGATAGGTGGCATATTAGGAATTAGACCCTTATCAATAGAAGCATTGATGTCAATTGCACCGCCACTAACATTTTTTACTATGTCAAATAAAGGTCTAAGCCCTAAAGTCATTACTTTTATTAGTAGGTTAAGCAATGCCACAATTAGGTTTACCAATCCAGTGAACATATCTGCCAAAGACTGAACGATTCCTTGACCTAGGTCGCGGAATACCATAGCAAATTTATCCCAGTCGCCAGAGAACAGAGCCTCAAAGAAAGCACCAATTAGTTCAATCATTTGTTGCCAGAATTGGAATAGAGGCATCAAATAAGCCATAACTGCGTCGATAACTGGCATTAGCCAGTCAGTTAGCGTCTTTATGAGTTGTACAACTATCTCAATAACAAATTTAAGTACAGGGGCTAGTAGAGACATAACAGCCATCTGTATTTTCATAAATATTTCCACAATAGGGATTAGCAGATTTATGAGCATCTCTACAATTGGCATCAACTTAGAAATCAGGTCAGCAATAAGTGGAGCCAATGCTTGGACAAGCATACTTACCACTTCAGCCAGCATTACAAAGAACATAGTTAGAGGTCCGCCTTTACCATCGGAGCCACCGAATAGTACAGACATAAGTTTTTGGAAAGCAAGAATTACTGGTTGTAGGGCAAGCATAATTACTCGGAAAGCCTCGCCCAGTGCTTCTAGGGCTGGCTTGAATACAGCGTCAATCTGTTTTCTAAACTTCTCATTGGTTGTGTACATTAGTACAAACGCACCAACAATTAGACCGATGATAAGGAGAATAGGGTTAGCCATCATCATAGCCAGACCCATTCTTCCAAACCCAGCGATAACCTTGTTTTGAGAGGCAATCATTTGAGTGAAGCCTTTTATGGCACCAGCCTTGAAGAGTTTGAATCTTAGGGCAGTGGTTTCAATGGCAAGTTTTAGGCGACCATAACCGCTAATAAGTATGTTTTTGCTAGCAATGTGTTTACGAGTGCCTTCGGTGGCATTTGTTAGAAACGCTCCAGTTTTCTTAGATAGCAATCCAGTGTAGTCTCTGGCTTGGTTGATTCCACTTGTAAACTTAGGCCATATCTTTGCTGCCGCCTTGAAACTATCTGTTGTCTTCTTGACAGCACCCTTAAGTCCAGCGTTCACTGTCACCATGGTGCCGAACGCTTCTTTTGTGCCAGTAATTACTTCTTGTGCTGTGCCAAAAAATCCAGTTACTCTTTCAACGCTGACTTGTAGGAAGTCAAATACTGGTCCAGCCTTTTTACCAATTTCCATCACACCGAGAGTTACCGCGTGGATTTGACCAGTGAACTTCGTTACGCTTTTAACGACTGGGTTGCTAAGTATATTCTGGAATATGTCTGCACCAGCAACCAAAGTTTTGAAGAAATTGTCAATCGCTGCGTTATCAGTGAGTTTGTCAATAATTTGAACAATTTTTACAATCAACTCACCGACGGTAGGTAGAGCCTGTCCAGCCTTTTTTAAGATGCTACTGAAAGATGGGGCAGCCTCTTTAATTTTTACAAAGAACTCACCGATATTCGGGTCAGCACCAATCATTACGATTTGCTTGATGATGCTTCCAATACCACTGAACATCTTTTTAGCATTTACGGCAACATCGTTGAAGAACTGCTTAAGTTCTCCACCGCTCTTGCCCATAGTGCCAAAGCCCTGCGTAGCCTCAATTAGCCAGTTGAGTAGGTAGTCTCCACCAGTGCCAGGACCAAAGTTAGCCATAACAATCTTGGCAAAGCCACCAAAGATATTGCCAAAAATCTTGCCAAATTTGCCAGCCATATCAGCGGCGGTAATAAAGAATTTACGGAGACCTACATCTCCAGTTTTATCCAACAACCCATTGAAATCATCAAGCATCTTGGATATAAAATTGGCAAGCCTGAGGACAATAGGAGAAGATGCGGAGAGAATATTTAGAAACGCCTTGAAGAACTTAGAAAGAATAGGTCCAAATTCTTTTACTACTTCGGAAATCATTTGGAAGATTTGATTTAGATATTTCCCAGCCTCGGCAGAGGAGAAGAAATCAAAGAGAACTTTAGTTGCCTCTCCTAGAGCGGAACCAATACTTTTTATGCCATTGAAGATTTCATCAAATGTGCCAGATGTGATTAGTTTGCTCAGTCCCTCTTGAAGTGCTGGCAGGAACCCCTGAGCCACGGCTTCTCTAAGAGTTTTGAATATAGGTTGTAGTTTTACAAGAAACTTAGCAAAACCTTTTTGAGTAGCGGTGAGATTGGCGTACGGGTCTTTAGCAGCAGCCTTGGCTCTAGCCTTTGCCCCCGTCTTGAGTTCTTCATTTAGGTCAGCGCTTTTGTCTTTAGCACGACGATAATTTAGTTCTGCTTGCTTATAGGCAAGTTCTGCTTCACGACGAGCGCGAGAATCTGTAGGTAGGTCCGCTGTTCTAGCAAGACCCTCGCGAGCCTTTTCTAAAGCAATAGCCGCTGACTCTTCGGCGAGGGCGGCATCTTCAGCATCAAACTTTAGTTGCTGTAATTCTTCTCTGACATCTCGGAGCGTATCTTTATGAGTCTTTTGTGCGGCAGTTGCTTGCTGAACTGCTTCACTAATTCCCTCCATAGCAAACTTGGCTACAGCGGTAGCAGCCTTCATTGATATGAATAGACCAATTACGGCAGTCAGAGACATCGCAGCACCAGCAGCGGCACCAACTAAGGAGACGAGAGAGCCAATAACTACACCGAGAGAACCAGCCAAAACGCTAGCCATAGTTGAAGCCTTGTAGCCTTTTACAACTAACTCATTAATTAAGTTATAACCCTGTTCGGCGGCAGGATTCATTTCCTGTAAGCCTTGGGAAATTCCCTTAAGGAAGTTTATTTCTGAACCCTTATTGAAGCCACGCCTGAATCTATCAGACAGAGCCTCACCCGCTTTTTGTGCGTTCTTACCACCACTACCACTTACGCCATTGAAACCATTTCTGATGTCTTTAGCAACATTGGTAGTGATAGCCCTAACAATAATATGGGCTTCACCAACTACTGGCATTTATTGTCTCACCTCCTTAGTTGAGTGGCGCTTCTAGTAATCCATTACCACTCATCGGTAGTCCACTATCGGGGTCGAACTGGGTAGGAGGGATGTAAGGTTTTGTTACTTTCTTCTTCGGGTCAAAGGGCTGTAAGTTGTCAAAATCGTCGAAAGACTTACCGCTATTAGACCTAGAAGACCTATTGGAGCCTGAGAAAATATAGTCAACATCGTAAAGTTGTTTATAGAGAATTTCTCTAGACTTTCCGACGGCTTCCGCTTGCTCTCCCGAAGCAAAACGCATATCTTCTTCAAAAAGATAATGAATGACATCGAGCATATCGCTTGCTTCCATGCTCGAAAGTTGTAGACCACTCATTAGCGCTTTCCCATTTACATACGGCCATAGATTGACCGCCCACTCCGTTAGTCCGTCGACTGCTCTTTTGGGCGGCTTGAGTACTCTTCCATCAACCAACCAACAATTTCGCCAAGGGTGTCTAGGCTAGTAATTTTTTCTGGGTCAGAGAGAGTCGCGTCAAACTCTTTCTTGCTCTCTGGCTTTAGTACAGCAGAGAAGAACTTTTCCATAACCTGAGCAGACTTTGATGCGTCTTCTGAGGTAGAGTCTGAAACAATTTCAAGTAGTAGTTTTCCTTGAATTACTGGAACACAGTGAAACTCTTTGTCCCAGAGTTTGAATGAAATGGGGGTCTTGTCTCCAGCGTTTCCACCGTTTCCAAAGTCTTTGAATCTAGCCATATCTGTATAGTCTTTCTTGTGAATGTGTAATTAGATTGAGGTTCAACCTATGACTATTTTACTTTATAAAAAAACTAATGATTTAGGCTATTTGACTGGGGGGAACGACTTTCCAGTGTAAATAGAGCCTAGGTCTTGGAATACAAAAAGTTGGTCAGATAGGTACTGATTTGGTCTGGTTCCTGGGTGTCTAACCATCTGAGTGCGAATAACTCTACCCTTACTCATAAACACAAGTTGAGGAGCATTTTTTGGGACAATCAAGTGTGGCTTGGTGCCCTCGTGATGTAGGTAGGCAATCTTATTTTTAGAACCTATTCTCAGTTCTTGTCCATAACGAACGGTCTTATGCTCCATATTTATAGAGTTTTTTAGTCGACCAGTGTCTACACCTACTTGCCTCTTGGCTAAAGCAACTGCCAGTTTTCCTCTTCTTTGTAGAATCCCCCAAAGCGGACCTTTGGCAGTTTTTGTGTACGCATCAAGTTTTATTTTATGTAAATTGAGGTGGCTAAATTTGTATGTATAGTGAGTGGAAGTGGCACCGCCACCAGCACGAAGCCCCCTTGACGCACTGCCTTTTATTTGACTAAATGCTTTTTTGGCAGCCCAAGCACCCCAACTGTCAGGTAAGCCGTATGGCATTATGGCACCGCTAGCGTTAGTTGCATATTGACAGTTTGGAAACCGCCCTCTGGACCAGAGGTGTCAATAGTGGCAATTACTCCCAAGCCATAACCAGAGTCATCCCACATATCAAATTCGCGGATACACTCCATCAAAACCCAAGCATCTATAGCAGAAGAGTAAGAACTTTCGGTGATTTTGTCGCCACTAGGCGGTCTACCGTTCTGTCCTACAGTCGCCACTGGTCTTGAAATACTGATAACTACAGATGCGGTGCGTGGCACATGGCAACGCTGAGGGGTAGATGCTTCATCACCTGGAGTACCTAAGTACATCTGTAGGAAGTTCACAACAACTTGCTCGCAGTCAACAGCAACTTCACCCATTGTCCAATAACGGCGTGTAGGCAGTGGCACATTGTATGTTTGGAAGACAGTCTCGATACGAGAAATAATGCCATCCATCATATTTTTTAGATTGAGGGCATCTTCCGAAACATCTGCGATTGTTGTTAGGGACATTTTTGCCTACTATTCGGCTACTGGAGCCTCTTCGACTACAACTGCTTCTTCAGCAACAGGGTGT
>Ga0247723_1001094_pt1 | contig 16402 bp, 19 predicted proteins | sample MSEWelMarce5H_FC_FD_189079 | JGI IMG/M metagenome (GOLD analysis project Ga0247723, IMG submission 189079) | Subsurface sediment microbial communities from gas well in West Virginia, United States - MSEEL Well Study Marcellus 5H_FC | ecosystem: Environmental > Terrestrial > Deep subsurface >...
CATTCATGCTACCTTCTTTGGTAGTGAATACTTGAGCCAATCCTTCAGTAATAACTACTAAAGAACCAGAAGATAAAACTGCACCAGTGTTTAAGTTAACTGGGGCATTAATTTTTAGTGCTTTCATATTGTAAATATATTTATTTTTTAATTGTAAAGTAGTATAAAACGAGTGTTACCATTTACCGTTACTTGCATAAATTCACCAGTTGATGTTTTACTTGCTGCAATAGTTTGGTTACCTAATGAAATAAGTCCAGCATTATTAATCTTAAATAATGTTGTAGCACTATTCAATACTTGTACCGCAGTATTAGTAGCTACAGCATCAGGTGCTTGGATAGTTGCTGTAATTGAGTTACCAGTATAACTATTAAAGTTAAATGTAGGTTTAACAGTTAACCCGGTCAAATCACCATTACTTTCAGATAACAATTGAGGAGTTACTTCTACACCAAATAATCTATTTACTCTAAAAGCAATTGAACCATTTACATAAGATGATAATGGACCATAACTCTTAATACCACGATTTACATTGATATTACCATATACATTCAAATCATAACTAATAGATGCAGAATTTTTAACAGCAAAGTTTGATACATATAATCCACCAATCTCTGCTTGTTGAATGTATAATCCACCTAAGTCAATAATATTTAATACATTACTATCATTTCCTACAACATACATGTAAGTTCCTTTAATGTAGAAACTTGCACCTTTCAATGTACCAGATGGAATAGCTCTTACATATACAGGAAGTGCTTTGTTAGTTACATCAAATACATGAATGTTACCGGTTGTACCATCTGTTAAATATACATAATTTGCTTGTACACATACGTTAGTATAGTTTTTACCATATGCATAAAAATCAGGATCTGGAGTAAATCCGGTAAGTGTATATGTAGAAACTTGTACTGGATTAGTCTTATCAGTTAAATTATAAATATAAAACTTAGCACCTAATGCTGAAAAGAAATATCCATAATCCTCATCAATTGCCATACCTGATAATCTTGCATCTGTTCCAATAGTCACTGTAGATTTAGTTACAGGATTTCTTGGGGTAGTCATATCAAATATTGCAAACTTGGCATAATTTGTAGCAGAGTCATAACCAACTACATATGTATATTGACCTTTAGTAGAAATATCTGCAGTATAAACACCAGTTCCAAAACAAGGATACAAGTTTACAGGTGCTGAAGGATTAGAAATATCTTGTCTACAAAAATCTCCAATACGCACGCCATAAAAAATACTACCATCAATACTAAATGCTTGAGGATAGTATCCACCACCAAGTGATATAGATGAAGAAAGAATTACTGGATTTTTAGCATCACCAACATTTATAATAAATGTTTTATTACTACTACCATCAGCAGCTGATTCACAAAGTACATAAGCTAAATTGTTATATACTTTAACCATTTTAGGTGCATAGTTTTGAACACCATCATTAATAGTTAATGTAGATACTACAACTGGAACTAATGGATTTGTAATATTTACAATACTTAATGTACTACTACCTTCATTAGTAACATATGCATAGTTTTCTTCTACCCAAACAGATGTTGGAGAAGTACCAATTGTAACACTACCTACTTTTAAAGCAGCTTCTACACCAGATACTTTTACTCTTCCAGTATTTTCTATACGAGAAAAACCATACAATGTACTGTTAACATAATCAACAACAGAATTAAGATGACCAAATTTGGCCAATGACATATCCGGATCATTATTTAAAAATGGATCTGGTGATAACGGAACAAATTTATTCAGTGACATGATTATACGTTAGAAGCTAATAAATAATAAGTTACACCATTAATTGATACAGCTACTTTATGTGTACTAGGTGCTGCTGCTGCGGCTGTAATAACGTTTCCTGTACCTAAAGCTAATGTACCATCAATCTTTACAGTGTGTGTTGAATTACCAATTTTAATTAAGTTATCTCCAGATACTGCTACTCCAGGACCAAAGGCACCAGAATTGCTTCCTGTAACTGTTGAGCCATAACCAACGTTAACAGAATTACTTCCAGTTACGTTTGTATTACCACCAATAGTAATGCTATAATCACCAGTAACAAAAGAGTTACGAGAACCAATTGCTACAGATCTAATTCCAGTAATTGAACAAGAAGAAGTACCAATAGCTACACCAAATGAATCTGTAATTGCACCTCTACCAATTGCAATACCGTTTCCATTTGCTGCTCTATGATATGCACCATTACCAACTAATGTAGCACCATTTACAGTTGAATTATATAATCCTCCAGCACCACCTTGAATAGTTGCACCATAACCAATAATAGTAGAAAAATAAGGATCTGCTTCACCATTTAATCCTAATCCAACAGTTCCTAATAAATTTATTACGCCCCAAGAACCCGGACCTGTACTTTTAAAAGCCATGTAGTAATAACTACCAGCAAGAGTTAAATCTTTAAAATTAGCATTAAGATCAGTAATAGTTTTATTTACATAAAGTGTTTTAGCTAAACCGTATTCAAAATCAGCATACCCTGTTATTGGAGTTGCTTCTGTTATTTTATTAAATTCCATCTTTTTAAATATTAATTATTTCCAAGGAGCTGATAAGATATTAGGTTGACTAGGAGGATTAAGTTTATAACTAATCTTATCTTTAATTATATTCTTAAGATTCTCAATATGAGGTTCTCCATTTTCTGCTATAATCCATGATTCTACCATATCTTGAGTTAACTGACTATAAGGAATAAAATTCTCTACACTTTCATTAACTTCAAAATCAGCACAATCCATAATAGACTCTGATTCACCAGACTCATGTACACCAATAATTTGGTATAATACGGTTACAACATAATTTTTATTAGAAGGTGTGTTTACCACATGCATGCCTTCAATTTCAAATTTATAGTTAATCATTTTACTATCTATTATAAGATACTAAATATAATCCTTAAGCCCAAGGCAAAGGAGTGTTTTGTGGAACTACAGGAGGGTTCTTCTGAGACTCAATCTGTCCATCAATGCAAGCAGTAATAGAAAGAATACCATTCTCACCTAACTCTTCTTTAATCCACTCAACAACAATCTCATTAGTTAATTCAGAATATGGGATAAAGTCTTGTCCTTCTTTTACAGTAAACATTTGACTTCCGTTAACAGTAGAAGAAAATTCTCCATCTACACCTTCTACGTTGTACATAGCAGTTACTACGTAGTCTTGTAATCCTTCTACAGTCTTAGTGTAGAGATTAGTAATTGTCCAATTATAAGTTGTCATAATTTTTATATTTTATATTTTTTTATTTTATTTATTAAGCTGGTTGTAAAGCAATATAGTAATCTACTCCGTTAATCTTTACTTTCCATCTCTGTGTAGGACTTACTGCCGCTGTATCTATTACGCCTGCGGGAGAAACTAGACTACCAACCACAAATTGATTTGAAGCTGTTGCTGCTGCATCACGACCAAATACAATACAACCACTAAAGTTAATAGCACTTGCACCATAACCTATTAATACATTCCCACTTCCTGTTGTTCCTGCATTTGTGTAAGCACCCAAAGTGCTATTTAATTGTCCTGACGTAACAGCACTCATAGCACTATAACCAATACCTGTATTTCCATTGGCATTAGCAGTTTGTAATGCGTTATATCCAAGAGCAACAAGTTCTACGCCTGTCGTATTTTGATAACCTGCGTTAGTCCCTACTGCGGTGTTATTTGAGGCAGTGTTGAATTGCAAAGCGCTCCTACCAACTGCGGTATTATTTGAACCTGTGCTATTGACATCACTTGCTGAATAACCAATACCTACATTATTAATACCTGTAGTATTAGAATTCATATTGTTTCCAAAAGCAGTATTATAACTACCTGTTGTATTGCTTGTTAATGCATAAGACCCAAAAGCAACATTTGCTTGACCTATAGTATTTTCATAGAGAGCATAAGAACCAAAGGCACTATTGTAATTACCCGTAGTATTTTTATATAATGCACCAGAACCAAAAGCACTTGTAGCATATCCTGTAGTATTACTATATCCTGCTTCAAAACCTACTGCTGTATTATCATCTTGTGTATTACTTCTCAATGCTCTATAACCAATTGCTGTAATACTTATACCTGATGTATTAGCTTCTGCTGCAAAGTATCCTACTGCTGTATTATTAGAAGCAGTATTAGCACGCAATGCACTCCAACCGATTGCTACGTTATTATTGCCAGTAAAGTTGTTAAACAGAGACTGCCCACCCATAGAGGTATTGTAAGATCCTGTTGAAGTAAAGATAGAGGATTGATCTCCGACTGCTGTATTGTGAGAACCACTTCCATCAAATCCTAGTGCTAGTCTTCCGATTGCTGTGTTTTGAGATCCGGTGTAATTAGAAGATAAAGCATATAAACCTACAGCTGTATTGTTTAAGCCAGTCTCCATTAAGTTCATAGCATAAGCACCAATTGCAGTATTAGATTGTCCTGTTGTATTTGAGTAGAGAGCTTCTTTACCAATAGCAGTGTTATATCTTCCTGTAGTATTAGTAATTAAAGCATCTTCTCCAAAAACAGTGTTAGATATAACAGATCCAGCACCATAATTTGTTACAGAAGTAGTAGATATTAATAATGGTGTAACAGAAGATCCAGGATCTAATACAGCTTTTAACGCAGAAGATATTAAACCATTACCGGATAATTTTAAACCAGCCTGGGGTACAGGTACACCATTGATATATTCAACAATAGCATTAAGATGCCCAAATTTGGCAACTTCAAAATCCTGACTGTTTCTAATAAATTTATCAGGTGATAGTGGTATGAATCTTTCTAAAGGCATGAGTTACTTCTTATTAAAAATATAGTCATAAAAAATGGAAAATACACCAGTCCAAGTGATATAATATATTAACCAATCAATATAAGGATTAATTATTGGGGTGTAGCAAACTATGCCTAGCACAATAAATAGGATAAAGAAAGCTTTAAAGAAATGATATGCATCTGTAAGCCATACAAATATTGTAGAGCTATAGATAAATCTTTCTTTATACCTAGGGTAAAATCCAAAATAATACCAAGCTTTTACTGGAGGTTGTAATGGATCTGCCCATTTATACTTCCAACTTATTCTTGGATCCCACCATTCCGGATTAAATTTAGAGAAAATACTTTGGTCATATCTTCCTATGATTATATCCATTAAGGCATTTATAATACCTGTAAGAACTATTAGTATAAGTGTTATCATTATACTTAATTAGAACCTGGTGGAAGGTACGAGCCTCCACCAGGTTTATGATTGTTATTAGAAAGAACCGCCAGTGATAGGGTTACGCATAACAATTTTCAACACCTTTGTAGGATCTTTAACCCAGATCGCAGGCATTGTTTGGCTCATGTATACACGGTATCCATTGAACTGACCAGAGCTTTGGAAGCCTTGGGTACGTCCCATGTAATCCATAGTACCATTTTGGTAGAACCACTTCAATTGATTGTCCCAAGACAATTTCAACATGTAAATATTATCATTAGTGTTATCAGTGATATCAAAAATGATATAGTTATAAGAAGACAATGGGAAACCATCAATCAAGGGGTTTTCAATATCGTTAGTGTGCAAGTTATCAAATGCAGGGTTCAATACAAACTTAACGTTAGCCAAGAAAGGAATTACATAGCTGGTGTAAGCAAATCCAAAGTTCAAGTCCATTCCCTTACCAGTAATAGCACCAATTTCTTGAGCATTGATGATCATACCAGACTGGATAGCCTCTTTCTTAATTGCTTCATTAACCAACTTCATACCACCCATACCAGTTTGAACAATCAACTGACGCTTAGGATCTGGACCTTGGAAGTCAACCTTACCCAAGTAGAAGTTATAGATTTCAGACTTGAACAAATCCAAGTTGAAGCTAGACTTGTTGTATACACGCTTAAAGCTGTTATCCAACTGCTTCCAAAGACCCACTGACAAGCGGATATCATCTGGACCATCTTGCTTAATCTTACCACCTTGTCCCCACATCAAGTAGGTCTCAATGTCATTAGCTACTTTAGTCAAGTGAGCTGCTTCCATTGTAGTCAAGAAAGTACGGGTCAAGTTACCATTGTCAAACGCACGCTTAACTGCATCTTTACCCATAGTTTGTACCATAGACTCCAAGCTAGTTACAGAAGGATCCATAGTCTTGTCAAAGTTACGCCAGATTTCAGTTACAGGAATAGTACCATCTGCGTTCAAACCACCCTTCAACATCAAGTCAGCACGGCTAGAAATTGAATAGTGTACGTGAGCTTCTGCACCACCTACGTAGTTGTAGAATTCACGGAAACCAGCACCATAGTGTCCAATATCAGAGAAACGCTCACCGTATTCACCACGAGCAGAACCTTTACGGAACATTTTAGTACCAGAAGCCAAGTACTTATTGTCCAAAGAAACACCATTGCTGTTGTTTACCAATTGAACAGTGTAGATAAAACCATCACCAGTAGGGATAATGTCATCAGCAGTGATGTACATTTCCAAACCATTGTACTTGTCATAAGTAACAATGTCACCATGTCCAAAAATACGCTTGTTTAATTTTACTTGGAAAGTAGTACCATCAATACCCTTAGTAGTGTTAGTAGAATCAATGTCAGTTACAATGTAAGGAAGATCTTGAGCAACAGGAACCTGCCACTTGTACTCTCCACGAGCGTTGTCTACATTGATGATGTTCTTGCCACCAAAGCTAGAGAACTGGTACAAAGGCATTTCAACCTTTTGAGCCATAGCCCAAATGTCTACTGGACCTAAATCCATAGGTTCACTGCTTTTCAGCATGTTTACGAGGTGGTATGAATCTACGTGAGAACTAGCTTGGTAGCTGGTATCACGCAAAAATATACCATTGTTTAAAACTGGAGTTGCCATAATTATTTATTTGTTTTGTGTTGTTTGTGTTGTTAAAATCTTTTAAAAATGTTTGTCTGTCTTGCAATCTTACGCTGTTTAGGCTCCTCTTTTTCTTCAGCTACAGTGCTAGAGATCTTTCTAGACTGTTCTGTTTTAAGTTGCCTTACAGTGTTTTCAACCACTTTGTTTTTGCCTTGCTCCATAATCTTTGACTTATATCCATCTGGATCAGCCAATAACCATAGTGCTTCAGCTACTAATGGGTAGTTAGGTTCTACAAATTGATGCTTCTCTAACAAATGTCCCAATAGGTTTGTATTTCTTCCTGAGATAGATGGGTAATTAGGTTGTACAAGACCAGCATATAACATAGACTGGGTTTTCTTATCCAACTTAATACCGGACAATTCTGAAGGCTTAAGGGCTTCATATACGTTATCCATATATGCTGATGCCGCTTGTTCTTGTTGTGCCTTTAATTGCTCTTGTTCAGCAATCTTTTGGGCTACAATAGACTCTTGCATTCTGTCCAACTTTGGTTTAAACTTATTAGCTTGTTGTTCTAGCTTACCTAAGTCTTTCCAAGTTACAATCTCCTCATCAATTTCCTCATCATTGCCAAATCCAGTGGCACGCAAGTATGAACGTACAATCTGTTCCTGATCCATCTCATCTGTTGGATCTAAACCACGTACCTCTTCTACTTGAGCTAATGCACTGAATAGACCTTTAAGGTCATTACCTCCGTTTGCTACATATTGTGCAGCATACTGAAGTTCTTCAGGAAGTGCTTCAAAGAACTCTTTTGGAGTTTGCTCTTTAATTGCCCGCTCCTTTTCTTCAAAGTTAGCTTGCAAGAGTTCCTTCCAATCTTTAAGAGAGTATTCATCCATTGGCTTCTCATCTTCAAAGCCAATTAATACACCCTCTTCAATTAGTTTAGAGAAGGTTTCTACCATACCACTCTTATCTACTTTAGGTCTACCTCCTTTGGGTGACTCCTCCTCATCATTTGAGTCATCAACATCACTTGTTAACTCATTTAATAAGTCATTAGCAGTTTGAGCAGCAGGCTTAAGATTTCCATCTTCATCCTCCTCTTGTTTGTCTAAGAACGTTAAATCCGTTTTAGGGGTTGAAAAAAAACCAGGTTTCTTTTCTTCCTCTGTTGGAAGCACAATACTATCTGCTCCCGGAGCTCCACCAAAGATATCATCAATGTTGATATCTACTTGTTGTACGGTGGTTTGCTCATTTGGTTTTGTTTCACTCATATAGTTGGTTATTTTATTTTGTAGTGTACATTAAGAATATAATATATTACTTTTTATAAACTTTAAAAATTTGTTTTTAAAGCTGTATTTTTTGTAATATAAGGCTATTACTTTTTCTTGTTGTCTGGCTTGTCGTATTTGTTCTTATTAGTTCTAGCTATCTCTAATTGCTTATTAGCTATTTCCCTTTGTGATGCTAGCTTTTCACGCTCAATTGCCATCTTATCCATGTTAACAGCTTTCTGTGTAGCAGCAGATTCTTTTTTCAGATCCATTTGTTGCTGAAACTCTTCACTCTTACGGATATCTTTCATTGCATCCTGGTAATCTGACATCTGATTTTGGTTAACATCTACAGCAGCACCATAACCGGCAGCTCTAATTTCAGCAATTACAATATCATTCTGTCTATTCTTCTCATTCTCTTCAGATTCAAACTGCATCTTCATCATAGCTTCTTGAGTCTTAGCTTGTAAAGCTTGTTCCTGCATAGCTTGTTGTTGCTGCATTTCTTGCTGACGTTGAGCTTGTTGCTTTTCTTCAGCAGACTTAAGGATATGAGTAACTTCAGAGATAGACTCAGCTTTCATGATATTACCTAAGTCATAGATAGAAGCACCGGCAGTATTATTTGTAAGAGCTAATTGCTTCAATTGTTCTAGCGTAGCTCTATGATTTGTCTTAGTTGTACAGAAAATATTAAAATCTCTGAGCAATAAGTCAGTACCATTCATCTCAAAATTAACCTTTTCATCAGTAGAAGTGATGTATTGCAATCTGATAGAAGGCTTAGTTGATTGATAGTATTGAGCCAAATCTGTACGCATCTGATGCACACGAGGCATTAAGTAATCACAGTGATTAATAAAATATGTCTCAGTTTGTGCATAGGAGTTTGATACAGCCATTCTAACGCCTGTAGCAGTAGCTTGCTCCACTTGCTCTCCCAAACGCTGTGGTGTGATCCCTATGACCTCAAAAGCTTGTTGCTTAAAGTAGTTAGCTAATTGAGTTCTAGACATCAAACGCTGTGTCTGTTCTAAGTTTAATACTTGGTAATGTTGGAAGTTAAGAGCATTCTCAGTGTTAGTGATAGAAGTATCTAATGGTAACATCTGGAAGTTCTTCATTGCAACATAAGCTTTTGCCAAATTGTTCTTTCCCCAATCTTCTCCCAATGAGTGTCTAGGTAAAGCATTCTGATCTAACATGATCACAGTACCTAACTCATCTACAAGAATATCAGCAATCTGGTTGTTAACAATGTTATAACCAATCTGATAGGGCTTCATCAAATCTACAAGAGATGTAGACTTAGTATTTCTATCTGAAAACACTGATCCTTCTACTGGTAATTTACAACCGTACAGTGTAGCATCTCCTTTAAATTGGAAAGGTACACGTCCTGGTTTTGATTCATTAATACCAATATAGATAGGATTAATACCACCAGAGTTATTATTCATACCAAAGTATGCAGGATAGTTAGGTCCAATCTTTACACCACCCCATACTTCATTAATCCAAATCCAATCTATATGCTCACCGGCAATTAGATTCTCTTTATTCTTATTCTTAAATAATGTAGTATCATACAAAGGTTTCTGAGTAATCTTATATGACTCATCTACAACATCTTGTATTACTTGACCATTCTCATCAATCTTAGTTAAGTGTCCTACTTTACGCTGTGACTTCCAGTAGATATGAGCCACACGTAACATATCCGTGTTCTTATAATCTACATAATCCTCAGACTCAGACATGATGTAACTAACAATATCATTACCGGCTGTACTATTTTGCTCCCAGGTAGACATAAACTGTCTGTACTGTAATGAAGGCATATTAGTATTCCACTCATGTGATTTAGTAGCATCATAGTATGATCCATCATTCTGATAACCTTCTAAAGGATAACCAGCAGCTCTTGTAGGATAAATAGCCTCCATAGAACGCAACTGATCATCAGTCATCAAGTAACCATACTTGTCAATAATATCTGCTACAGTATATAACTCAATCTTACCTACCCAGTTACCCTGAGAGATATATCTTACATCAGGAGACTTATGGTAGAAAGTTACTAAAGGATTCCACAACTCCATCTCATAATCATCCTCATTCATCTTGAAGTGCCAGAACTCTCTATCTGTGATTAACATATCACGGAAAGCCCTTTCTTCAAGTTCATCCATTTTAAATCTTTCCTCATCTACACGGGCTTGGTGTTCTGCCCATTCTTCTAGCATAGATCTATAATCTTTCTTGAAGAACTGTTCAATTTCAGGTAATGATCTAAGATTTTCTGGAGATAATGCTTTCTGGATTTCAGGATCTTCTAAATCAGCACCCTGCTCAATCATACTCATCACCATCTTACGCTCAGCATCAGCTAATAACTTCTGCTCAACCATAGCTCTCTTCTGCTCTAATAACTCATTGTATGAGATCTCATCTACAGCACGAAAACTAACTCTAGTATTTCTCTTAGCAAATTCAGATACAAGTACGTTGATTACGTTGGGGATAATAGGATAAAACTTTAACTCTAATGCAGACTGATCCTCTTTAGTAAGAACATCAATTAACTCTGCATATTCTACGTCCTCTTCAACAACATAATCTGTTTTATCAATAATACCTTTAGCAAGTTTATAGTTCTTAGAAAGCCTTCTAGCATTTCTACGCAACTGCTTCATGCCCTGCCATTCTAACCAATCCAAATTCCAGGCTGCCCAATCATCATCCTTCTCCTTTCTTGGTATAAATTGAATGGGTTGAGTAAGAGTACTCATTCTGTTGTACTCTACCTTAGCTCCATTCTTGAGCTGCATTGCATTATATAATTGCATAGTCTGTAATTGTTGTATTAGGTTGTTCTATTAATTCATCTAAACTCATCTCAATAGTATCATCATCTTCATCAGAATAATAGCTGACGTAAGTTACATTAACTGTAAGATTTTTCATTGCTGTAGTACTTATGTACCAGTTCATTATCTTAAATTTTTAAATGCCTGTTTTGGCCTTTGCATACCGCTAGAAGACCCGCTTTTCCCAATATGCCTAAAAGCCCCTACTTTTAATTTATATAAATCTTTTGACTTATCCAAACTTTCAGAGTTTACTTCTCTACGTTTTAAATATCCACGGTTTGATTGTTGGATTTTTGCAAAGGCTACTAAAGCTGTAAATGCTACAAGTCTATCCACGTTTAATCCTTCTCTATATGCTAGCATCTCCTTGATTAGCATAGGATCCGGTATTCTAGATACACCATATGTTGTCTTTACAACTGACCCATCTGTCTTATAATCATGGTCTATCTCTTCTCTAAGAAACTCAATAGCATAAGAGATAAGGTGTGCTTTAAATAATGTACCCGTGTTTCTCCAACCATACTGCTGATATACACTGGCATTACTACCAATATCTTTTAAGAATAAGATCTGATCTTTAGTTACAAGATATCTTTGCTTTCTCTGGGAGATCATATATTGAATAAATAAAGATACGTTATTCTCCACTAGTGTCCAAGCATTATACCATTCTATAATTAGCTCTAATCTTTCATGTGTTTTTTTGATATCATCAAAACGCCCACACCAAGCTGCTACAATTTTATCCTGTTCTATATGCGTTTTCTGCTCTCCGTTCTCTTCTCTAGATACTTCAACAGGGGCTTTATAAACAAAAATAGAACAAAGAGAGTCAGAGGTAGTAGTCTTACCTTCAGAAACCGGGTCAATACTTGCATAATACATTCCAAATGTGGGATCTTTTTTAGGTCTCTCCCACACGACCAGACAGCCACTCTTATCCTCCGTCTTTTTAGAAATAGGGAACTCATTGATAGGTAATTTGTTAGATTCTTTTACAGTTAGATTATTATGTTCATCCTTGTATAACTCTAACAATTCATAAGGATATTCTTTGTCTTCAATTCTCCTTAACTGAGCAGCAAGTAAGTGCACTGCAAACACAGATTCCCTTCTAAATGCAAATGCCTCTTCAATATTTGTAGGTTTCTGAGAAATACGCAACTGATACTTATCAGGCTCAATCTCTTTCTTCCACTTTATCCTCTCTTCTTTAATAGCTTCTAAAGCTTCCTCTACTAATGAGTTACCATATTTATCTACAAATGGCATCATAGACCATTGTTCTGGAATAAATAAGCCAGCTGTACCAATAGTTCCTTTACCGTCTAATAAATTAGTTTCTACTGCATAAATATCATTAGCTTCCGGATTCATGATCAGATTCTTCAATGGTTCACACTGATCCAAATCACCCACAGATCCTGCTGCAATAAATACACCGGTAGTTACCATACCAGACTGTAATGCTGGCCGAAGGTACTCATATGTTTCCCCCATCTTAGGAGCAATACCTGCTTCCTCATGAAAGAAGTACTGACAAGGACCACCCACACCGGCTGTTGCAGATTTCTCAAAGGACATACCTTGTATAGTACCCTTTAATCCTACCTCAGTTTTCTTATTCCCTTTTCTTACCTCAATCTTTTGCTGCCATAGCATAACCTTATCCGGGTTCATAGGTCTATACCAAGCTGTATGCTCATTTAAGAAAGATGCGTACTCATCTAAGAACTTCCATGTACCTTTATCATTTATATAATCTTTAAGAGAAGCACCCATCTTAAGAGTAACACCCTCTTCAAACCATAATGAATTAATTAATTTACCAGCATGAAAGTATGATGATGCAATCTGACGTTTCTTCAAGATAGCTACGTGTTTGTAGTACAATTCAGCTAGTACTTCATACAATGCCATGTGATACTGTGCATCCCGGACTTTAGCAAATCCAAACTTCTTTTCTTCCTTATCATAAATAGGTAGGAAGTTAAGCCACATGTAATAGTCTCTAGTTAGATACCATACATTCTTGCCATCCTTATACAATACCCCATTCCTACATTTCTTCTTTTGGTCATCCCAGTAATAAATGTAATCCTTTGATTTAAAGGGAGCTACAGTGTAAAAGCCTAACTTGTTAAATACAGTGGCTTCTTTATTAAACAATAAAGCTGTTTCATTAAAGTTATACTGACCTGGTTCTTTAAATAATGTAAGCACATACTCTCTCCATTCCTCTTTAGAAGAAAATGTACTAGTAGTCCATGCACCATTATCCCAGGTTGGTATCTCTATAATTTCACTCATCTATTTTATCTTCAGGCTCTTCAGGATTTCCGTTATATTTAATAATCATATAAAGTAATGTATCAATTGTCTTAGATGAAATCCTAGAATTACATTCTTTAGTATTATTAAAATATGCTTCTTTATCCTCTGATTTAAAAGCACTCCATAGTTTTGTATGGGGGTTATATGTAAATAACCATCCATATAAATTGTATTCCGTATTATTGGTCATAAGCTAATCCTATATTTCCTCTTACTTGGCTTTGTTGTTCTTCAGCTAAATCTTTATAAGCCCCTTTAAAAGATTGCCTAATCTGCTCAAACTTAGCAGCAGCATTTACTAATGCAGTGATGTTACCATCTCTACCATGCTGGATTTCTGTAGTCTCCATATAATGGGCCAATCTATCCAGCATAGACTTAATACCTACATACGTTCTGTACGTAGGAGTCTCATATAATTTCTTACATGTATTCATACCCCGGATAATCAAGTCATCCTCAGTAGAAATATCCATATCAATTTCTGACATAATGATCTCTTCTTTCTCATGTTCAGGAACATTAAAGAAAGGGTTGAGATCAGGATTAGGACAGGTCATATAGAACAGGTAAGTGTATACTTTTAAATAATCATCCGGATATTCAGTCATTATATCATTCAAAGACGATATTGTATAACAGTGCTCCGTAGGTACTACTTTGTTGTTTACTATATCAAATAGTTTAATTAGCATCTTGCTTGTGTTTAATTAAGTTAATAACCTCAGCTTTAAGATAAGGTAGATCATAAGGCACAATCTTTTTAACTAAAGGTTCTCCTTGGTCATCTAGCTTAGTAATAGGATTTCCAAACTTATCTGTACCATCTGTATAAAACAATACGTGGTGAATAGTGATCTTTCCTGGCCTAAGTTTGGGGTTATGCTTCAATATAATATACATATAAGTGGACAACTGTAGTGCATAATGCCAAAAGTTACAGTCATCCAGATGAGATACTGGTGGTAACATTTTCTGTGATACACCCTCCCAATTTACATATGATTCCTTCTTAATCTCTTTATTGGTTTTGTAGTCTGTAATATTTACCTCTCCTTTTGCTACCTCTACAAGATCTGATTGACCACATATACCGGCAGACTTTAAGTATACAAAATGCTCAGGATACATACCCTCTTGCAACTTCTGTGGTGGAGCATATTTAATATCATCCGTAATAAGGGGTCTAATGATAGGAAGAATGCAACCATGTCTTTCAATAGTATTCAATTCAAGTAAGTCAGCTTCACGTTGATTGTGATACCAGTTACCTTGATCAATAGCTCTAGTAGATTCATTCTCCCAAGCCTGCAAGATATCCTGTACAGACATACCATACCATTTAGACTTCTTAGACTTAGATGATTTCTCTGCTACAGTCTGAGCATCAAAAGGTTTCTTATACTTAGATATAAAAGAGGTGACAGATGTCCACTCTATTACTTCAGATGAATCAACAGATTCATACTTGTGGTTTTGTGATTTAAATATTACACTCATAACTTAGATAATAAATCATCCTCCTCTTCTTGAGTAAGTAATGCCGGCCATTTCTTTACAGGACACTCAGAAGATAAACTCCTAGTCTTGAATTTTAACGAGCACCCACAGTTAGAGCAACATGGTTGTGAACCTGGTGCCAAACAACTAGCCCCGGTAACATCATAATTAGGACAAGCCATACATATAGTGTTGCGCTCTAATGCAATCTGCTCAATAGTGTCTGTAGTAAATAAATAGTTCTTAATTCCTTCTAGGATTAAAGACTTATTATTCCAGAGTGTTGTCAGTTTGTTGTTTTTTATTTTTTCTATGATCTTTCTTTTTCTCATATTCTTCTTTCATTTTGATTTCTAGTGCTTGCATTTTCTCTAGCTTATCTACTGTACCCTTGTACACATGATATCTTGAAAAAACTAAGTTTTCTCTATTTGCTAAGTACTCAGAATATCTCCGGATACTAGTTTGTAGAATATCCCATTTAATATTAAAAGTACCAAGACCATCTATAAGTACATGCGGATCCTCTAGAGAAGATAAAGACTTCCTAGCTTTGTCCCAGTAAAAGTCAGTAACAGCTTTAACTACTTTCTGTTCCATCTCTAATTCTATAGACGTTTGCTTTAAGATATCTTTATACTTCTTGGGGTTCAATACTTACAAATTTATAATCTAATAAAACATTACCAGTGGCTTGCACATTAAGGACGGGTGCCAACTTAATCATCTTCCTTCCCTTACCATTCTTTTCAATCATACCTTTGCGTTCAAACTTAATGACTGCATTCCTAACAGACTGAGGGGTCTTGAAGATCCCCTCATCTGATACATAATTACAAAACTCGGTAAGCTCAATCTCCCCATTAAATGCAAGCATAGTAAGACAATCAAGATCAGCGTTACTAACGTTAATCCTCTCAAGATAACAATGGGTGAGGAGTTGATACTTTACAATATCACTCTTATCCATCTTAACTTTCTTACTAACTTGATTTACAATCATGACCTCTTAAGTGTTCTTGGCTTTTCCTCTTCCTCCTCTTCATCCGGGGCCAACATATTAGCCACCATAACTTGGAACTGCAAGCGCTTAGCTCTCTGTTCCTCAATCTGTGTAACTAACGTTTCATACTCTAACTGTACAGTTAAGAATTCTACCTGTTCAGAATAATACTGAACTAACTTTTCTTTGCGCTCTTTTACCTCTTCAGGTGTAAGCTCTTTATTTTCATCCATTGGTTTATAATTTACATTTCCCAGTATACATACACCAGCTCATTGCAATCACAAGGCTCATCAGGTTCCATTGGTTTACCACACCTAATACAAGTGACTGGCTTTCTAACTTCTTCATTCTCTGGCATAATATACAAGTTTACACTTTATATATTTACCACCACTAACAAATTATTAACAAATATACATACTAAAATAATTGGGTATATATTTGATCATGGTTTTAAACTCAAATATACCTC
>Ga0247723_1001096_pt1 | contig 16382 bp, 12 predicted proteins | sample MSEWelMarce5H_FC_FD_189079 | JGI IMG/M metagenome (GOLD analysis project Ga0247723, IMG submission 189079) | Subsurface sediment microbial communities from gas well in West Virginia, United States - MSEEL Well Study Marcellus 5H_FC | ecosystem: Environmental > Terrestrial > Deep subsurface >...
GATGTTAATGGTATGTTGGCGACAGCAAGACCTAGTTCTGATCCAAGCATGGTACAAATAAACGAGGTACCTGACTTCACAGATTTAATGAGTAAAATGAGAGCCAAAGGCGTAATATAATGGCATACAACGCAAGAAAAATATCGCCCCTTGATTTACGTCCATCTACAGGAGTAGGAGTTAGCATTCCTTTTTCTACCTCTAACGTTTTCAATACTGTGTATAGCACTAAAGATCAGACAAAATACAACCTGATTAACTTCTTGTTAACCGATCCTAGAGAAAGACCTTTTAATCCTAACTTTGGAGCAGGATTAAGATCGTTCTTATTCGAACAGTTGGAGACAAATACTACGGACGATCTAAGAACTATGCTAATTAGTCAAATAGAAACAAATTTTCCAAACGTTAACATAGTTAATTTGTTAGTTAGTTCTGACGTTAATATAGGAGCTATTAATATAGAATTTAGTTATAATATTAGAAATACAAAAGAGTCAGACGAAGTGTTATTGACAATACAAAACGTATAAAGATGCCAAACAGTACAGATGTAAAATATCTCAATAAAGATTTTAGTTCGTTTAAATCGGACTTGATAGAATATGCTAAATCGTATTACCCTACGGTGTACAACGATTTTACTCAAGCCTCACCAGGTTCTATGTTTATAGAAATGGCCGCTTACGTTGGAGACGTTTTATCTTTCTATTTGGACAATCAATTGCAAGAAACTTTTTTACAATACGCAAAGCAAAAGGGCAATTTGTACTCTATGGCTTATATGTTAGGCTATAGACCAAAGACTACCTCTGCCGCAGTTGCGAACCTTCAAGTTTATCAACAAGTTCCTTCGGCTAACGAAGCGGGTACTTTTGTTCCTGATTTTACTTACGCTCTTACTATTGCAGAAGGAATGCAAATAAGATCTAATATAGACACTTCTAATTTCTTTTATGTTCCAAACAAGGTCGATTTTACTACTTCTTCTTCTTTAGATCCTACTACAGTTTCTACTTATACGGTAGATTCTTTCGGAGTGCCAACTAGTTTCTTATTACAAAAAAATACGCAAGCAATATCAGGTCAAGTTAAAACACAAGAATTTAATTTTGGATCCGCTGAAAGATTTGTTACCATAAATTTACAAGATACTGATATTATTACCATTTTAAAAGTAGAAGATTCAAATGGTAATTTATGGTACGAAGTGCCTTATTTAGCTCAAGATTATATATTAAATCCCGTTACAAACACAGCAGCTAATTATCCAGAATTCTATCAAAGCGCTAATCAAGTGCCTTATATGATAGAAAAATTAACGGTTCCTAGAAGATTCACTACAAGATATCAAGCTGATGGAACTATGAATATTGAGTTCGGTTCTGGTATAAATCAAGTTTCAGACACTAGCGTAATTCCTAATCCAAACACAGTTGGAGTTGGTCTTACTTCTGGTTTGACCTTGCTAAACACTGCATTCGATCCTACTAACTTTGTTACTACACAAACTTACGGATTAGCTCCTCAAAATACTACATTAACATTTACTTATTTAGTTGGAGGCGGAGCTTCTGCTAACGTTTTATCTAACGAATTAACTTATATAGTAAACAAATCAGTAACAGCCGCAGACTTATCTTTCGAAAATACTGTAGTTACTAACAACACTGATCCGGCTTCTGGTGGTGGAGATGGAGATTCTGATGTTGAATTAAAACTAAACATTCAAGCAGAATTTTCTAGTCAATTAAGAGCTGTTACTCAAGAAGATTATTTGGCGAGATGTTTAAGCATGCCTTCTAAGTTTGGTAAAATATCGAAAGCGTATATCACAAAAGATGACGCTACATATACAAACTATTTGGCTGCCGATAATAGCCAAAGAGATCAAATAATGGTGAGTCTTTACGTATTAGGTTTGGATAACGCTAATCACTTGGCTACGCCTTCTATGCCTCTTATGGAGAATTTAAAAACTTACATATCTGATTATAGAATGTTGACTGACGCCATAAACATTAAGCCTGCATATATAGTTAATATTGGTTGTAATTTTGATATTGTAATAAGACCTAATTATACTAGTCAAGACGTTTTAGCTAGATGTATTTTATCTTTACAAAACTATTTTGATAAAGATAATTGGCAGATAAACCAACCTATTATACTTGGAGATCTATACGCTTTGTTAGATCAAATAGACGGAGTTCAAACAGTTAAAGACGTTTCAATAATAAACAAATCAGGAGAGGCTAATAACTATTCTAAGTACTCTTACGATATTGATGCTGCAACTTTAAACAATGTAATATACCCTTCTTTAGATCCTTGTATATTTGAATTAAAGTTTCCTCAAACAGACATAAAAGGTAGAGTAGTAACATTTTAAAGATTAAACAATGGCAGTATATAAAATATTTCCCACAGCAGATGCGACAATGTATTCAAAATTTCCGGTAAAAAATACTGGTCTTGATGAAATATTAGAGGTGTCAGCAAAAAACAATGCTTCTGCAATAAATTACTCTGTTGATATAAACCCTGGAGCGGTTTTATCTTACGACGACATAAGAAGATCTTTAGTGCTATTTAGCGATGCTGATATCAACACTATAAAGTCTTACGCTACAGGATCTTGGAAAGCCGGTTTAAAACTATATTTGGCGAATGCAGAAAACTTATCAACTACATATAGCTTAGAGATAAGACAAGTCTCTTCTTCTTGGGAAATGGGAACTGGTAAAAACGCGGATTATCCTGAAACTATAAATGGAGTTTCTTGGTATAATCCAAACGCATATATTACCGCTACTAACTATTGGACGAATCCGTCTTACTTCTTAACTCCTGGAGGAGGAAATTGGACAAATACTTTTACTACACAATCTTACACATACAAAGATCCTAAGGACATAGATGCAGACGTAACCTCTATTGTAAATAACTGGTTTAGCGGATCTACAAATAATGGATTTCTTTTAAAGCATCCAACCTCAGTAGAAAATAGTTCAGGTAGTTTTATAGCTCTTAACTTCTTCTCTGTAGATACCCACACTATATATCCTCCTACTTTAGAAATGAAATGGGACGATAGCTCTTATGCAACAGGAAGCTTAAGTGTACTAAACAATAATAACTTTGTATTGAGTTTAGATAACAACGTAGGAACATACAAATCCGACACAACTAAATATAGATTCAGAGTTAATGCAAGAGACAAATACCCAGTAAGAACTTTTACTACTTCTTCTGTTTATAATGTAAATAAGGCGCTTCCTCAACAGTCTTACTGGTCTTTACAAGACGTAAAGTCTGAAGAGATTATAGTAGATTTTGATACTACTTACACTAAGGTAAGCTGTGACGCTACTAGCAGTTACTTTGATTTATACATGACAGGATTAGAACCTGAAAGATACTATAAAATATTAATAAAAACTGTTTTGCCAACTGGAGAAAACATAGATGTGGATAACGATTACATCTTCAAAATAATTAGATAAAAATGTCAACATCGGTAGATTTAGTAAAAGAGGTAAGAGGCGTCAATACCTATAACAAGGTAATAGATTCCAGTTTTACAGAATTGGTGCCAGCTGCGATACCAGCGCCAGCACCAGAGAGCGTTACCGTAGAAGATTTTTTTAGATACTATGATCAGTTATTTTTTGATATTCCTGCAAATGGTACATCAGAATCTCACGAATCTTTAGTTTTAAGAAGTCAAGAATATATAGGCGGATCTGTATTAGATCCTGAGAAGCAGGCATTGATAGAAGAGATTAATGCTCTTCGTCAACAAATTTTAGATTTAAGTCAAACGTATCTAACTATCAATAAAGTACTTTAATGGAAAAAGTTAACATAATATATGATGGTCCTGGAATTGTTCAACAGGATTATTCTCCTCAAGACGATCGATTAATAACATCGAATTATATAACAGCAGAGTTTGGTGACTCAAGCGATTATATAGAATTCTTTGTGTACGATCAAAACGGGAACCTAGAGTTTGTTAACTATCAATTAGAAGACTACTATCCAGATTCTAAAAATACAATTAAAGAGAATAGATACTCTGCTTTAGTATTAGATCCTCAAAAAGATTTAACCACTTTAGGCTTTAATAGAGGTACACTAAATACTCAATATAACTTTTTAAGAAGACTATTCAATTCATCTTTTGGTACTTTCTATTGGATAAAAGAAATCTCTTCTTCAAGAACAGAAATACGATTGGCTTCTCAAGTATTAAGCAACACCATAATACTAAATGCTTTTAGTCAATATCAAAACTACGTTACTACAAAAAATTATTATCCAGATTTTTATTTAAACTTTGGAAATAATGAGTTAATCATTGCTAATAACGTAGCATACTCAGAAGATCCTGATACTGGAGAATCTACACTACTTATTAAACTTTACGAACCGCTTCCTGAGGCTTACGATATTAAGTCGGAATTATGGTTAGTTGATAAAGTTGCGGAGTCAGTTAGCTTTAATGTAGACTTTCAGATTGAAGCTGATGTACAAGTTACAACTGATTCTTTAAGAGGTCCTAATTTTAAGATAGCGGTAAACGATAAAAACGGTCAAACTACAGAGTACTATTCTTATTCAAGTCTTTTGACAAGCGAAATTAGTTCTTCTTACCAAAAGATGTTGTCTTATTATCAAGACAAGTCTGTAGACATTAACGTAGACTATACTAACTTTGGTAACTTCATACACTTCTCTAACGCAACAGAAAGAGTAAACAATTTCGTATATAAATTAGAACTATTAGAAAGTTATAATGCTCAAATAGCTGCTCAAAACGATCTTTACAATAACGGAACTAGCATAAACATTGTTTCTTCTTCTATAAATGTAATTCAAAAGTCTATTGATAGTCTTATAGAAAAGTTCGATCTATACGAATACTATCTATATTTTAATTCCGGTAGTTGGGCGTGGCCTAAGCAAAACGCTACGCAGCCTTACGAGTTGTATTCAGTGACTTCTTCTCAAGCCGTAAATTGGTTGGGATCTGCTGAAACTGTTCCAAGTCAGTACACATCTTCGTTGTTATATTCTGCTTCTCTTTACGATGCAACAAACAAAGATCAGTTAACTAACGCAATCCCACAATACCTATTGGACGATCCAAGTAATGCTCCTTACACGACATTCTTGAATATGATTGGTCAACACTTCGATAATATTTGGTTGTATTACAAAGACGTTAGTACGAGATACGAAGCCACCAATAATCCTGACACTGGAATATCTTTAGACATGGTATCTGATGCTTTAAGAGGTTTGGGATTCGAACTATATACAAATTCAAACATTTCGGATAACTTATACTACACATTATTTGGTATCAATCCAGACGGAACTTTATTACCTCCTACTGGGTCAGAGGTTATCAACACTTACGTTACTTCTAGTATCGCTACTATAGGAAACGAACAGTTACAAGGGGAATTATATAAGAGACTTTATCACAACTTACCCTACTTACTAAAAACAAGAGGAACTCAAAGATCTGTTAAAGCTTTAATCTCTACTTTTGGTATTCCTGAAAGCATTTTAACTGTTAATGAATTTGGTGGAGAATACTGGTCTGGAAGCGTTGGTGTATTTGAAATAAACAACGACAAGATTGATATCATGTCAGGCTCTATGGAAGACGATCATATGATCTTTGGCCACATGGATCAATACACAACTCCTACTGAATTGAGTGCGTCTGTTCTTTCTCCTTACGCTACACTTCAATGGTACAATACAGATAAAAGAATCAACTTAACAAACGTAGAAGTTGGCTTTTCTCCTTCGAACACAATCAATGCAAATATAACTGGCTCTTTACCTAGTTTGAATATTAATCAATTAATAGGTAAGCCAAGCTACGCTACATCAGGATCTTATCCAGCTTTGGATCTACAAAAAGAAGCATACTTTGCATCTTATACTCAACCTCATAGCGTTTGGGAATACATTAGATTGATTAAGTACTATAACAACGTGCTGTTCAAAACAGTTAGAGACTTTGTACCAGCGAGAGCAAATTTATCTACTGGTATAATTGTTAAGAGTCACATTCTAGAGAGAAACAAGTACGCTAGACACGAGCCTAGTATGAGCATGGATAATAATCTGTCTCAGTCTATTGATATGATTTATGTAGATGGAGGCATTGCTGGAGCTATTTCAGGAAGTACGCTTAATTCTGGTTTTTACACTTCTTCTTTGGGATTAATTCCATACACTAGTACAGACGGAATAGAATTGTATAATGGAGAATTTGGTGGTAGCTTAATCACAGTAACTACTCAAGATTCTATAGGCGATCAAACAGAAGTTTCTTCTATACAGTTTAATGGAACTGGATCTACTTATGTTACTTACTCTTTAAATTATCTTTATCAAAATATTTCAGCTTCTGTTAGATCAGAACGATTCTTTAATTTAGACTATACTTCTGATCAGTTAACTCCTATTAATTTAGGGTTGATTACTCAGTCTATTAATAGCGCTCTTACAGATAACTATAATACTTACACGAATCCTAACAATCCTTACGCGGAATTACAGGACACAAACTATAGATTGAATTCTTTCACTATACCAAGATATTATGGATCTAAAACAGTGAGTGCCAATTACAATGATTACGCAGAAGGAGACGAGTCTTACGGTAGTACTGCAGCGATAGACAAGATTAAGTTTCAATATGCTTACTTGGTAGACATGTACTCTTCTTCTTTCCAATTACCAGGCAGAGTAAACGCGCAGATCAAGTACATTTTCAATAACGATCAAAACGTCTTGAATTTAACTAAAGCAAACGAGAATATCTTCACAGTTCAAAACGTATTCAAATCAGGAGAAACTGTGGATATATCTTTATTTGATTACGATCCATCAGACCAAAATATTCAATTCTTAACGAACAACCAGAATTTATCTTTGTTCGAAGGCGGATATAGATACTCACCAGTTTTATATAATACTGGGTCTACCACTAATTCGGTTTATCTATTTAGAGATCCTTTTGCCGCCCAAAATAATGTTCAAGCTACAGGATCTGCTAACTATTTTACTCCCAATAGTAATAATAACATAGATAATTTTTCTATTACTTCAGCTTTAGTTTTTAATGGAATTCAATATACTTACGATGTTACTATTAATTACGCTTTAAGTCCTACAGCTATATCTCAAAATTTAAGAATAGGTTTAAGAAGAAGAGCTACTACTGCGGCTATAAATTTGGGGTACGCAGATCAAATACTTTATTTAGAGTACAACTCTGGAACGTCTTTCTCTCAGAATTTAATTTTCATAATGCCTGGAGACCCTAGTTTATTCTTGGCTCCTGAATTATTTGATGTGTCTGCTTTTACTCCTGGCGTAGTTCAAACCTTTTCAGAAACAGTATTCTTTAACAGCGTAACTGAATCTGCTTCTCAAAGTAGATGGTATGCAGTTAATAATACCACTCTTAGATTGTCTGCTGTTCAATCTCTATATTATGGAAGTTTTACTTTTGCAGGTCAACCATCGGCAAGTTTAGAAACCCCAGTATTCCCATTCACTTTAGAAAAAGGAGATATGATAAGATTCTATAATTCATCTTCTAGAACATTTGGAAGAGAGGACGAATTTAGAGTGGTGTCGACTTATCAAGCGCAAGAGGCTGGAACTACTTATTATTATGTTACAATAGATAGAGGTCTTAGTTTGAACAATATTGATAGCAACAGTTTCCCAAGTTTCGTTTCTAGATACATAGCTTTAAAACACATACCTGACGAGACAAACTTAATACTGAATTACACCTCAAGCGCGAATATTCCTCAAGATGGTCTAGTATTTCCTCAGTATATCAATCCTTTAGTACGTAGAAACTCAGGAAACTTGATTAAAGCATTGAAACAACAGAATTTAATTTAAGGCACCACAAATATTTATATATTAATTAGATAGAAAAAGGTTATATTTCAAAACAGTTTTAGACAATATTTATTTACAAAGCACACAAAATGTCATATTTAAGTAGCACATCAGTAGTAGTAGACGCCATCTTAACCAAAAAGGGTAGAGAACTTTTGGCAAGAAACGATGGTTCTTTTAGAATTACGCAATTCTCTTTATCAGACGACGAGATCGATTACACTCTTTACAATCCGAACCACCCATCAGGGTCTGCGTTCTACGGTGAAGCAATCGAAGCTATGCCAATCTTACAGGCATACCCTAACGATCAAGAGATCATGAAGTATAAATTAGTTACTCTACCAAGAGGTACTGCTAAGCTTCCTATCATTGACGTGGGCTACAACTCAATCTCTTTACGTCAAGGAGCTTCTCTATCTATTACTCCTCAAACTTTGAACTACTTAGGCGCTACAAGCACTTACGAGCAATCAGGCTACGTTGCTACTATCGGAGACGTTAGAACAATGAGTGCCTTCAATGGTTTGGGTGTTAATACCCCAGAAGCTACAGCATTGAATACCACAACTACAATCGGTACTAACGTTAGTAAGACTGTAATTGGTACAACAATCAACTTGTCAGCAACAACATTAAATACATTATTTGGAAATAACTCTACATTGTATACCACATTGGTTATCGTTGGTAGAGATTCAGGAGCAAGAATAAGTGTACCAGTAAACATTACAAAAGTAACTCAATAATATTAAACTATGTCATTCTCAAGATTAGACGCAACAGACTTTGTGATCTCAGCAGATTCGGTAACAGCACCAGCATGGAGCACAAATTCTCCTGTTCTTACTCAATTTTTTACTTTAGCAGGTAATGCTACAGGAAGTTATTACTTAGATGTGTATCAAACAGCATCTAATCTTAGCAATGCTGCAGTTCAATTTTCTATTGCTTACGGACACGCTTTCGGTTCTGGTTCAGCGCCTTTAAATCCGTTGATCCCTCAAAACACTCCAAGTAGAATTACTTTTGGTCAGTACAGAAACCTAATTTACGGAGACGCTGAGTCTTTAGTAGATTTTTCTTATAACGGAACTGGAGTCACTTCTTCTTTAAGTTTAGTTGCTATCCCAGTTGATAGAAACAGATATAAAGAGAGTTTAATGCCAGGCACTTTTAATTTAGTGTTAGGTACTGGATCTGCTTTATTGTCTTTAACTGATAACTCAAACGATATCTCTACTATAACTTATGTAGACGGAGGAAGATTATACAACTTGGTTTCAGGATCTAACGGTAGCGCAGCATCATCTCCAACACTAACAGGAGCTTCAAAAGGCTACACAGTTTCAGGATCTTATGGTTTTTACTTACCTGATATGGGCGCTATCATTTTAAACCCTGCAGCTTTGGCATTGCCAGTTGGTTCAGGCGGTTTAAACGTTCAATTTACCGGAAGCACTTCAGCAGCTTTAGGTGGATTTAACCACACTAAAATGTTGGAATTATTTATAAGTGGAGCTAGAGCATTTTCTTCAACTGGATCTGGTTTTCAATTAAATTCTCAAGAAACAATCTCTTCTAACTATGTGTTTGTAAGAGTTAAAAACGGAGAGTACAATTACACCAGTAACCCTTCATTCATATCTGGTTCTGGTAACTTGGTTTATTCTAACTTCATTAACAGCCCTCAAACATTCCCTACAACTGTTGGTATGTACAATGACAATAACGAATTGTTGGCTGTAGCTAAAATGTCAAAACCTTTAGTTAAAGACTTTACGAAAGAGGCATTAATTAGAGTTAAATTAGACTGGTAAAAATAAACAATGAGCAGCTCGAAGAATACGATAAGGTTTTCAGACATATCTTCGGCTCCTATTAAATTAAAGTATTCTTCATCATATTATAGTCAATCTTTAGACGATGTTGGAATCACGATAAATAGGGGCTTTAATCATCCTATGACCGTGACTGGCTCATTGGATAATAATGCTCTTAACTACGAGTTGATCAAACAGCTCTATTACAAAGAATACATTTCAGGTTCTTTATTAAGTTCAGGTAGCGCTTACGATCCTCAATGGCAATCTACTGCTGCCTCAGGTTCAGGAGATGAAGACGCAAGGTATTTTCCTACCACACAGAATTCTCAAATCTCTTTTTTCTATATTCCAAGAAACGAATTTGGAGAGCAGGTTGCAAGAAATAGTTTACACTTATTACCTTTAAACCCAGACAGTACGAACTATCATATTGTTGACGACGGAAACGGTAACTTAATAGACGCTTTAGTTGGCAATAGAAAGGTGGGAAACATATTCTATGCACAAGGCATTATAGTATTTACAGACCCTGATTACGTTTGTATCTTCCAAGATCCTACGTTTGATTTCTTTATTCAAGCTATTCTTCCTAGTCCTACTCCGACTCCAAGTGTATCTTTGACTCCAGGATTGTCGCCTTCTGTTACGCCTTCTCTTACTCCAACAAGAACACCTTCTGTATCTATTACACCAACAAGAACTCCAAGCGTTTCAATTACACCTAGTATAACGCCTTCTATAACTGTTTCAATTAGTGTAACTCCTACTATCTCAATTACGCCTAGCGTAACTCCTTCTTTCTCAGTTACACCTACTCCAACAGCTACTATTACGCCATTCGCATCAACCACCCCAGTTCCAACTGTTACTCCGACTGTAACACCTACGAGAACTCCTACGATATCAATAACTCCTACGATAACTCCTACAATATCATTAACACCTATTTTAGGAGCTACGATAGGCACATACTACGATCCTTGTTTCATACAATCTAGTGGATTCCCTGTAGCTAATAAGGATAACGTATTCTTTGGCGTTGGAGTAACTAACGTTGCAACAGGCGTTTATTTATATCAATCTTATAACGTCTTATTTACAAATATAACGGCTATAGCAAATAGTTCTGGTCAGATATTTGCCGTAAGTGGAGGTCAAGTAGGATCACAAATTTCAACTTGTTAATAGAAAATGGCACAATCGATATACATACAAATTACTAAGAGAGGAATGGCAACAGGACCTTTCACTATCTATTGGGACAACTTTAACAATATAGTTCAAGAAAATGTTATGGCGTCTACGCTAGATGCAGGTTATGTAGTATCTGTGCCTGACGCTGCTCAATATATAGTTTTGGAAAATATGGACCCTTGCGGACAAAACAGTAACTTTAGATACATCGTTCCTATAAGTCCTACCCCATCTCCATCAGTTACGCCTTCGTTCTCAGTTACCCCGAGCGTATCCATCTCAGCTACACCTTCGATATCTGTTACTCCTTCAGTTACTCTATCGGCCACTCCTAGCGTGACTCCAAGCGTGTCTGTATCTAGAACTCCAAGCATATCGGTAACTCCTAGCATATCTGTTACTCCATCTGTATCTGTAACCCCAGCTTCTTCAGTTACGCCTTCAGTTTCAGTGACTCCGAGTATTTCTGTAACACCTAGTATTTCTGTAACGCCTAGTATTACAGTTTCAGTGACTCCTAGTATAACCGTATCAACTACACCAAGTGTATCACTTACGCCTGGAGCGTCTGTTACGCCTTCAGTTTCAGTGACTCCTTCAATATCAATTACACCGTCTGTAACATTTACGCCGACTGTTACTCCTAGTATTTCTGTAACTCCTTCGGTAACTTTTACGCCTACTACAACACCTAGCGTATCTGTTACTCCATCTGTAACATTTACTCCTACCGTAACAAGAACGACATCGGTAACTCCTTCGGTATCTGTAACTCCATCAGTAACATTCACAGCGACTCCATCAGTTACTCCAAGCGTTTCTATATCGAGTACTCCAAGCGTATCTCTAACGCCTTCAATCACTCCTTCAAGAAGTCCTTTAGTTATTAGCGCATTCTACTACAATAACTCTGAGTATAGCGATGGAACAGTATTCTTAGATGGTAACTTGGCAGTAAATCAAAATGGAGGCAATATCATTAACGAAGTATTCACAACTCCTGGAGACGTTTTATACACAGGAGGTACAATATTCCAAGACGATTCTATATTCGCTCAAGCCTCTGGAAATACTGGTTCTTATCCAAAACCTACATACGGAACTTCAACGAGACGATTATTAATTACAGATAGTGCCGGTAATACAATCAACGACACTACGGTAGATTACAACTCAAGTACAAATAAAACATTTAGTGTAGTTGGAGGTAGAACCTATTATGTGAGAGGCTATACTAACTTTAGTTGGCCAACATCAGCTATTTTAACCATAAACTATTTAGTTGACGGAGGAGACGGATATTATTATTACGATTACTATTTAAGTGATGCGGTGGAAGGTAATTTCACTATAGATTCTAATAGTCTTTTGGCGGATATGTTCTTTACCACTTGTACAGGACCAAGCGAAGATACCATATCAAATAACGCTTCCACTACTATTACTAAAGGACAATACGGATCTGGAACTATTTCTACAGGATACTCTACATCTTTCGGATTCGCTTACCAAAGAATAGTCAATCAGATCTCTATAGATGGAAATTATTATAGCGCTGGTGATACTTTTACTAGAGGTGCAACTACTGTTAGCATATCTATTAATGTAGGTTGCCAAACAGCCTAATTAGCACTGTAAATTAAAATTTTATTAAGTTCCAAAAATTGATTAATATTGGGTTATGTCAAAAATCTTCGTTTCAATAGCGTCCTATAGGGACCCTGAACTTTTACCAACTTTACGTGATCTAATCAATAACTGTCAAGAACCTGAAAACTTGCACATTTGTGTGGGTTGGCAACACTCTGAAGAAGACACTTGGGACAATTTAGATGAGTTCGTTAGGGATAACAGATTCACTATATTGGACATTGATCATAAAACCTCTTTGGGAGTTTGTTGGGTAAGAAATAAAATTCAAAACTATTACAACGGAGAAGACTATTACTTTCAATTAGATTCTCACCATAGATTTACAAAGAACTGGGACAGAACTTTAAAGGATTACGTTAGCTACTTACAAGTTAAAGGTCACAAAAAGCCCATTTTATCCGCGTACATACCAGGATACTTTCCTGATAATGATCCAGCCGGCAGAGTACAAGAAGTGTGGGGATTAAACATTATGAGATTTTTACCAGAAGGCGCAGTATTCTTACAGCCTTTTCACGTAGCTAATTGGGAAAATAGAAAAGAACCATTTCAAAGTAGATTTGTATCTGGTCACTTTATTTTTACTCTAGGTAAATTTGTAAAAGAAGTGCCTTACGATCCTAAATTTTATTTTCATGGAGAAGAGACAAGTTTGTCTGCGAGAGCTTACACTCATGGATATGATATATTTTCACCTCATAGACCCATTGTTTGGCACGAATATACTAGAAATGGAAAGCAAAGACATTGGGACGATCACTCTACTTTTAATGATTTAGACAAAGCTTCTTATGCTAGATTTAGAGCCTTATTTGAAATGGACGAAGGTGGATGTCCTCCTTGCAAAAGAAAAAGTTTAGAGGGCTTTGGATTTGGTACAGAGAGAACTTTACAAGACTACGAAAAGTACGCAGGTCTTAAGTTTAAAACCAGACAGATTCACAGAGAAACTTTGGCAGATCAGTTTCCGCCTATAGTCTCAGATTACGAAACCGGATTGGTTAGTAAAATAAAGTACTGCATAAATGTATATAAAGGATCTTTGACTGAAACAGATTACGATTCTGTAGCCGTGGCATTTTTAGATGATAAAGGAGAGGATCTGTACAGACAAGATATCACTGGAGATGAATTCAATAGCTTATTAAAGATGAATTCAGAAGATAAATTTATTCAAATCTGGAGAGACTACGAAAGCGATAAACGACCTACTTCTTGGAGAGTTTGGCCTCACAGTGCTTCTAAGGGTTGGATGGAGAGAATTGAGGACAAGATTAGCTACGAATAAGCTTTTATCAAATATTTATACAAAACACGCGTGCCTCTAATAAATTTAAAATCTGGTTTAGCAAAAGGTTCTCAGGCCAGCGATCCTAAGGATATTAAACAAAGGCCTTACGAGAATCGCACTAGGAATAAAACTATTCCTTTTGAGCAAAACACGGCTATGGCAATACAGGACACATATGTGCCAGGACCTGCTGAAGGTGGTGTACCGTATTCTCCTACTGTTTCTATATCTATTACGCCTTCAGTTACTCCAAGCGTATCTATTACTCCAAGCGAAACTCCGAGTGTTTCCATTAGTGCCACTCCTAGTATTAGTATCACGCCTTCTGTTTCTATTACTCCGACGGTATCTCCTACGACTACCCCGAATGCTTCTAGAACTCCAAGCTTTACTCCTAGTTTAACTCCAAGTGTATCTATAACTCCAAGCGTTACTCGTACGCCAACAAGAACGCCTTCAAATACACCTTCGATATCTATAACTCCAACAATATCTGTATCACCAACAATATCTGTTACTCCAGGTATATCTGCTACAGTTACGCCTAGTTTGACTGCTTCAGTAACTCCAAGCATTTCAGTAACTCCAAGCATTTCTGTTACACCAAGTATTACTAGAACCGTTTCTACTTCTATATCTGCTACACCAACAGTAACTCCAACGGTGACGCCTAGTATTTCAGTAACGCCTTCGTTTACTCCTTCGATATCGTTTACGCCTACATTGAGTATTACACCTACTAGAACTCCAAGTCAGTCAGTAACTCCTAGCGTATCTGTTACTCCATCGGTAACGTTTACTCCTACAGTCACTGCTTCTGTTACACCTTCGGTTACGCCTTCTGTATCTGTGACTCCTTCTGTAACATTTACACCAACAGTAACTAGAACAGCATCAGTTACTCCATCGATATCTGTTACTCCATCTGTGACGTTTACCCCTACAGTAACAAGTACTGCCTCTGTTACGCCTTCAGTATCTGTTACTCCATCAGTGACGTTTACACCAACTGTAACTAGAACCGCTTCTGTTACGCCTTCAATATCTGTTACTCCATCTGTTACTTTCACTCCTACCGTAACTAGAACAGCGTCTGTAACTCCATCGATATCTGTTACTCCGTCGGTAACATTCACTCCTACCGTAACTAGAACAGCGTCGGTAACTCCAAGTATTTCAGTTACCCCATCAGTATCAGTTACCCCATCAGTATCAGTTACTCCTTCAATATCGGTATCAGTAACTCCTCCAGTAACAGTATCAGTAACTCCTCCAGTAACAGTATCAGTAACTCCTCCAGGCACACCTCCAGGAACGCCTCCTGTTACTCCTAGTATAACGCCTAGTCTTACTCCTAGTGTTACACCTCCGGTAACTCCTACAAGAACTGTATCTGCTACTCCTCCTCAGCAAGGATTCGCTATTACTCTTACTGGTAGAGGAAGCTCAACATCTTTAGCATGTGGTGGTTCTGGAGATCCGACTGTTTATGTGGCTCTTGAATCTTTCCAAACAGATTATAATGGCGGTGGATTTAATGCTATAATAGGAGTAACGCTGTATGAAAACATATACTTAAGCAGCACCGTAGCTGATGCATATGCAGCAGATACTTACGGTCCTAATGTACACCCGCTTAGCGCTGGAACAGTTGGAGGCACCTCAACACCATGTTAAAAGATTAATTGCACTTTAAAAATAAAAGTTTCAATATAAAATAAAAGTTTTAAATTCTGTTATGGCAAAAAAACAACCTTCAATTCTGGTGCATCTCCCATCTTACAGAGACCCAGAATTAATACCAACAATCAAAGACGCTTTAGCGCAAGCTAAGTACCCAAAAAGAATTCACTTCGGTATCTGTAGACAATACAACCCAGAAGATCTTTTCGATAACGTAGATGAGTTTAGAAAGGACAAACGTTTTCATATCATGGACGTTTTGTACACTGAAGCCAAAGGTTTACCATGGGCTAGAGCTCAAATCAACGAGAAACTTTTAACCAATCAAGACTACATTTTACAGTTGGATTCTCATCACAGATTCGCAGAGAATTGGGACGAGACTTTAATTGAAATGCATAGCGGTTTAGAAGCTCAAGGTTACAAACCAATATTAGGGGCTTATTTACCTTTATATACACCATTCAACGATCCAGAAGGTCGTACTATGGAGCCATGGCAGCAGACCTTTGCTTGCTTCTATCCTCACGGAACTATCTTCATCAGACCAGGACTATTACACGGTTGGCAAGATATGACCGAGCCGCCAATGAGTAGGTTCTTATCAGGTCACTTCTGTTTTGCTAGATCTGAATGGGCGAAAGAGATAAAACACGATCCAGATATTTATTTTAGTGGAGAAGAATTAAACTTAACAGTTAGATCTTACACCCATGGATACGATTTATTCCATCCACACAAGTTAGTTGTTTGGCATTCTACTATGAGAGAAGAGAGATCTGGTA
>Ga0247723_1001097_pt1 | contig 16375 bp, 31 predicted proteins | sample MSEWelMarce5H_FC_FD_189079 | JGI IMG/M metagenome (GOLD analysis project Ga0247723, IMG submission 189079) | Subsurface sediment microbial communities from gas well in West Virginia, United States - MSEEL Well Study Marcellus 5H_FC | ecosystem: Environmental > Terrestrial > Deep subsurface >...
ATGGAAAAGACTGTGCTGGTTGATTTGGCATCTGAAGTGGAAAACAAGAAGACTTATATTCCAGAGAAGGCAGCATGGAAAGAGAAGAAGGCGGAGGGGAATATGGCTCCGCCCGTGGATGTGTATGAGCCTGGGTTTCGCTCTGATCTAACTGCTGCGATTAAGGATTACTTTAAGCGACAAAAAGCCATTCGTGACAACAACGAGCGGATTCGCAAAATTACAGGCATCGGGAGGACTTACTAATGGACCCAATAACTATAGCAATGCTTGCTACTTCTGCTCTAAGCACTATGCAGAATATGCGTAATGCTAAAGATCAGAAGAATCAGCGCGAAGCCGCTATTCGGTATAGTCCTTGGAGTAAAATACCAATTAATGAAGCTGAGCCAGCTAATCCTTATGGTGATTTGGCTCAAGGTGGGATGGCTGCTTTGTCTTATAGCCAAAACAAAGATTTAGCTGCATCTCAGAAAGCTTTAAAGGACGCGCAAACTAAAGCTGCTTTGGCTGGTGCTGCGGGGAATGTGCCGAACATGGGACAGGGGCCAACTACTGAAGCCAATCCCATGAATGATATTCCTTACGCAAGCCCAGATTTCAACAACAAACTAATGCAAAAGCCATCGCAGGAATTTGCTAATGGCTTGGCTGATAAGGATTACTGGCAGAAGCAATTGGGTGGGACTGGGGTAGAGGAGCAGTTTGCAGATAACGCTGGGATGATGGTTCCGGTTGATATGCAGATACCTACTCGCAGTGCCGCTGCTTCCTCAGGAGCCAGCCCCTATTACTGGATCAATAGAATGCAAGAGAAGCCCAACAAGGCTGGAATGATGAAAAGCGACTATTGGACTAGCCAACTAAACCGCTAAAGGTGGAGCTTTAAATGTCAGAAGAAGAATTAAAAAGAGCCTTAGCTTCTCTTAAAGTTGCGCAGGATGCGAAAAAGTTGCAAAAGCCGCTTACTGAGCGTGCTATGCAGCAGCCACTTCCTGAGCAGATTTATGGGCCGCCATCTAGTGCAAGTATGTCTTATGGGCCTCCTGCTTCGACTAAGTTTACTCCTGGTGGGTATAAGCCTGTGCAGAAACCTGCGAAAAAGGTTTCACCCTATAGTGCGCAAAAGGCCGCAACCCCAATTCCCGATCCCACGCTGGACTTGGGCCTAACTCAGCCCAATACAATGGAGCCTGAGCCGCTTGATTTGTTTTCAATGCAGCCGTTAAGGATGCGGGATGAATTGAATTCTATGCCCAAGACTCGTGGGCTTGGTGCGCAGGATATGTATACCAGCAAGTACGGGCGCGATTACGACAGGCAAGCCCAGCGAAAGATTTACCAAACTGGGGATGAGTACGCGCAGAATGTGCAGAGTGTGCTTGATTTGCCAATCCTGCAAAAGCTTGCTGAAGGTGCGAACCAATACGGGGACATTCGTAAGCAGTTTATGGAAAACATGCCACTGGCCACTGATCTTAGCCCCGTTGCGGCGTTTGCAGATTACTTGGCTAAGGGGAAGGGAACTGCGATTGCTGGGTATAAGCCTCCTATGACTTACCAGCAGCAGTTAGAAATGAATAACTTGTTAGCAGGGAATGAGCTTGATGCTAACCAAGCGTTGGCAGCAATGGCGCTCAACCAGGCCGGGGGCTTGGCTAAGGGTACTGAGCAGGCGTCCCTTAGCACCGATGAGGACTTGGGCCGGGTAATGGGGACTAAGCCTGTATCTGGAAGTGTAGCTCGTGCTGGGCAGGATTTTCAGAAGGAAAAATGGATTATTGATAACAACATGAAAATGGCCAAGGACTATGAGGAGCAGTCTGGAAGCTTAGAGGCTTTGGAGCGGGCGCTTGAGGTTGGGGATTTGCAGTCTATTCAGCGTGCGTTGTCTCTTGCCGCAAGAACGCTATCTCGTGAGACTGGGGTAATGACGGAACAAGACGTTGCAAGGGTATTACCTGCAACTAAGGGAATGCAAATTGCTCAGTTTAAAGCTTACATCACAGACAACCCGCAAGTTCTTGTTGATCCATATGTAATCAAGGGCCTGAAGGAAGAAACGAAATATGCAAAGGATGCAATGAGGCAGCGATTTGCTAACAAGCAAAATGCCTTTGCCGAGCAATTGCAGCAAAGTAGTGCAATGGGTGGAATGTCTTCTCTTGAGGGGTTAATGAAGCCTAACAAGGAATTGTTTAAGCCGACTCCTCCCCCTCCTCCAGAGAAGTCCGAAGTAGAGGCTTCAATGGAAAGAATTTTAAAGAGAATGGAGGAGCGTGATGCAAAACGCAAATAAGCCAATTATTAAAACTTCTGAATTAGCAAAGCTTGAAGCTCTATCTAAAAATATTAAAGCAATGAAAGAGGGGCCTGCTAAAGAAAGATACAAGGAGGCATTGCAACTTGTATTTAATGAGCAGGTACAGAAATATGACATTCCTCCGCAAGTAATAGCTCCTGATGCTGCGCTATTAAAGTTGGTAGATTATCCATCTGGAATTGTTCGCACTACTGTTGGTGAATTGGCTCGTGTTGGAAGATATGCAACTGATCCAACATATAATTACAATCCTAGTTCTGCTGTAGAAAACATTAAAAATTCAGTTAATCCATTAGTTATAAATCCATTTACTGGCGAGGGTTCTCAGCCAGCTAAAGCCTCTGACTACTACTTAGAGGAAATGGGGCTTGATAGGGGAAAACAATTATCTAATACCGATTTTGGTCGCGCTGTTGGCATTACTCCAAGTTCCCTATTGGACGTTTCACCTCGTGGCGTAGCCGGGTTTGCGCTGGACGTTGCAAGCGGCAATGCATTGAAGGGTCTTGCTCCAAGTGCAGAAAGAGAAGCATTAAAAGAAACCGCTGGAATGACTGCAAAGCAAGTCAGAAAACGGCAACAGGAATTTCTTGATGCCATGAATAGAAAGATGGCTCCTGGTCTTTCTGGCACTGTAATGGGTGGAGTATCTGGGGCTCCTGGTTTTGCGGCCGATCCGCTACAAAAGCTTGGGGAACTACTTTACAAATCAAGGTTTTCTAATGCGGATGCTGCTGCCCTTAAAGCAGGAAAAGTTCCAGTGTCTGATGTTTTGCGTAATGCTAATGCAAAAGGTGCAACCAGTGCAGGGATTTTGCAAGATATGGAATCTATTGCTACTCGTAGGCAGGATGAAATTCAGGATATTTTAAATAAATACAATAATGTGATTGATAAAAGCAGTCAGTCGTCTATTGAAATTTTAAAGCCAATTTATTCACGAGAAATGGCTGAAGCATTGGCTAATCCAATGACTGCTGATGCTGCCCTTGAAACTATTAAAGAGGTTGAGGAAAAGTTTCGTAAATCAATTAGGCAGAATCCAAAAGCTCCAGACTGGATGCAAAGCGAAGACCCTACTTTTGTGCGAGCATCTAAAATGCAAGGACAAAACACTATCGGCTCACCTAGCACTCCAAGCATTATTGATATTGAAGATCAACCCACTTTGCCAGGAATGGGAATGTATCCTCCAAAAAGTACCAGTAATATTCCTAAGCCTGGAACAAGGCAGGGATTTATTGATATCGCTGAAGGATCAAGGCCAACAGAATTACTTGATGCAGCCTATCCTTTCTACGATGCAAAACAATTAAATCAGCTAAAGAAGGATTTCCAAAAAGAAGCATATACCAGAGGAATGTTTCGCCCAACTAATCTAGCCGATCAAATGAAGGCTGGTGAAATGGAGTTTGGAGCTAAAACCTATCGTGATCTTGGTGCAAGGGCTGGAAAGATTTTAGAGAAAAACTTAGATAAACTTGAAGGTGGGCTTGGTGGCAAAATGGCAAGGGCCAACCAAGAAATTGCATCTATCCTTGAAGCCGCTCCTTATATTGATAAGGCTCCAAAGGGAGTTCCTGCTGGAAGCCGCGCATGGAGAATGGGGCTTGCTGGTGGCTTGGGCGGGGCAGTGTCGGATACAATAGACGCGCTAAAAGTACCAGTGGGCCGGGGGCTAATGAGTCCTGTCACTCGCTACGGTATTGCTCCAGCGGCCAGATCGCTATGGCTTGAAGATTACTGGAATCGTCAATTAAAAAGTCCTTATGGAACGCTTTATAGATATGGGGGGCCGGAAGAGTGAAAAAGACTAAAGTAGCATCAATGGATATGGGCATGGCACGAACGCCAAAGGAAGCGATGGCTCCAAAGAATCCCGACGCTAAAATGGAGCGCTCTGAAGAAGAAAAGCTCCGTAGTGGCGAAATGGACTTGGACGATCTTATTAAAGCCCATGGCATTCAAAACGACCCCGAGCGCATGGAATACGTGCATAAGGCTCACATGAAGAAGATGCCTGCCATGCGGTCTATTGCTGATTTAAAGATGGCTGGCCAAGCTTTAGCTGAAAGCAAGAAGCACGAAAAGATGGAAGAAGTGATGGGCGAGAAGGAAGACGACATGGAAGAAAAGAAAGTTCCAGCCCAGCCCCGTCACAAAGCTAGATATCCAAAGAGGTAGTAATGGGACAACCAGGCGAGCGTTTAAATCCTTGGTCTAATGTAAAGTATCCCAAGAAAACCCAAGCTTGGAAGGATGCCGTAGCTGGTAAGTTTCGGATGCCATACGTTAATCCAAGGGAAGCTGATAGGGAGTCTGGCATGGAGTCCAGCTCTAAGAATGCTTTTGGCCAGCAGGTTAATGCTGATCTAATTGAGCGTTATGGAATGGACGTTGTTTCCGATCCCAAGAAGCTAAAAGCCGCCATCCATGCCGATTTCGGTATCCCAGGTTATGCCACTTCCATAGCGCGGGTTACGCCCAAAACTGAAGTGGATCAATATGCCGCCCAGTTCATGCCTGGTCAGCAAGCTATTCTTATTAACGATAGATTCGCTAAGAAAGACCCCGGAAGCATTCCCCAATCCCTTTATCACGAGCTAGCTCATGCCGCTGAAAACATATCTAATCCTTACTCTGAGAAGGGTATAGAGTTTTACAGGCCAGAGCGTGGTGATCTTCCCGACGATATGGCATGGAATGAGCCCCCGCTCCCTGGCTCCCCTCCCCACTTTGGCGAGTATAACAATAGGTATGAACTTTTCCGCGATCTTAATGAGCAGCAAAGAATCCAGCGTGGCGAAACGCCAAACTCCGATTTGCTAGCTAGGAATCCATGGCTTAAAAAGGTGGTTCCATTTTCCAGCAATATGCTAGCTGCACCATGGAAAGAGAATATGAAAAAGAATCCCTGGATGAAAATTCCAGAGAAGACATGGAATAATCAGTTTCGAGCCTTTAATGCTTATGAGGAAGAATTGAAAAAAGAGAAAGAATACCTAAAGCAAAAAGACCTTGACGTTGATATGAACGACCTGGATATGGGGTTAAAAAACCGATGAACTACCCAACGTTTGAAGATATGTACAAGAACATGGGGACGGGGGCTGCAAGCAATGCCCCCGCACCACAAGGTACTGGCGGGATGGCTCAAGGTGATGCGCAAATGGGCCAGCAGGACGAGCAAGCTCCTCAGTCCAGCCCTTGGGGTATGATGGCGAAAAAGCAGCAGCAGCCAGCCGTACAGCCCGTTACGCAAGCTCCTCCTCCCTACGGCTACCAAATAGATCAGTGGGTTGAGCAAATGCAGGGAAATCCAATGCAGATGGATGGCGGTAAAGTATAGTTGTGAGACAATTGGCCAGGGGTATTAAGGATGAACCCTGGAAAAAAGCAGCGATTCAACAGAAAAGCTACGTTTGAAAACTGCATCGTTCAATTGTATGCGTCGTATAAAAGGAAGTGCCGCACCAAGGACATTTTCTTTGGCATAAGTCTTGAGTTCTTTAAATCACTTATAATTAGGGATTGCTTTTATTGTGGGGCTCCACCACGAAATGGCTTTGTGCGCACGTACTATACGTTCTTGTACCAGGGGATTGATCGCAAAGATAATGGCCGGGGCTATGAGGATTTAAACTGCGTGGCTTGCTGTCTGGTGTGCAATTCAATCAAGGGAAATAATTTGAGCCACCAAGAGATGATCGTGGTGGCTCATGCTTTGAAAGGCTATAGGACTTTGATTAAGCTGGGTCTTGAACGAAAAACTCAAGACTCTCTAGCTCCATAGGGCTCCATTCGTTAATCTCGAATAGTACCTCAGCGGAAATCTTGGGCTTGTTGATTACAAGCTCTTTCTTTCCAAAGCTGTCGAGTGCTGCTTTTGCTTCGTCTTCTTTTCCGTCTTGGCAAGTAAACGGGAGCTTCATTTCTTCGCTCTTGGTTCCCGCATCCACCGCCTGCTCTTTACCTTTTACAGCAAATTTCCCTACGATATCTTTCTCGTATTCCTCGCGCATCTTGAAGAAACCTTCGCGTGCTGCTTTGGTTAGGAACTTTACAGCAAAAGCTTGAGGCGTTTTAAAGCTGCTATTTGCGAGCTTTTGTACGGCTCTCTGCGTGTTCATCTTGCCCAATTCGTCGTAAGGTACTTTTATCATATACTCCTCCACTAAGTTGAGAGAGGAAGGCTTTCACCACCTCCCAGTTCTTTGGACGCGCACAAATGGCAATGCCACCCGCCTGCTTTACCAAACTCTTTTTATACTCTTGAAGGGCCTCTAGTGCGCCTTCGTCCGTCTTAATTTCTAGCCACACAAAAAAGCCATTGATGCAAATTACCTTATCCGCATCCCCTCTAATGCTCACTTGCTGGATAGACATGGCAAAGCAATTGGGCAGCTTTTTAAGAAAGGGGTCGATCTTGGATGTGCGGAATTTTGTTTCTGGCTTCAATGTCTTGCAAGCCTCAAGGAAGTGCGAGCATCTTCCACGGCTCGATCAAGCTTTTCATACGCCTTATACCAGTCGTTATTTTCGAGCAGGTCTTTAAGGCGTATTACTTCTTTCTTTAAAGCGGCAATCTCTACGTCCTTTTCGTCCAGCTTCTTCTGGTTCATGCGGCGTAGGATTTCGATGTGGTCGCTAAATAAGTTTGTTTTTTCACTCATAAAATAAGTGCCCCAGTATGCAGTACCAAGCCTGGGGCCGCTCGGCGAGAATGGTGCTGTCAGGTTTTGCTACGCGGGAGCCGCGTATCCCTTGGCCGACGAACACCTTTTGCTGCACTCAAAACACGCAATTCCAAGGGTCTATATTTTTACTAAATTGACTCCGATTAATTTTGCGTTTTCTATTTCTCTCTCGATTAAGTTTTCTTTTACCTTCTTCGTCCAAATTTGCCTAGTGCCATCCCAAGTAAAACGCAAGTCTTTAGCCTTCTGCCTAGTATCGAAATTAACAAGGGCTCGCATTGTAACCCATGGCTTCTTACTCTCTTCCAAGATTTCTGGGAAGTCGTAGAAATCGAGCAGCTTGAGCATCGTTGCTACGTCGAAAACTGCGCGGTGTGGGAATGGGTTCAAATACCCATGCTCGGCTGCTAGGTTTACCAGGCTCCTAGATGCAGGCTCCTTCTTGAAAGGTATATCGTTCCTGGTATCGATCCAATGCATGGATTCAATGGAGTGGCCGACAATGTTGTGCCGGAGTAATTCAGCTAGGGTCAGGGGCTTGTCAAAGTTCTCCCCATTGTGGGCAGCTACACAAAGGGGCTCGGAGTTTGAAATCATCTTCTGCAATCTACCAAAGGCTTCTGGCATGGATAGGCCATACTTAAAAAGCCACTCCTTCCTAATGCCTGTTGGGGAAATGTAATCGTCTGGAAGATCGCGCTGTGGACGAACAAAGCAGGAAAGCATTTCGAGGGGGGCTCGCTCTTTTGTATCGTAAATAATCGCACCTATCTCAATGATGTTGTCATTGGTGGTGTCGAGCCCGGTGCTTTCAAGGTCGTAGCCTAAAACTATCACGCGCGTTTTCCAAGTCTGTAGATGGTCGTGCGGGTTTCGGCTACGCCATCTTTTTCGTTAATGCTGCTGATTGGGTTGGTCGTTACTTTGGAGCCATCTTTAATAATTGGGTGCCCGTAGCATTCGCCAATAAGAAACTTGCCATCACGAGTAACGGCAAGTCTCCAGTTTTCTAATTTAAGCTCGTGCTTGGTCATTTCTTTTTAGCTAGAGCTTTCAGATCGGCCAAGCTCTTTACTGGCTTCTTTGGGGTGATTCTCTCTGGAAGCTTCTTCAAGTTTGGCGTGTCTTTTGCCATTCTCTCCGCAGTTCCCTTCTTGAGTTTCCCCTCTGCTTCCAGGGCGAACATCTTCTTCTGTTGTGCTTTCGACTTTAGAGCCATGACTATTTTCCTTTCTTCCTCTTCCTGCTATGAATCTTGCCACTTTTTGCTTTTCTCTTTCTGCGACCTTTTGCTTTGGTTGCTTGAGCTACCTCTGCTTTAGTCTTTCCTTGAATTTCATCGTAGTCCAGCATCACGCCTCATTTTTCTTAATGGACTCAGCAGCCCAAAACTGTGCCTCACGAATGCACTCAACGATCTTGCGCTGCTCCTCGCACTCGGGGGTTAGCTTCATAAGGTAGCGCACGAATTGGGTGGCCTTCTCTTTGATGGCTTCCATGCGCATGGTCTGGTCTTGGTTCTCGGGGTGCGAGCGGAAAGCTTTATCAAGAAGCTTTTGGGTGGCTGGGCTTAATTCGTACTCTTTCATATGACTCCAAAAAAGAAGGGGGGATCAAGCTCCAATGTCTCCATTGGATTGGAACCGACGGGTTGAGGATAGTGCTCAATCCCCCCAAATTGTTTACTAGAAAGGAACTTCTTCCGAAGCTGCTTTGGCTACGTCCGACTCGTCTACCTTAACCGCTCCACCCATAGACTGGATGGTATCGCGCCACTTCATGGCTTGGGCAAGGTACTCTTTCTTTGTAGCTCCGGCCGCTTCTACTTTAAGAACGAAAAAGCTTCCTTTGTCGTTCTTCTCTAATACGTTTGAAAGCTTCATGGTACGGCCAAATACGGGTACGGCTACGCCCATATCTCGCGCTAGGCTCTCAGCCTTTACGAAAAGGGTGGCCACTTCCTTGGCTGCTTTGAAGCTGGTGTTACGGAAGGGGATAACTACAGGGAGAATGGCCGCGTCTAGGTCTGGCATTTCCCCGGTTTCCTGGAACTTCTTCAAGGCTTCGAGTTGGCGCTCGATATCGGCAGGCAACAAAGCGTAAAGGTTCATTACCTTCGTGCGCTTCATCTTCACGCCATCTTTAAAGAACTCCCATTCTTCATGCTCGTTCAAAGCATTGCGCTGCTCGTAGCCTTTGAACTCATACTCTCCCTTGCCCATTTCGTCTGCGGATATCATCCACATATTTTGAAAGGTTAGGGGGATGAACTCTAGGGGCTTGTTCTTTCCGCCCAGGACTTCAACAGTCGAGGAGCGTACAAAGTCACCCGGCATGGCTTTGCCTTCCGTAACCCAATCCGATAGGGCCTGCATTTGCAGGACTTTAGGAATGGTTACGTCGGATGCCAAAACTTGGTCTTGTCCGCGTGGTGCTTGGATTGCTGGTACGTTTGATTCGTGCTTCATTATTTCGTTGCTCATTGGTTACTTCCTTCTGAATGATAGGGTCTTGTATGCTTTTGGTTCACCGATTCCAGGGAGAGAGAAATTCAGGGCTGCCATAGGATCACCCTTCTTTGCGTTCTCCCACTCTTCCATAAAGAATGCGTTCAAGGAATTTGAGTTAACGGTAGCCATTCCCTCAAATAGATTGCGCTCTTTAAGAAATTCAAAAAACTTTAGTTTGTCTTCGCCTTGGGGAAGATTTACGCGCCACTTGTTTACGCGAGTAACAGTGCCGGATTCTGACTTATAGGAATCTTTTCCTACCTCGTCGAGTGCTTCCACAAGCTTCTGCTCGATGGCTTCTAGCTCCTCGTTAGCTTTGGTTAGGGGCTTTTTTAGCTCCTCACACTCAAGGCGTTTCTCGGCTAGGGTTTTAACCAATGCTTCAATATCAGCTACAGTAATCATGTTTATTTTCCTTTTAATTGCAGTGTTATGTCTCGAAGCACAGTCTCGGATATTTCTTCCTTCATGGCAAGCATTTTTGTTATTTTTTCTTCAACAGTATCTTTTGCCACTAGGATGTACCGCGTCACTTTATCGTGTATTGTGGAGCCGCCCCTATAATTACGGGCAATGCACTGCTCCCATCTGCGCCATGAGAAGTCACGAGAGAAGCTTATCATGGTATTGGCGCTAATTAAGTTGAGTCCCTCGCCCGCACTCTCCGGGTGCGCAATGATGACAGGATACTCTTCGCTGCTTTCAAACAAAGCTGCATTAGCTCTATTCTTTGCTGGCCCCATATCCCCGTTTAACTCAAGCATTTTTATTTTAAGCTTATCGCAAACTTCTCTTATTTGTTTATAGTTGTATCGCCATACAGCCCAGATGATAACCTTGTTCCCCGGCACCAAGTCCGATAGCAATTCGTATAGAGCATCCTGCTTGGGCGTCCAGCCTTCATTGGCTGCAAGCTCTGCCCCCTCGTCCGTCTTTACAAAGCCGGAAGCTATCTGCATAAGCCGTAATCCTTTTGTGATCGCCATCGTAGCCATAACAGTATGCTTCTCTTCCCCCCGCTCAAAGAACGCAATGAACTCATCGAACATGCTTTTGTAAATCTGCTGCTGCTCTTTGGTCATCTCGATAGGGATAGTAATCTCCACTAGTTCTGGCAAATCAATGCAATCCTCTTTCCTTACCCGCATAGAATTTTGCTTCATCTTCTCGGAAATGATTTCCGCTGCCCCAGGGATAGGCTGCCAATTGGGGAAGTGGTTTTGCTTATTCATGAAAGCATTCTTGTCTCTGAAGTAGGTTGAGCGGAAACCAAAAAAGTTCTTTCCAAATGCGGCTCCGCCATCCAATACCTTGTACTGCTGGAATATATCCATGAGGTTATTCATGACAGGCGTTCCTGTTAAGCAATAGACAAGGGGGCGTGGGATCGGGGATTTATCGGTTCCGGGGTTGGCTAGGGCGTCCGCCCGCTTACTGCGCTTTGACTTATAGCTGGCCAAGCGGTGGGCTTCATCAAAAACTACCGCTTCAATCCCCCATTTTTGCAAGCTATTGAAAAGCTCGTCCATGAGTAGGGCCTCATAGTTCATAATGAAGATATGGGGAATGGGCCTAGCATCTTTAAAAGCCTTGTCAGTAAACTTCTTGGCTCGTGCTTTGCCACTTCCTGAAAGCACTGTGATCTCGCCACCGGGGACTTCTGAGTTCATTAGCCACTCATTCCTCCAGTTGTCCAAAGTAATCGGGGGTGCAACCACAAGCGTGCGTAGCACGCGCCCAGCACTCTCGAACTTATGGCGTAGAATGTTGATGACGGTAGCGGTCTTCCCCGTACCTGGGCCGTTGAATATACCAAAGTTCCTGAGAGGCAAGGCTAACCGAATAGCCTCCTCTTGGTGCTTCCAAAGCGGGCGTCTGTAGTGCATTAGTTAAGTCTCTGGATTTCGTTGTCGCCTACGATCTGAATTCTAGCTTTCCTGAGGTTGCGCATCTCCCGTAAAGCATCGGCAATCACCCAAGCAAATCCTTCTAGCTGCTGGTGTTCCGTAATCCTTGGGGAGTCGCCGCGAATGGTAACGCCTGAGTGATCGGCTACCACTGACCATGGCGCTTCATTTTCCCTTAGGCATAGGTAGGCCACCTCGGTCACGCCTGGGTTAAGCATTGATTCGCGCTTCTTCTTTATCCATCCTGGTTTTACTTCCATTTAAGCAGCCAACCTTTCAATCGCTTCTTTAAGCTTCTTGTCGCATTTAATCTTGGCACGCATATCTTTTAGCTTACCCTCCAAGCTATTGAACAAAACGGTATAGCCCCGTCCCATGCTTTGCTTTCCATTCTCCCACTCAGAAATCCTCTGCTGTGGAATCTTGAGGAGGAGGGCTGCAAGCAGGTCTTGCGATAGCTGGAACTCACTCCTAAATTCCTTAATCTTCTTGGGCGTCCAGTTAGTTTTAAAGCGTCTTATTTTTGACATCGTATTTCCTCATACCAAATAGGGTTGTTGTAAGTTTTGTAGTTGGTGCAGCTCAAGAAAGTTTGGTGGAGCGGGCTCCCCCTCCGGGCTCCGCAGATTGTACCGTCTGGCATTTTATAGCAAGTGCTTGTGCCAAGTGGATCGGGGGAGTGGGGGTCGGGGGAATTTGCAAAAGTATGAAACACAATAGCGAGTGCCACCGCCACGCAAAACGCCAAAGTAATAGTTGAGTATAATTCTTTCATATGTGGATTATTGTATGCGGTTTTGTGTACACTATAAAGTAATTTTTTGTTCGGTGTTTAGCTTTAAATAAATGTGGCCTATTTGGATTGCCGATCCCCATATCTCTACGCCATGTAACTTTATGCAATGCTCTGGCTTCTGCAATTCAATACGCCTTGGCTTATATCCAGTGGCAGCCTCAATGCTTCTTATGTCCTCTAGCAATCCTTCAATCATTGCAAATCCACCCGTTTTCAATCTTCTCGCACTCTCTCATAAATACCTTGGATGATGCGCAGCTAGCTAATAGCGTGGCTGTGAGTATGGAGAGGAGTGCAATGGTTATCCACGGGATTAGCTTTTCAAACTTCATTTTGATTTCCTATTAACGATAGTTCCATTTAGAACTCTTTTTGTCTTTGATATGGCTTTGCTTGATGTGTTGTAGGCAAAACAAATTTCACAAACAAATCCAGTAGCATCGTCGCAAAAGCATTTGCTGGAATTTGTAATTACTGATTTTATGCTTGCGAGCGATTTGCTCATAATGTCTAGCGCGTCTAGCGTTTGCTTTAATTCAGTAGATAGATTTATATAATCGCAATTCCATCTATTTTCATTTACTTCACATCGCTTGCGCAATTCTGCTAGTCTTTTTTCTATTTTCACTCGATTACCTCGCGCACCTTCATTCGTATATGAAAGCCAGTTGGCTCAAAAAGAGAAACACACCAATCGTTATCTAAGTATTTTTTGTATAGCCAATACTCTGCCTGGGTTCTAACTTCCCAATCGTCTGCCATTAAATCTTCAAGCGTAAAAGAAAAGTAATTCTTCATTTCTTTCGGGTCGATATATGTAGGGAATTTTTTCCTTTTAAATGGCCTTCCTGTTTTAATTACTTCTTGGATGAACATTTCTTCTCCCACTTCCGCGTGCTGATGTTATAGGTTCGCGATTTCGTCCAAAACTTTTCGTAAATAATCATTAGTCGCAATGAAATAAGAGTTAAAAAAATTAGCTCCACTGAAGCCATTACAGCGTCCATAAATGAAACCAAATATCTTGGCCTAGTAATCCATCCAAAAAGAAAATCGATCATTTTAAAATCTCCTCAGATTTGATGAGTGCTCGCGCAGCAATATCTGCATGAAGATCGCGAGTATGAAAGCAATCTTTATCTTTACCGATAAACGCCAGCGCCTCGCGCATCACTTCCAGCGCGTCGATTAGCTGGGGAATGGCGGTGCGGGAGGTGGCGATAAACTCTCTAGTAGGTTTTTTGTGGTCTAGTTTTTCACTAATTCTGGAAACGTCACACACCTCAATAGAGCAATCTGCATAGGCATTAAATGGATCATAATCGTGGCGCACCCGTGAATCCTCAATATACCACGGGCCACCAATCGCCTTATCAGCAAGCGCCCTCAGTTCCGCTAGTCGTTTTTCGATGCTCATTTGCTTTCCTTTAATGCTTGTTCTATTCGCGCAAGTAGAGGCTTAACATCATTAACGTGTGGAAATCCGTTTTCAGAAGCAAGGCATGAAAACATACCGTCAAGGCCAAGTTTTTTTGATATTTCCAAATCTCGCAAACAGAACGCAGCATGTCCTGGGCCTTCATTTGCAATTGCCCTTTTTGCGCACTCAATCTGTTTAAGCGTATATTCGATGCTCATGGCTTTTCCCTAATTTTTGATTTTTTGCTAAGTTTAGGAAACTTACAAAAACCATGCTCTATCATTGTTTTAATTACTATTGGGCCAACAGTGCTAGCCATTAGCATGGCCATTTCGTCTAAATTCTTCCTATTCATTCCAGTGCGAATACATATTTGCTCTAGCTTTTCCTCTTTGCTGCTCATTCCTTCCTCCCGCTTGGCTCTAGTGCTTTTCTGGCAATTTTTCCTATTCTGTATTTCGGGCCATATGTGAATGAGTTATCTTGATAAATTGTGGAGGGGTGCTCATTAACACTATTCCCTAGTTTCTCTATTGGCTTAATAATTGCCACCCTTTCCGGTTTTAGCCACTCAATATCAATATGAGGAATTTCTTTATTTGATGCCGGATAATTTGCGTAAAATTCCAGCGCCTCTCTCAGCCTCGCGTTTTCCTGCTCTAGCTGCGATTGGGCGGCGAGAAATCCAGCGTAGAAGGTATCTTTTTGTGGAGGAATCCAACCTTCTCCCTCAAGGTACCTACACCAATAAGCTGCCCATGCCTCGCTTGCTAACTCCTCAGCGGCTTTCATTTTTTCTCCGGAAAATTAAGAGCGGCAAACTCTCCGAATAACCACTTAGCTAATTTATCGTACCCACGCGCCGCCCCTTCTTCGCTACCGAATGGCCCGATTGAATATCTAAGCTTTTTATTATTTTCTGTTGATCTAAGAACTGAATAAAAGTTTCCAGATTTTCTTTGAGTAACTCCCTTGTATGGGAATTTTGTGCATGCGGACTTACTCCTATTTCTACTATTTTCTGCTTGTGTGCATAGCCGAAGATTTTCCCGAGAATTATTGAGTGCATTTCGATCAATATGATCTACATGTAATCCAGAAGGTGCTTTTAAAATAAGCCTAGATAGCTGTTGTCTATAAACAGTTCTACTTCCAGTTTTTTGGCATACCATTACCTGAAAATAGTAACCCCTTGTGCTTTTAAATCTATTGCACGCGATATACATGCCGCGAGATTCTATAAACTCAAAAACGTCCTTTGGGAGAGTAATTGTCCCGTATTTTCTCTCTAAGGTTACGTTCATTTTATTCTTTCCCATCTTTCTTTTAAAATCTTTCGAAACTCGGGCATTGAGCAGCTTAATGACCCACCTGGATCAACCTTGCGCCACTTGCCAAGTGCTAACTTTCCACTGATTTCACAATGCCCAAGCACGCAATCCAAATCGAAAATTTCAGGGCGCTGGGCCTTGAGCCACAGGATAGTTTGAATCAAGGTTTCCTCCTGCGCGGGAGTATATTTTTCATAATATCCTGGGGCTTGATCGGGGCTCTTGCCATCCACATAGCGCACATTTTCTTTTGGAATGGTTTCGCCATACCAGGATTTAAAAGTTCCATCGGTTTGTTTTTTAAGCATTCCTGCGTTGTTGATCTCAATGCCAAGGAGATCGTCCGAGAGATTGCCTTTAAGTTTAGAGATAAACTTTTGCCAAGTTGATTCTCCGCAATGATAGCCCCACTTATCAGCATCGTGAGCCGCAAATAGCTTCCCGTCTTTCTGAATGCACCAATAGGTGTATCCGTTCTTGATTCCGCCCATGATTGTTTTCTCAGCGCCATCCCTCCCGGCTGTGTAATGGATAACGGCACCGAGAGCGAAGCCTTTAGCGTATTTCCCGCGTGTTGGCATGGGCGTTTGTACGTGGTGTGCAAAGTCGGGGGCGTAATACTTTTTCATTGGTTACTCCTTATTAAATTCCTAAATGCTCATCGTCCCAGGTTTCTTCCTGGATGTTTCTTTTATCTCGCTGCAATTCCCTAATCTGGTCAGAAAATGCTTTAAGCAAAGTCGTGTTAATCTGCCCTACCATATCGGCAAGGGCTGCGGTTTTACCATAGTGATTCATGACCATGGCTTTCGATTTTAAATCCACCGCCACAAGTATGTGCTGGATATCATCCTTCTGTAGCTTCAAACTAGTAACCCCTAAATACGCTTCCAGCTCTTTACTCTTAGCTTTAAAGGCTCTTGTCTCTTCTATTTCTTTGCTCATATAACTAGCGGCCCCCGTTGTTTTTCGTTCGCGATTGTTGTTTTAGGAACCGCTAGTCATATGAAACAAAATGAAAACTAAAGCTGCGATCACTACAATAGAAACGGCCAAATCAAACTTGCTGTCGTACATTTCAATCGTCCCGCAAAAAAGAATGGATATGCCCACCCAAAAGATAAAAAGGTCTAAGGCTAGAAGCGCGTTACTCTGCACTTTGCGCCTCCCAATCGTCGGCTAGAATGTCTTCCTTAGTTAAGATCAGGGGATCAAGCTCATAACCACGCCGCTCAGAAAATAGCATAGAAATAGAAACCCACCCGTCACCATGAACCCCACAGTGACGGATGCAGTTTTTTCGTCTGATAAAATCGGCCTGATTTAATGCTTCGATAATTGTCATTAGCTTTCCCAGGAGGGCCGCTCATCTTCGGACCGGGGGCGATACG
>Ga0247723_1001098_pt1 | contig 16367 bp, 36 predicted proteins | sample MSEWelMarce5H_FC_FD_189079 | JGI IMG/M metagenome (GOLD analysis project Ga0247723, IMG submission 189079) | Subsurface sediment microbial communities from gas well in West Virginia, United States - MSEEL Well Study Marcellus 5H_FC | ecosystem: Environmental > Terrestrial > Deep subsurface >...
TTTCGACCATCTTTTGTGATGCCAATTTTTGATAGTGCGCCTTGAATGGCGTTGATTGCTTTGTAAACGTTCATTTCAGTTCCTTGGTTGTTGATATGTGTATGTTGCGCCTTGATTCTTACAAAACGCTTACATATCAATTATTTCCGTTAGGATTTTCCCTAATAGTCACTTTTACATAACCGCCTATGTCTTTCACTTTGCTCAAGCTGATAGACCAATGCGTATCGTCTACTTCCATTACATCTGCCATACCGTCTAGCCCTGATTTCATTGATGCTAGTAGGTTATCAAGGTCATAGCGGCGGCGAGAAGGTGGGTAAAACACTAGGTCAATGTGTAAGGCTTCAGTCGGTGATTTCCTCAGTCCTTGGGTTCTTGCAGTGATAGCGCAAGCCTCACGGTAATACTTCTTTGCCTTGGCTAGTGTTCGCCAGTGGCCTCTAGCGTTTGGGCTGAGTTCTTTTGGCGGCCACGCAAGCGTTAGCGTTGTTTCGCTGGTTCCCATTTTTCGCCTTTGGTGTTGGTCATACAAGATAAGCAAGGGTCTTTAGCCGCGCTGCTTTGTTGATGCAAACATTCTGAGCAAAAGCGCAAAGGCACTTTGACGGGAATGTTTGGGGTTGTGTAGATAACGCCTGGTTCTTCTTTCATTTTTTTACTCCTTAATAATTCCAATCCAAACGCGCCAGATATGCAAGCCTAATCCTTTATGCGGATAAAAAATCAAGCCTAATCCAATCGCGTACATTTTTTTTACTGTGAATTTCATACTTTCACCCAATACGTAGAGGCATAGCATCCAGTAGATGTTACTGTGTCCCAATCAAGTTTTTCAATCCATCCAGCTTTTACCATCTCTGACAATCTGCGAAAGACTTGGTCAGGCGCTAACCATACATCACAATAATATGCAGTAGTCTGTGAAATATCCCAAGCGTTTTGCGGCCCTTTTGCCAACAAAGCCTGATAAATATCAAAATAATGACCATCCAAGTGCGCTCCAATAGAACGATAAGCATCAAGTGAGTTTTTGTTCATAACTTGTCATCCTTCCCAATGCAATATCCAAGAAAAGCAGAAAATAAAATAATCCCCGCCATCATAAAAGGAACTCCAATATCAATTGGTTTCCCACTTGATTGATTACCAACTGACATAGCCGCCATAGTTATCCAACCTGTTGCATAAATAGATAAGCCAACTATTCCGAATGTTTTTTGTTTCATGTTTACCCCTTATGTGTTGCAAAAAAGTACGGTTTATTGTGCAAAGCAAATTCTTTGCGAATCATGTCTACATCCAAATCAAGCAGTTTGCAGTACATATCTAAGCTACTGTCGCCCAAGAAAAACAGCGAATCTCCGTCTGAAAACGCCTGACAAATCACGCCTAGCACTAACTCAGCTTCGCTAATTCCCTTGAGTTCTACCCCTGCATTACGCACTTGAAACGTCTCTGGCAAGCGTCTACGCAATACCTTGAGATATTGCTGTGGAGTAGCAAACTTGCGCTGTTGGTCGATTGCAAGCTGTTCAGTTTTGCTAATCATCGAAGCATCCAACCGTTAGCCAAAATAATGGCAAACACTGAGCCGATTGCAATAGCTGCTAAATAGTCTTTCATTTGCTACCCTTTCCGTGAACCATGTATTCTTTGAAATCATCGTAAGCATCGCCACTATCCATGATGTTTAAAACCTTGTACTCTGAGTACGTGTCGTAATGCTCCATCTTTTCATCAAATTCTTGCTCAGTCATTTGCGAGCCTCCATCATTGCATCTGCCATTTGATAGGCGTGTTTTGCTGTGTTGTATTCATACCTGTTTGTGCCAATAGTTCCAACATAACGGTCTGAATTCATAATTCCTTGCATAGCTTTAGCCGCAAAGTAATCGCGCAAAGTCATGCCGTTTCCAATTTCACGACTACTGCCGATGCAATACCATTCGCATGGAAAAGCTGGTGTTGTTTTATCAGTCATTGAATCTCTCCTTTACTTGACGAACACATTCCATGTATTCATCAACAGTATTAAAGTAATTGTTAATCCAAGACAAGGCCAAAGCCTCTAAAAGTTTCTCGCCAATTTCTTTGTTAGTCATAAAAGCTCTCATTCCAGTTTTTAATTTCCTCTGCCATGTGTTTAGCCGCCAAACCTTCTAAGTATTCGACTTCATCATCACTCAACAAGTGGTCTAAACACTCCCATTCGTCACCATCGTGACGCGCAAAAAGCGACACTGTAAAGCTGTCGCGCTCGCCCCATGCGCGATCTCCGCTTTCAAATTCGTATGAAATGCAAGCATCACGATCGCCAATCAACTCAATCAAATCATCATTGAGGTTGTACGTTTCAATGTCAAAGCTATCAGGGTAGTCAGTTGGTTGCATATCAGCTCCTCGTTTGTCGATATGTGTATTGTTAGCCAACATCCTGACGCTACGCTTACAAACACGCAAAATCTTTTTTATTTCCACTTAAATTTTTAGCCTGTTTTCGTGCTACGCTAATTCGATTCAAAGGAGTAAACATGAAAGTTTTAATTGCTTGCGAGTATTCAGGCCGTGTGCGTGATGCGTTTCTAGCCAAAGGCCACGATGCTATAAGCTGCGACTTGTTGCCAACTGATGCGCCTGGACCGCATTACCAAGGTGACGTTTTTGACATCATTAACGATGGTTTTGATTTGATGATTGCTCACCCGCCATGCACGCACTTAGCCGTATCGGGCGCTAAGCACTTTGCAGAAAAGAAAGCTAGTGGCGTACAGGATGAGGCGCTAGACTTTGTTAAACGGCTGTTAGAGGCTCCAATCGAGAAGATCGCACTGGAGAACCCTATCAGCATTATTTCAAGCCGTATTCGTAAGCCTGACCAGATCATCCAGCCGTGGCAGTTTGGGCATGGTGAGACTAAAGCCACTTGTCTTTGGCTGAAAAACTTGCCTTTGCTAGTGCCGACAGACATTGTGGAAGGAAGATCAGACCGTATTCACAAAATGCCGCCTAGCCCTGACCGCTGGAAACTTCGCTCAACTACTTACATGGGAATCGCCCAAGCGTTTGCATCACAATGGGGTTAAAACGCTCATCTATAAAACGTAGCCGCCCCAAGACTACAAAAATCCGTCAATCTGCAAGAGGCGAAGATTGCACTATCAACCTAGAAGGCGTGTGCAATTACGACCCTGCTACTGTTGTTTGGTGTCATTCAAATCGAGCCTCAGACGGTAAAGCAATGGGGCGCAAAGCTGATGATGATCGCGGCGCTTATGGGTGCAGAAGTTGTCACGCGATTTATGATCGGCAAGAAAAGCGCCCTGACCACTTATCACTTGATGATGTAGAAGAAGCCTTTACGCTGGCAATGGAAAAAAGCCGCGCTATTCTTGTAAGTAAGAATCTTGTAAGCGAAGATAACTAAACTGAAATTTTTAAGGAGAACGTATGACCATTGAAGAACTACAAGAGCTGTGCAAACTAACTGTTGAGCTGACAAAACTTCGCCAAAGTGAATGTAAGCACCTTTGTATTGAACACTTTGCGCCAGACTTGTTGAAACAGTTGATTAAAGAATTGCAGGAAGCAAAATGAACTTTGATACATGGTGGCAGACATGGCCTAAAAGCCCACGCAAGGGCGCTAAATCGCTCGTAAAGGCCAAGTGGGACAAGATGAAGCTAGACACCCAAGCAGAGCAAATAATCGCTCATACGGCATGGATGACTACAACAAACGATTGGAAAAAAGACAATGGAGCTTTTATTCCTGCTCCTCTTGTTTAGATTCTGATATAATCCTTTGCAGAAAGTTTAGTTGTTGCGTGTACCAGACGCAGATTTACAGCTAAGTTTTCTCCTTGACCCCTGATCTCTTGTACTGGTACTACAAGATTTCGGGGGTTATCTTTTTGGAGATTGAATTGCATTACTACAAAAGAAACTTAGGTGACTACGCTAAGAAGTGTGGACGTTTGACAATGTTGCAACACGGTGCGTACACGCTTTTGATTGATTCGTGCTATGACCGTGAAGTTTTCCCCACGCTTGAACAAGCGATAGAATGGACTTGGGCTAGTACAGAAGCAGAGATTGAGGCAGTTAAATTTGTACTTAGTCGCTTTTTTACGCTTGGTGAAGATGGTCAATATGTGCAAGACCGCATACTGCAAGAGCTTCTTGAGTACCACGCTAAAGCTGACACAAACAAACGAATCGCTATTGAACGCGAAACGAAACGTAAAGAGAAAAGCACGAACCGTGAACAATGCGTAAACGAAGCGCCACCTAACCATAAACCAATAACCATAAACCATAAACCAACTAAAGAGAAAACAACTGTCGTTGAAGCGCCTGAAGGCGTATCAGTTGATGTTTGGAAATCTTTTCTTGCACAGCGGAAATTGGCTCGGGCTACGGTTACAGACACAGTGATTGAACAAATCAGCAAAGAGGCAACAAAGGCAGGATGGACGCTTGAGCAAGCATTGTCTGAGTGTTCTGCGCGTGGGTGGCGTGGGTTTAAGGCTGAATGGGTGGCTCAAAAAGCAGTGGTGCAAAATAAGTTTGATGTTGCTCATGTGACTACGCCAACACCGCCAAACCAAGATGCGGCCTTGAGGAAGATTGAGGCTGACGCTAAACGCGCAGTTCCTATTCCTGCAAATATCCGTGAAAAGATGGAATTGTTGAAGCGGAGCGCGTGATGGAATTGATTACAAAGAAGCAAGCAATATCGCTTGGTAAATCTCGATACTTCACTGGCCTTTTGTGCAAGCATGGGCATTTAAGTGAAAAATTTGTATCAAATTCTGGATGTTGTGAATGTTTGAAAATACGCCAACTTGCAAACGCTGAAATTCTCAAAAGTAAATATGCAAAATACAGCCAAATTTACAGAGAAAAGAATCCAGCTAAAGCAAAAAGCAACCATAAAAAATGGCGCGACAACAATCCAGTTAAGCTGGCTGCATGGTGCAGGTATAGCCAGTTAAAGCGTGAAAACAGAGTCCCATTATGGGTTGGAGATGAACTAAAACAAGAAATGGAAGATTTTTACAGCGCAGCGTACTTGTTCAAAATTTACACTGGTAAAGATTACGAAGTTGACCATGTCGTGCCTATTTGTGGAAAAACAGTAAGCGGACTTCATGTTCCTTGGAATTTACAAATAATTGAGCGTCTTGAAAACAAGAGGAAAAGCAATAAATCATGGCCTGATATGTGGTGAACAATGGAGAACTATCAGACACTCTACTAAGAAAGAAGGGTCATCTGGTGGTGGCTCGACCTATGGAGAAAAAGAAAATGAAACAAAGAAAGAGGTATTTATGAAAGTAGAAATAGGAAACGCCACCCTTTACTTGGGTGATTGTGCTGACATTTTGCCTAGACTAGATTGTGTTGACCTTTTGCTGATAGACCCGCCTTACGGCATTGATGTAGGTCAAATGAACATGGGACAAGGCAAAAAATCAACATCATTTGAAAAGTTTGATTGGGATAAAGAAACGCCCGAAAAACTAACGATTGACTGGTGTTTGAGCAAGTCAAAAAAATCAATCATTTGGGGTGGAAACTACTTTGCTTTGCCGCCTAGTGGTAGTTGGTTAGCTTGGGACAAAATTCAGCAGTTTTCAGGCGCAGATTTAGAGCTGGCATGGACTAACCTAGGCAAGCCAACAAAAGCCTTCAGAATGTCCCGTGTAGAGGCTTACGGCAACATTGACAAACAACACCCAACCCAAAAGCCGATAGGTTTAATGGCTTGGTGTATTGAACAAGCTGGAGACGTTCAAACCATTGGTGACTACTTCATGGGCAGCGGAACAACAGGCGTAGCAGCTATCCAGCTAGGCCGTAAGTTCATCGGAATCGAGCGAGAACCAAAATACTTTGACATTGCTTGCAAACGCATTGAACAAGCCGTAGCGCAAGGCCAACTATTTGAACCAGAGCCGATTAAGCAAGAGCAAACATCATTGCTATAAATCACAATCTTTTTAAGTAAAAGTAAGATTCAAGAAAGAAACAGCTTTTAAGATAGAGGCTCAACAAGGGGAATGAAATGAACGCTTTAGAACTTGCAAATGAACTTTTTGATGGATTGCCAAAAGATTTGCTAGAAACGCCATTAGCTTACGATGCCGCCGCAGAGCTTCGCCGCTTACACGCTATCAATGCTGAGTTGGTAGAGGCTTTGGATAAAGTGCTAAACACTAGATTTGCAAATGAAATTGTTGGTAGAGATGTTGATGGTCATCCATTAAATGCTTTAGGCGTTGCAAGAAAACACGCTTATGAGTTGGTAAAAAAGGCAAAGCAATGAACGCACGCCAAACCTTAGACAAAGTAAAAGAAGGCTTAGACCTAAGTTTTCTTGAGATTACAAAAGCACTAATGCTGACTGGAGACATTGTGGACAAATCTGACAAACACTGGCTACAACGTGAATCAGCAGAGTTTTTGCTTTGCCACCCAGAAGGAATGACTTCATGGGCTATTGCAAAAGCACTAGGTGTAGACCCTAACGTAATGCGTGTAAGTTTGAACAGAAACCCTCAGATTTACATTCACGCATGGATTCAGGGACGAAGTGGACGCCAAGCGGCACTCTACAAAGCAGTAGAAGGCACTTTAAAGGCTCCAAAAGATGCTGTCCTGGCCTGTGATACTAAAGCGAGAGAACGGCGCTTAAAAGAGGCAGGGCATAAATTGCAAGGTTTGACAAAATGGGTGGTGTTGCAATGACAGATATTGATAAAACATTGGCAGAGCGTGGCAAGCGTTATGGCGAGTTCAAGGGCCATGCAGAAATTGCGCAAAAACTTAAGGGTGTCATTCGCACTTATGAGGCTTTTCGTGGATGTGACTTGGATGTAGATCAGCGTGAAGCATTGGAAATGATCGCCCATAAGATCGCTCGAATTCTGAACGGAGACCCTGATTACATTGATAACTGGGTAGATATTGCGGGTTACGCAAAACTGGTAGCTGACAGGTTAAACAGCGAAACAACTCAGGATGAATAAAAATGGCATCAGTAAACAAAGTAATTCTTATCGGTAATTCTGGACGCGACCCAGAAGTGCGCTACATGGCAAGTGGTCAAGCAGTCACAAACGTGACAATCGCCACAAGCACCAAGCGTAAAGACAAAGTATCGGGCCAGATGATTGAAGATACGCAATGGCATCGAGTGACTTTTTACGACAAACTGGCTGAAATCGCGGGTGAGTACGTCAAAAAAGGCCGCCCCATTTACGTGGAAGGCCGTTTGAAATATGGCGTTTACACTGACAAAACAAGCGGCATAGAGAAAAACACTGTTGACATTGTGGCGACAGAATTGCAACTGCTAGGCGGTAAAGATGACGGCGGCAAGCGTGAAGAAGCGCCGCGACAAGCTGCATCCGCGCCGAAAGCATCAAGCGGATTTGATGATTCAAGCGAAATCCCATTCGCTGACCCATTGAAAAGCCGCGCATTTTGTTTGAGTTTGTAAGCAGTTTGTAAGGAATAGCCTCAATAATGGGGCTATCTTTAAAGGAGAGAATATGAAAGAAGCAATGAAGCTGGCGCTTGAGGCGTTGCAGCTTATTAAAGAAGCTGATTCACACTACGCGACACCAAAACAAGTGTGTGATGCACGCGCCCTGTACGAACCAACAATCAAAGCCCTAGAAGAAGCACTAGCCAAGCAAGAGGAACCTTTACCGCCAGTTGAGATTGGCGTTGATGTGACATCTGATGGCGCATCGGTTGTGGCTTTCTACCGCAGACCAGATGCCGTGATGGAAATGTTTTATTCGCAGTTCCACCCACTAGCCAAGCAAGAGCAGGGTGAGCCTGTGGCGTGGCTTTACCATGATGCAGGAAGCCTAGAAGAGATGCTAGAAGCAGAGCGCAAGTGCTTGAACATTCACTCGGTCTTACTCTCAATCCGTAGGCATGAAGCGTATCGCAACGAAACACCTCTCTACACAACACCACAACAACGCAAGCCGCTGACGGATGCAGCAACAATTGCGGGGTTACATGCCTCAATTGGACACTTGAGCGCCTTGGTTGACTACCAGTATGCGCTCTTGCAAGAGGTCAACGATGTTTGTGGGCGTGATGGCCACGGCGGTGAACTTGAGGACGGTGAATCGGATTTGATTGACCGTGTTCGTCAGCACTTGAAGGCAATAGTCTCGCCGCAAAAGCGTGAGCCGCTGACGGATGAGCAAGCGCACGACATGGGCGCAAAAGGCGGAGAGCCAACAGAGGCCGAGCGTCTATTGTTTGAGGCGTGGATGAAAGGCCACTGCTGGGCAGTCATCGGTACGTGGGACGGCAAAACTTATGTTCACGAAGATGAGGCCAATGGCTTTGTCAACAATAGCGCTATGCATACGCGATGCCTTTGGGCTGCATGGCGTGACCGTGCTGCACTAGCCGCCCACGGCATTAAGGAGTAAGACATGGCAAACGCAATTTTTACTGTCATGGGTGGACTTGGCTTGCTTATTGTTGGGTATGTTTTAGGGCGCTCGGATGAGCGCAAAGCCGCCCACTGCATAGCACCACAAGCCAAGCCAGTTGTCTCTCAAACTTCGCAAGAAATGAACGACAAAGTAGGTAGTGGTGAAGGCGTGAGCGTCAAAGTGCCAGAAGGTTGGAAGCTGGTTCCTATTGAGCCGACAGATGAAATGCTTGATGCCGCACAAGATGCTGTAGATGACACGTTCCGTCTCGATATTGTCCGCACATATTCAGCAATGCTCGCAGCAGCACCACAAGGGAGCGACAAATGAAACAAAACCATAAAAATGTACTTAAACGCCTAATCAACGGCGCAAGAGATGAAAAAAGCCTAACGCATGGTGGAGACTTAGACTTAGGTAACGCAGCTTTGCACGTTGTGAGGAATCTTGAAGAATCACAGGCTTTAGGCTATTGCGTTAAGGTAGGCGAGGAATGGATGCTTACAAACGCTGGTAAAACAGCTTTGAACGTAAAAGCAGAACCAAAGCAGACGCGCATTACAAGCTGGAGCGTTGGTGGCGTATACAAAGGAGAAGACTTGCGCCGATTGGCTAATCGTGATGGTTGTTATGACTTTTTAAATATCCCTAGCCGTATGCACTTTGGGCTGGTATATCGCAAAGATGCACAATGCGAAAAGTCCTAAACAAACCAGTAGCAACAGATGACCAAGGAAACGAGGTCTATGTCTGCCAGTACTCAAAGAAGCCTGTAACAACGGATAAAGCCGTATTTCTAGGCTCTTTGATGCCAAGCGTATCAGGCACTTATGTCTGCCATGAAGAAGGCAAAGAAGCGCGTAAGCAAAGTAAAAAGAACTTTGACGAGATGGACGCTAACTGCAACACTTGTAAGAATCTAATGCGCGTACATCATGAAAAACATAAAGATGGGTGTTTAGAAGGTGTATGCAAGATTCATGCCGTAAGGATGAAATTTCACCCAGATGATTGGATGGGAAATGAATGTTGGGAGCCGCGATGATTAAATATCAATTTTGTGTATTGGGGAACAAGGCGACAGAGAAGGTAACGCTTCTTATCGCTGAGTTCAAGAATTTAGGATATGACACATTTGACGAGGCGCTAGAAGCAGGAAAGAAGCACCTAGAAGGCCATGAATGCAACTATGAAGGCTTAAAGAAATGGAGATTTGGATGACTAAAAACGAAATCTTTAGAACAGCCCATAAGTACATGATGCCTCAAGGCGTATCTTATGGAGACGGAAAAACACACGGAATTAACGAAATCTGCCGTATGTGTAAGTCAGACGCTACCGCAATAGGTAAGAATGACGAAGAACACAAGGATTACGAGGATTTCTACAAAACGCTTGAATACAAAGCCTATCGCTGCAATGCCTGTGGCTATGTGTTTAGCTGGTACAAGGAATAAAAATGGAACTGAACCACACACCAATACAAACAAATGAAGTAAAGCTAACCAGTGGAGCGTCACTTTGGGAAGCAACTACAACCATTGGGTCGCTGCCATGCAAAGTAGTAAGCAATACAGAAAAGGAAGCTATCCGACTACTACAAAGCTATATCAATCGGCATTGCAAAGTTACTGACCAAGCAGTCAGTAGTTAATCTAGAAAAATCCGTTATAATTCAATCACTTAGGAAAACCCTATGGAGAAAATATGGCAAAAGCTGGTAGACCAATGAATAAACTGCATCAAAACGATGTGAGAGCAAAAATTCAAGCAAGCCATTTGCTCAACATTCTTCACGATTGCGCTAACGGCGTAGAAGAATTAAAGCCTGACCGCATGAAGGCTATTGAGATTCTGTTGCGTAAGTCACTGCCTGATCTGAGTGCGGTAGAGATTAGCGGCGATCAAGAGAATCCTGTTATGACGGTAAACAAAGTCGTTTACGAAGTAGTCAAGCCAAAATGACCACACTTCGCGTAGAAGTACCTGAAAAGCTAATCCCATTACTTGAACCAAAGCGATACAAAGGCGCACACGGTGGCAGGGGTGGGGCTAAGTCTCACTTCTTTGCCGAACAGATCGTATTACAAGCGCTATCAGGTAAGCGCATTGTCTGTTTGCGTGAAGTGCAGAACTCGATCAAGGAATCTGTTAAACAGTTATTGACCGACAAGATAATCAAGTTTGGCCTATCAGATCAATTCACAGTCCTAGAACAAGAGATTCGCGGCCCAAACGATAGTCAGATTATCTTTAAGGGTCTTCAATCATTTAACGCCGCCAACATCAAGTCTTTAGAAGGCTTTGATATTGCATGGGTAGAGGAAGCACAGACACTTAGCCAACATTCGTTAGACCTGTTGCGCCCGACGATCCGTAAACAAGGCTCAGAATTGTGGTTTAGCTGGAACCCGCGCTATAAGACTGACGCAGTGGACAAGTTCTTTCGCTCAAACCCACGCGATGATTCTATTTGTGTGCAGATTAACTGGAACGACAATCCGTGGTTCAAGAATACGCCGCTATATGCGGATATGCTGAAAGACTTTGAATCAGACCCAGACAAGGCTGAACACGTTTGGAATGGTGGATATGGCTCAAGTCAAGGCGCTGTATTGGCTAAATGGGTGAACGAGGCAGAACGTGACGGGCGTATAAATAACGATGTTGAATATGACCCAAATGGGGCTTTAATTCATGTTTCATGCGACATTGGATTTAGAGATACAACGGCTTTTTGGTTTTGGCAGCCTGTTCTTGGTGGATTCAATGTTATTGACTATATGCAGGGCTGGAACATGGATGCTTCTGATTGGATTCCAAAAGTTGAGGAAAAGCTAAGGTCAATCGGTGGTAGCAAGTGTTTAGGGAAGATATGGCTACCACATGACGCAAGGGCTAAAACTTTCCAGTCAAAATACACAACAGCAGAGCAATTCCTAACGGCTTTTGGCGTACAACATATTGACAAAGTGCCTCAATCATCTAAGTTTGACCAAGTAGAAGCGGCTCGCGCAGGTATAAAAAAAGTGGCTTTTCACAAGGATAAGTGTGAAGACGGGTTAGATGGTTTACGGGCTTGGGAATTTATCTACAACGAAGAAAACGGTGTTTTTAGCCGTGAGCCGCATCATAATTGGGCATCGCATCCTGCTGATGCTTTTGCGTATGGCTGTCAGGTTATGCAAGAGTTCAAAGCATCGCCAAAAGATGAAAAGCCTGTTTTCTCAATAAGTGGATTGAAGGATGGCAAAATCAAAACAGCGCCGCTTGATATGCTTTGGAGTGAAACAAGCAAGAGGGTTGAGAGGATATAAATGCAAACATTACGATGCACACAATGTGGAATGAATGAGCCGCTTTCTATGTTTAGACCTAGAGCGCACTGTAAAGGTGGCTACTCAAAGACTTGCAATGAGTGTTCTGATTGCAAAAATAAACGAGCAGAAACTAAAAAACGCAATAAAGCCAGTGTAAATGCGCTTACTCGCAAGCGTCAGGCCGCAAAACTGAACAGAACACCATCATGGCTTTCTGAGTTTGACCACTTAAAGATGAAGTGCCTTTACCAAGTTGCGGCAATGAGAACAAGAGAATCAGGATATGCGTGGCATGTTGACCACATTGTCCCGCTTCAAGGGAAGAAAGTCAGCGGTATGCACGTTCCTTGGAATTTGCAAGTTATCCCTGCTGATAAGAATGTGAGTAAGGGTAATCGGTTTGACGTTTAGTCAGGCCATGCAAGAATTTAAGGCCAAAACCGAGGAAAAACCCGATATTTTTGCAATAAAAGGCGACAAAACGGGTAAAATCGTTACGCAGCCCCTTAACGACTTGTGGGCTGAGACTAATAAAAGGGTCGAGCGTATATGAAAAAAGAGATGAATCCCGTAGCCGAAGCCCGTCGATGGGCGCAAGAGCTGAAAATGGCAAAGCGGGAGGACAAAGATTGGGTCACGCGCTCCAAGAAGATTGTGAAGCGTTACCGTGATGACCGTACCGCATCTCAAAATGGCTCTAAGCGCTACAACGTCCTTTGGTCGAACATACAGACAATCCTGCCAGCGCTGTATGGTCGCACCCCTCGCGCCCAAGTAGAACGCCGCTGGAAAGACAAAGACCCAGTTTCACGCACTGCGGCAACTATCCTAGAACGTGCTTTGCAGTATGAGATTGACCACTACGGTGATTACGACTTTGCGGTGAAGGCTGCTGTATCTGATCGCTTGCTTTGTGGACGTGGTGTTGCATGGGTTCGCTTTGATAGCAAGTCTGTGGAGACAATCGAAACGCCCGAGATGGAAATGGCTGAAGATGCTGCACCAGAGATGCAAGAAGGCATGACAACAGCAGAGCCTACGGTTGAGATGTACGCTGGCAAGCCTGAGATCAACTTAGAGACGACCCCTGTGGATTACGTCTATTGGGAAGATTTCCGCTGTACTCCTGCCCGTACATGGGATGAGGTGACTTGGGTTGCTCGCCGTGTGTACATGACCAAAGATGAAGTGATTGAGCGCTTTGGTAAGGAATACGCTGATGTGAACCTGTCTCACGTGCCTACTGGCCTCGATGACATGAAGTCTCAAGGTGCAAGCCAAGGCGAGATTGACCGTCTAAAGAAGGCTGAAGTTTGGGAAATCTGGGATAAAAACGAAGAATGTGTCTACTGGATTGCAGAAGGCTACGACAAACTCCTAGACCACAAGGATGACCCGTACGGCTTGGATAACTTCTGGCCTTGCCCTAATCCGCTGTTTGCTACACAGACAACAGACCAACTCGTGCCTGTGCCTGACTTTGCGCTGTATCAAGATCAAGCAGACGAATTGGATAAGCTGACCACGCGCATTGGTTTGCTGGTTGACGCTTGTAAGGTTGTGGGCGTTTATGACGCTTCTCAACCATCTATCCAGCGAATGTTGAACGAAGGCGTAGACAACACGCTGATTCCTGTGGATTCGTGGGCAGCTTTCAGCGAAAAAGGCGGCATCAAAGGCACTGTTGACTTCTTGCCTATCAATGAGGTAATGCAAGCCCTCAATGAGTGCTATAAAGCACGTGAATCGGCTAAACAAGTTATCTATGACATTACGGGTCTAAGCGATATTATTCGTGGCTCTAGCGTGGCTAGTGAGACTGCTACCGCCCAACAGATCAAAGGCCAATACGCCTCAATGCGCTTAAAGCGTATGCAACACGATGTAGCTGTGTTCTCAAGCGAAATCTTGAAGATCAAAGCGCAGTTGATGTGCGATCTGTACTCACCACAAAACTTGATTGAAATGTCGGGCATTATGGGTACGGATGACGCTCAATACGCTGAACAGGCCGTGATGCTGATGAAGTCTGAGCCAATTCGCTCTTTCCGCATTGAGGTGGCTTCTGATAGTTTGATCGAAATGGATGAGGCTGGCGAGAAGCAATCACGTACCGAGTTCCTGCAAGCCTTTGGTCAAGCAATGGGCCAAGCCTTGCCAATCATCCAACAAGCACCTGAGTTTGCGCCTCTCATTGGTGAAACGCTGCAATTCGTGGTGCGTACATTCAAAGGTGGTCGCCAACTTGAAAACGCATTGGAAATGGCTATCGAGCAAGGTAAACAGCCAAAGCCACAACAGCCTAATCCTGAGATGATGAAGGCTCAAGCGCAGCAACAGATGGAACAGGCCAAGATGCAAGCGGCTCAACAAGCAGAGCAATTTAAGATGCAAATGGCTCAACAGTCTGAACAGGTGAAGATTCAGGCTCAGGCAGAGTTGGAGCAATTTAAAGCGCAAACGGCTATGCAACTTGAACAGATGAAACAAGCCGCCGAAACAGAGCGCCAAGAGTTCAAAGCCCGTTTAGATGCTGAAACCAAGCTGATGATTGCAGAGATGAACGCAACAGCCGCTAGTAAGCCACAAAACATGTTCCAAGTGGACAGTGGTGGCAAGTTTGACGAAATCGCCACTACTCTGAGCGAATCAGCCGCACAACAAGGCGCTGGTATTGCCGATGCAGTAAACAACTTGAGCCAAGTAGCCGCTGTTTTGGTGGGCGCTGTTGATGAAATGAAACGACCAAAGCGCCGAGTGCTTGAACGTGACCCAATCACAGGCCGAGCAATTGGCGCGGTAGAGGTAGCAGAATAGTAAAGTACCGCTAAAATCCTCACTATGACCTAAAATCTTGGGGAATTTAACTAAATGGACGCACAAATGGAACCAACTACAACAGCCGCCAGCGGATATGCAATATCAAAAGGGGCGACTGCCCTAGCTGGTTTATTTGGGAGCATATCTATGTCATTTCTCTGGATGCCTGCTAAATTCCGTGAACATAGTCGATTAGCTGCTGGTGCAATTATTGGCGGTATCGGCGTAATGGCTGCTATTGCCCTTGGCGGCCTACTAATCCGACAGTTTGGCCTAGACCCTGAAAGCCTTGATGTGGCTTTAGGTGTTGGTTACTTGGTTGGTGCTATGTCTCTCGGCGTTATCGGCTGGATTGCTAATTTCTTTGAGAAGCGTGAGAAGAAAGACATTCTCGAAGTTTACAAAGAGGTTAAACAAGAACCTAAGAAACCTACTCGCCGTGTACGTGCAGGCGTGAAAAAATGATTGCCTTTTGGCTTCAGCTCTTAATCGGAGTATCAGTGCCGTGTATCTTGACGGTTATCTGGTGGTTAATCATGGGACGAAGCCAAAAAAAAAGAATCATACTTGAGTTAGCCTTCATTTTTGGTGCATTTGGACTTATGGTTCAAACTGTGCGATCTGTTTATTTCTTTGCACATGGGCACTATCCGGTTGATGTTGGAATTCCACTGTGGATGACAAAAGACTTGGCTATCTGTTTGTTTATCGCTCACTTTGCGAGAGAACCGTATGAGCAACCTAGTGGACAAGGTTAAAGACTGGGCAGTAATAATCGCCCTAGTAATGTCTGGCATGACGTTTAAGGTCAGCTACGACAATCATGGCCTAACGGTTGAAGTAGAAAAGAAAGCCAAAGAACTGGCTGTTTTACAAGAGCAGGCAAATGGCTTTGCCTTAGCTGGCGTTTGCGATTAAAATAAGCCAACTCAACGGAGCTTATATGCGTACAGTTCAAATCTTGCCTCAACTCGCTTTTGCCAATGGTAAGCGAATGGAAGCCACTCAATTTAACGTGGTGTCTATCTCTGATAACTTGTTTGATTCGGTTACTTTCAAATACACATTGTTTGACGAAAACATGGTGTGGAGCGGCGAATCTACATGGTCGCTTGAAGGACGTGAAACCTATTTGACATGGGACGCCTCTCCTGAAGGCGCGTACACATTGGTAGCGGCTGGAATTGGCTTAGAGTTAGCCCCATCGGTCAGCAAGTCAGGCATGTTCCTTGAGGTTGAATAATGTCAGCGGTTATCGCTGATGCACTGATCTACGGCATCCCCTTTGTCATTGGACTAGGGGCGCTAAAAGTATTGCAGGGTCGGTATTACGGGCGAAAGAAGCCTCCAAAGCCTGACGACACTACACCAAAGGATAAATAATGGCATGGTCTTTTGACGTAACAGCGAACATCCCGCGCATTACGCAGTCGGGCACAGACGCAAACCTTGATGGCATGCTGACCGCCATCAACGGCGTGGCAACTGTGGCGCGGTCTACCGCCTATACCACGGCGCAAATGATTAAGCCGCCGATTGCGACAGGTTTTTGGTATCGGTGCAGTACGGCTGGGACGACATCAGGAACTGCACCCGCCTATGGCACAACATTAGGCGGAACAACCACAGATGGCACTGCTGTGTTTACGGCTTTTCGTGCGCCCGAAGCACGCTGGCAGGGCGCTGGATATTTATACAATATGCCTGACGTGCGTGTGAACGTGACAGGGACTTTGACAAATGCAAACCCACAACTA
>Ga0247723_1001099_pt1 | contig 16366 bp, 21 predicted proteins | sample MSEWelMarce5H_FC_FD_189079 | JGI IMG/M metagenome (GOLD analysis project Ga0247723, IMG submission 189079) | Subsurface sediment microbial communities from gas well in West Virginia, United States - MSEEL Well Study Marcellus 5H_FC | ecosystem: Environmental > Terrestrial > Deep subsurface >...
GAACTATTTACAAGTGGGGTTCATACTGGGGCATCTGTAGAATATAATGATGCTACTGGAAAAATAAATATCACTAATACTGGTGTTACATCTTTGTATGGAACTGCTAATGAGGTAGAGGTTTCTTCTTCTACTGGTGGAGTTACAGTTAGTCTTCCAGATACTTTAAACCTTTCAGCAAGTGTAACTATAGGAGATGTTTCTCCAAATGAAATTGCAACCCTAAACGGAGTTACATCTTCAATTCAAACACAGTTAGATGGAAAAGCATTATCTGTTCATGCTCACACATCTTCAGACATAACAGACTTTAATGAATCAGTTCAAGATGTATCAGCATCATTAATTGTTGGAGGATCTCATACAAATATAACTGCAACATATGATGACTCTACTGGAACACTAAACCTTGCTGCAGCCCCAGGATATACAGATGAAGAGGCTAGAGATGCAGTTGCCACAATGCTTACTTCAGCAAGTAATTCGTATATATCTGTTGCACATGATGATGTAAATAATTTAATTACTTTATCAAATGATGGAGTTGTGGATGTTGTGGGTGTTTCTGGTCAAACTAGTGCATCAGTTATTTCTGGAACTGCTTATATTGGATTGACAAGTGATGTAGATATTGAAAATAATTTAACAGTTGGTGGAAATTTATCTGTATCTGGAAGTTTGTCATATGCTAATGATTTAGTTATTTCAGACCCACTTATTTATATCGGAGAAGGTAACAATGCAAATCTTGTAGACCTTGGAATTGTTGCAAGTTTTGATGATGGTGCTTATCAGCATTCAGGAATTGTTAGAGATGCAACAGATGATAAGTGGAAATTATTTTCAAGTGTAGAAGATGAGCCAACAACTACAGTAAACTTTGCACAAGCAGAATACGATACATTAATGCTTGGAAAGTTAGAAAATACTGGTCAAGAAATTGTTTTAAATTCTAATCAATCTGGAAGTGCTTCTCTAAATGCATCAATAGTTGTAGAGCGTGGAACTGATACAAATGTTTCACTTAGATGGAATGAGTCTTCAAATGAATGGGAATATACAAATGATGGATCTACATATAATGCAATAGGTTCTGGAGGTGGTGGAGGAAGCTCTGCAGCAGCAGTTACTTCAGATCCACCAGCTAGTCCAGAACTAAATCAAGTTTGGCAAGACCTTGATACTGGTCGTATTTATGTTTGGGATGGTGACTTCTGGATTGAAGTTCAACAAAATGGCTCTCTTGGACTTTTAAGGTATCTTGGAGCCAATAGTTCTGCCCCTAGTACTTCAATAGACGGATCTTCTTTACAGGTCGGAGAAGTCTATTTTGATACCGTATTTAATGGAATGAAAGTTTATGATGGAACTACTTGGGAAGATGCATTCTCTGCTGCATCACTAAGTGCTAGTCGTTGGGTAAAAACTGTTGCAGGTGGAGAAACATCTTTGTCTGGAAATGATGATAATTCTTTAACTTTAGTATATACACCAGGAATTGAAGAAGTATATCTTAATGGTGTAAAACTTATTAGAGGATCTGATTATATTGCATCTTCTGGATCTGTAATATCTAATTTAGAACCATTAAGTGCAAGCAGTGTAGTTGAAGTTATTTCATACTCTGGATTTACCGTTGCAAATACATATACAAAAACAGAGGTAGATAATTTAATTCAAAAGAAGGGTGTTAGATGGATAGAAGTTATGGGTGCAGGTGCATCCGTTACAACCCTAACTGGAACAGATGACTATGGAAGCATTCTTGAATATACTCCAGGAACAGAACAGGTATTTGTTAATGGTATTTTAATTGTAAGAGGTATTGACTATACAGCAACTAATGGAACTTCTGTAATATTAACAACACCTTTAGTTCCAGGAGATGTTATAGAAATTTCAGGGACTAGTGCGTTTTCTATTGCAAACACTTATACAAAAGCTGAGCTAGATAATAAATTAGAAGAACATATGGTGATTGCTCTTTCTGATGAAACTTCTACACTTACTACTGGAACAGCAAAAGTAACAATTAGATCTCCATATGCAATTACTCTTACACAAATTCCAAGGGCAAGTGTAAATACAGCCTCCACTTCTGGAATACCAACAATTGATATTAAAAAGAATGGAACAACAGTTTTAGGTGCAAATAAACTTACTATTGATGCAAATGAAAAAACATCAGTCACTGCAGCAACTGCAACTACTCTTGCAACTACAGCTGTTGCAGATGACGATGAAATTACTTTTGATGTTACTGTAGCAGGAACTGGAACTAAAGGCTTAAAGGTAATTCTGTATTACAAGAGGGCATGATGGCATTATCTAATTCCTATATAATTAACCAAGGATTTACTGCAATTGGTGGAGACTCTATAACTTATGCTACTGAAAGTGGAATAACTTATGCATATCATACATTTACAAAGTACGGAGTTAATCAAACATTTAAAATATTGTCTGGAACTGGATATATAAAAGTTTTAGTTGTAGCTGGTGGTGGCGGTGGTGGCATGGACATGGGAGGCGGAGGCGGAGGCGGAGGAGTTTTGTATTCCTCTTATTATGTTTCTCCAACTGAAACTACAATTCCTGTATATGTTGGTAGAGGTGGGCAAGGTGGAAAAGCTGGAAACTCTTTAGGTACTGGTGCAACTCATCAATTTACATCATTAGCTTCTGCAACAAATGGGGAAAACTCAACATTTGGAACTCTTACTGCAATTGGTGGAGGATATGGAGGATCTTCATATTTTGGATATACTCCAAATAACGGTTATGCAAATTCTGGTGGTTGTGGTGGAGGTGCTTCTGGATATTCTGATGGAAATACTGGACGTGGAGGCTCTGGAACTTTAGGTCAAGGATATGCTGGCGGAGGTGCTGGTGGACAATATTACTCTGGAGGTGGCGGAGGTGCTGGTGGTGTTGGAAACTCTGGTACTGCACAAGCAAATGGAGGTCCTGGAATAAGATATTCTGACATGAGCTCATTTTATTTTGGCGGTGGCGGTGGCGGTGCTGCTTATTCACTTGGAACTGGTGGTAATGGTGGAATTGGTGGTGGTGGAGGTGGAGCTGTTGGCTCTACAACTGGAGGAGCTGGAATAAATAATGGAAGTCCAGGAGGAGGAGGCTCTCCTAACTCTCAAACTAATACTCCAGGTGGAAACGCTGGAGAAAATACTGGTGGAGGTGGCGGTGGTGGTGCACACTATAACTTTAGAAATGGTGGAGGACAAGGAGGTTCTGGAATTATAATTGTTAAGTATCCTATGGCTTCACAAACTTCATATACAAATAGAAATATTGTTCAAAATGGTTTAGGATTGCACCTTGATGCTACTGACCCAAATTCAAACATTGGAATAAATAATGTTTGGGTAGACCTAAGTAATAATGGACTAAATCCTCAAGGACCTTCAAATCTCTCTACTGGAGCTTCTGGATTTTTAAACTTTAATCAAGCCTATTCAACTCCAATAACATCTTTATTAAATACTGACACACATACAATATGCATTTCTGTTCAAATAAATAACTCTTCTGGAACTTGGGATAAAATATTTGCATTTCCTGGAGGAGGATCTGATAGGTCTCCTGGAGTTTGGAGATATCCATCATCTAGAAGAATTCACTGGAGATATGATCCAGGAAATGTTGGAATTGACTTATCTGTAAATGGTGTTTACAATGATACAGCAGATAACAATGGCACTGAATTTTCTCCAAACACATGGTACTATATATGTATTACTAAAAATGGAACAACTGCAAAAGCTTACATAAATGGTAATTTTATAGGTGAAAAAACAAATTCCCCAGCAACAAAAACTGCTGGAGCAGCAAATATTCAACTTTATCCAGGATATACTCAAGACTCTTCAAAAATGAGACATGTTCATGTTTATAACAGAGTTTTATCGGATTCGGAGGTTTATCAAAACTACTTAAGCATAGCAAGTAGTTTGGTATAATATAGTTATGACAGCAGCCAGAACTTTAGCAAACCTAAATGCATCTACATTGTCAAATGTTGAAATGAATTCTACTGGAACCAACAATACTCCTTTAGTCATTAAGGCAGCATCAGGTCAATCATCAGATTTATTGCAAATAAAAAATAGCTCAGGCTCTGTAATGGCAAAAATTGATGCAGCAGGAGAGTTCGTTCATCCTGGAACTATTTTACAATTTTCAAACATTAGAGTAGATGCACAAGCAACATACGCAGGAAATGTTTCTGGCAATGGAACAGAAATATCTTTAATGAATCAAACAATAACTCCAAGAAGAGCAGACTCTAAACTTATGATACATTGGGAAGTTCAGGGAGAAGCTCATTGGGATTCAACAATAGTTATTTGGAAAAATGGTTCAATTTTAAGTAATGGATATAATACCGTTTCTGGCAATAATAGATGGTCTGGATATGCAACATTTCCATACGATCCAGACTTTTCTACTACACCTCAAAGAATGACTTTAACTTTTATAGACACCCCAGCGTCAACAAGTCCAGTTACTTATAGTATTGCTTATAGGTCGTCAAATGCAACTGCTCAAACATTTTATTTGAACAGACCACAGGTGGATACTGGAAGCGATGGTCGTGAAGTTGGAGTTTCAATGGGATATATTATGGAGATTGCACAATAATGAGTAGAGCAAGAGATGTATCACAAGTTGGTGTTTCACTAAATCAAACAGTTACTGCTACAGGTGCTGCAAGTGTGCCGTTTACAATTACTGGAGCATCTGGTCAAACAGCAAATCTTTTAAATATTAAAAATAATGCTGGAACAACTTTATCTTCCATTGGAACTGATGGAAAATTTTATTCAACAGATTCAATTATTCAAATAAAAAGACATGAGTGGAGTACTGAGACTGCTGGAACTGGTGGATATACGAATGTTACAAATAGTTCATTTACATTTACCCCTCTTAGATCAACAAGTAAGATACTTTTAATTGCTGAAATTGCAACTGCACCAAGTGGAAATGGAAATGACTATGCAGGAATGACATGGAGAGTTTTAAGGGATGGAACATCTTTATATACTCCAGTACAGTCACACGAATGGTATGTTGGTGGAGCAAATGATCATTATACAAGAGGAGTTAGGTCTCATTATTTTAATGCAAATTCAACATCTGCCACTACATTTTCTTTACAATTTTTAGCCTATGGTGGGTCTTTAGCTAGAATTAATCAGGCAGCAAACTGGCAAAGTTATTATACAATATATGAGGTGGCACAATAATGGAAAGAGACTTTTTATTAGATGCAATTGTAGCATTGTCAAACGGTATTAATTTTGTTATTACAGATAGAGACCTAGATCAGTTATTTTGGCAAGATGATAATTTTACTCCTCCAACAAAAGAGGATATACTTGCAAAAGCAGAAGAACTAGAGATTGCCAACTCTTTAGTAGAGTATAAAGAATTAAGAAAAGTTGAATACCCAGATTTTAGAGAGTACCTTGACGGAATTGTGAAAGGAGATCAGGAACAGATTGATGCTTATATTGCTGTTTGTTTAGCAGTTAAAGCAAAATATCCAAAGCCTGTATAATAAAATTATGGCATTTCCAAGTAGCCCTACAGTAGGACAAATATATTCAGATAGTGGTTTTTCCTGGAGATGGGATGGAGTAGCATGGTCTGCATATGGATCACTACAACAAGCTCTTCAAAGATATAATCTTACTTTAAATACAAATTTAGCAGAATCAAATATTACAACTAATTCATCTACTACTATTGATACCTTTTTAAAGTCACAATATTCTACTGCTGAATATACAATTCAAATGAAGCAAGGAACTGGATATAGATCTTCAAAACTTTTTGTAGTAAATGATGGAACAAATGTTTCATCTACAGAATATGCTATTTTAAATAGTGGATCTGTTCAAATTCCAGCTACTCTTACTTCTACAATAAGTGGTTCAAATGTTGTTATATCAGCTATTGTTACAAATGCTGGATCTTCTACCGTTGGAGTTAAAGCCTACAGATTGGCGGTAACAGTCTAGTGGCAAATTTAAAAGTTTCAGAAGACTTACTTTCTGAAAACAATTCAGAAATACTTCCACATGTTGGAACAATTTTAACTTATGCTGGCTCTACCGCTCCTGCAGGATGGCTATTATGCAATGGGTCAACTTTTGTTCAAACAACCTATCCAGAACTGTATGCTCTTCTTGGAAATTCAAATACTCTTCCAGATTTAAAAGAAAGATATCTTATTGGAAAAGGTAGTGGAGCTTTAACACTTGCTACAAATACTGGTGCAAATAATCACACTCATACATACTCTTATGCAGCAAATGATAGTGCAAATACAGCAGTATCACATGCTCATAATGTTGGTACATATTTTAATGCAACATATACAGCTCATGCACACTACTCTTATGTAGATGTTGCAATTCAGCCAGGTGGCAGTACTGCCGCAACCTACAGAGCTGGTAGTTCTCAGAATATGACAACACAAGTCCATTCACACTCTACTGGTGGATATGCAGGTGGATCAAATTATACAGGACACAATCATGCACATAATGGAACTATTACTGGAAATGCTACAAATGCTCCTACCCATTTACATACAGTTGCTTCAAGCAACACTGGAACAATTTCTTCAAATACAGCAATTAACATTCCACCAACAATTTATCTAAATTTTATTATTAAGGCAGGATGATATGAGTAGTTTTAAAGTAAAAGATAATGTTCAAATTGCTACAAATAAAAATCCATTTTTTCTTCCAGGTGCAATAATTTCTTCAATAGTATCTACAGTACCAAGTGGATGGCTAAATTGTAATGGACAAGAAGTTTTAATAACACAGTATCAAAACTTATATAGCTCAATTGGAACAAACTATAATCTTGGAACTGAAACTGTTGGACATTTTAGAATCCCAAATATATCTTCAAAATATCTCATTCAAAAAACAGGTACAAGTGGAGTGTCTGGATCATCTTCGTCTCACCTACATTCTACTTCAGCAAATTATGGACTAGCTAATACAACTGTAGATCATGGACATCCTACAAACAATTATGTAAATAATAATGCTATGTATCATACATCAGGTGGCAGTGGTTCGGGTGGTGGAACTGATAATAATCCACTAAATGCAAATAAGACTGGTTTTTCATCTGGTGGAGCTTCTGGTGCAGGTCATACTCATGCAGTTAACTCTGGTGGAAATCAAGACGGACCTTATGGAACTGACCATGGGCATGGAATGTCAACAGGTATTGGAAATTCTTCTGCAGCACATTCTCATACAGGATCTTTTACAGCAGTGAATAGCACAAGTGCATCAATAATTCCACTAAGCTTTGTTGTAAATTATTTTATAAAGACTTAGTTAGGATATAATATAAATATGGCAAACATAGACTTAACAACAGATTCTGGTTATGATATTGATGCAAGCATAAATAGCTTTATTCCAGTGGGAGCAATAATTTCTTACGGTCATGGATCATTCCTATCTAATGTTGATGAGATTGGACTTGTACCATGTGATGGAAGATCTTTAAGCACTTATACCTATAGAAATCTTCATAAAGTTATTAGTAATACTTATGGAGGAACTGCTTATTCTGTTGGAAGTACAGATATTCAATCTGCTACAACAACCTTTGCTGTTCCAATTTTAAATAATTCTGTTAAATTTATAGCCATGAAAAATGCTCAAGCATTAAATGCTACAGCTGGAACAAATACTCATGATCATGTGGATACTATTCCAGCTACGACTACGGCAGGAAATTCAACTTTTGATCATGGTCACTATTGGTCAGCTTATGCAAACAGTAGTCTTGAATACCATGGTCATTCTATGGGTGGATTTTATTTTGGATCATCTAATGCTCCAGTAAATGAACCAGTCGGAAAAGTTGATGGCAATCAATCTGCTGCAGGAAGATATCATGGTCATAGTGGATATGTTCCAGCAGTTGGATACGGTGGATCATCTAACCATGACCACTATGCGGATGGAAATATGTATACAGCTACTGGAACAAGTCATAACCATACTGTATCTATAACAACAACACCAACAGTTCAAACAGCAATACCAGACTATACAACAGCAATGTTTTATATAAAAATATAATAATAAGGAGGAAAAAATGGCGTACAAAAAAATACTTGTAGATGATAAAATTCTTTTTGCAGTATCAGATACTGAGTTTATTGACATTTCTAGCTATGAAAAGTTTGAATATTTTTGTAACATATCAAAAGACAACTTTTCAAGTTTAGTTGAAGATGTTAAGACTGGATTAAGAGATGCTGTAGAAGAAGAGTTACTATCTTTAGAAAATGGTTCAATGAACCATTTGACAAAAACAATGGCTTATGTTAGACTTTTACAAACAGTATCATCAGCTATCTATATCAAGAATGAAGCTCTTAAAAAAGAAGAAGAGCAAAGACTTGAAAAAGAAAGACTGATAAAACAAGCAGAAGAATGGCAGTTTAGTGGTTAAAAAACCAGTTATAGAATTTGTGGCAGCTAAAAATGGGTATTCAAAAATATTTGATTCTCCAGTTTTAGCTTCTACAGTCCTACCTCAATGGTATAAAGATCAAAATTTAAATATCGGTGAGTCTATGGTTATTGATTCTAAAACTGGAACAACTGCTAGAACAATAAAAGCTTGTATGCCAGTTTTTGATTTAATGATTGCTGGATATGTTATTAAAGCTCCAGCAGAAATATTAGTTAAAATAAATGAGTTTGGTGCACCTGAAACATCTTGGTCAATTGATGGAATAAGTTTAATAGAATCTCATCCAAGACAGCAATTTGATAAATTTTCTATACCAGATGAGTATTACTCTGGATTTGCATTAAAGTTTATTAATCCATGGATAGTTAAAACTCCTCCAGGATATTCAACTATTTTTATGACACCAGTTATGAGAGACGATTTACCATTTTATTGTATTCCAGCTATTGTTGATACAGACAAACATCCCTCTCCAGTAAATTTTCCTTTTTTTATTAAAAAAGGTTTTGAAGGAATTATAGATTACAATACTCCAATAATTCAGATGATCCCATTTAAAAGAGAAAGCTGGTCTCATAAAATTTTAGAAGCTGACGAAGGTCTTGAATATGTTATTTGGCAAAATTCTAAAAGAAAGATTCAAAATAGATACAAGACATTTTTTAGAACAAAGAAAGTTTGGAAATGAAAAATAATAAAAAGATATTTGAAGTTTGGTCAGAAAACCCAGAAGTTGCCAATAATTGTCCAGAACCAGTTCCAGCAAAAGAGCTTATCCCAAAATGGTATAAAGACTTATCTAGATATTCAAGTGGAAACAAGATAAGTATTGACGAAAGAGGTGGGGCAAACATGAGTGTTAAAGCGTGTATGCCATTCCTGGATACCCTAACTTCTGGGTACATTATAAAACTGCATTGTGACATATTGGTTGAATGGAATGATGAAGATAACTTTACAATGAAATGGACTAGCGATATTCCTCCGCTTACCCCTAGAAGTAAGTCAATAGGAGATTCTATTCCTACTGCTGAAGGATATACCCCATTCTTACAAGCATGGGAAATTAGGTATCCATTTAGAGTACCAAAGGGATATAGCGTTTTAATCACTCAGCCTTTCAACAGATTAGATTTGCCAACTCTTGCAACTAGTGGAATTGTAGATGCTGATAGAGGCATTGGAACTGGTGGTGTGCCATTTGCAATTAAAAAAGGATTCTCTGGAATAATTGAAGCTGGAACTCCAATATTGCAAATGCTTCCATTTAAAAGAGAAGACTGGAAAAAAGAAAGAATTGAAGACCCTAAGCTAACAAAGCTAGGATTTAGTCCAAGAAATAAAATTACTGGATGGTACAAGAACGAGCTTTGGCAACGAAAGACTTATGAATGATGCTGGATTCAGAAAAGCTTAATGAGTATATTAGAAAACTTGCAAGAACATATGAGATGATGCAAGAAAGAACTGGTAGACCAAATAAATATATTTTTCCAGAGGACGTTTATGATGGAGCAGTTAGTATAAACATTGGGCTAGCCCTGCATCCATTTGGAGATGTTATAGATTTAGAAAAAGAAAGCATAACAGTTAGATCTGCTTTTTTAATTCCATTTGTTGATAGTAAAATATTTAACTTTGGCAAGTTTGAAGACTTTTATAGGATGGTAGATGCTTGGTATAATTACGAAATGTCTTTTATCAAGGAGTCTTAATGAAAAAAATAGCAATACTTACCCCTTGTTATGATGGATCTGTCTCTATAGAATATTCTTCAAGTTTAGTAAAATCAGCAACTCTATTGTCAGACAATGGATATTCTTTAGATCACTTATATGTTAATGGAGAAGCCATTGTTCAAAGTGCAAGAAATAAATTATTTTTTAATGCCTATCACAATAACTATGATTGCGTTGTTTGGATTGATTCAGATATTGAGTGGGATCCAAAAGACTTACTTAAAATAGTTTCAAGTCCACTAGATATTATAGGTGCGACATATAGAAGAAAAACAATGAAAGAGATGTATGTTGCTAAAATATCTAATTTGGTCAATGGAGATATTATAGAAGTTGATGGTATCGGATTTGGATTCTTAAAGATGTCTAAAAAAATTATTGATGCCCTTTGGAATACAAATATAAGTTATGAAGATGACAAAAGCCTATGTAAAAATGTTTTTGAAGTCATTGTAGATAAAGGTCAAATGTATTCTGAAGATTATGTGGCTTGTAAGAAAATTAAAGATCTAGGATTTAATGTTTATTTAGATAAAACAATTGATTTGTCTCATTCTTCAAAAATAAATCTGACAGGAAGTTTTTTAAATTGGGAAAAGCAGTATTTGACATAGACCGTTCTTGGATTGGTGGAACAGAACTTATGTTACTAGGTCTTGAAGAAAAGGTTTTTCCACATGTTCCAGAATTAAAAGAATGGAATTGGATAATTGCTCCAGGAACAATCAACCTAAGAAGCGATGGAAAGAATATTGCATATGTCCATCTTGGAGAATTTGAGGGGAATTTAAGTTGGCTTCAAAATCCATTAGTAGCTTACATAGTTTTTGTTTCATATTATCAATATCAAAGATTTATAGAAAGATATCCTGGAATTGATACATCAAAATGTCATGTATTAAAGAATGCAATTGATCCAATTATATTTCCAGAAAAAGATTATTCATCAAAGATTAAACTAGTATTTCATTCTGAGCCCTATAGAGGGTTAGACCGTCTCCTACTAGCACTTAGCCTATTAAAAGACCTCACAGACATTGAGCTACACGTTTTTGGGGATTTAAACACTACAGTAGTAGATTGGAAAATTGAGTTCCAAGACCATATTAAAAAGATGTGTGAAAATGATGACAGAGTAATATTACATGGAAGAAAGTCTAATGAAGAAGTAAGAGAGTTTTTAGAAGAAGCCCACATGTTTGCATACCCTTGTACATGGAGAGAAACATCTTGCATATCACTTATTGAAGCCATGTCAGCAGGTCTTTACTGCATTACAAATAGTTTTAGCGTTTTGCCAGAAACTGGGATGGGCTTTACAAAGATGTATCCATTCTTAGAGGACTCTGAAAAAGAAGCACAGCAGATGGCAAATGAAATAAGATATGGAGTAGACTTATTAAAATCTGGTAAATTTAATCCAGATACTCAAATTCCTTTTGTGAACAAAGAATACTCTTGGAATTCAAGAATTAAAGAGTGGCAAGACTTTTCTAATAGAATCAACATGGTATAATAATTTAAGGTGATTAACTATGGCATTTCCAGGTACATATAATTTTAACTACTATGCTGGTGACACCTTTGAGTTTTTTATATACCCAAAGAATTCATCTGGTGGAGTTTTTGACGATCTTTCTGAATATACCCCACTTTTTGTAATTGCTACTGCAAGAGGCTCTGCTTCTGCATCCGTAATATCCTCACTTGAGCCAACAGAGCTTTTGGCAACTGTTGAAGATGGAGACCACGTTTCTTGTACAATTCTTCCAGATGGTGGTAGAGAATTAACTGCTGCAACATATTTTTATGACGTAGAAATTGAAAATACAAGTGCATCTTCATCCTCTTTTGGAAAGGTGTTTACACTTTTAACTGGAACAATAAATGTTACACAAGATGTGGCGGTAACTTAATATGGCAATAGATACTATTATATCTAATGATGAACTGGTTGTAGTTGGTCCACCTGCATCAGTATCTGTTAGTGTTGACATTGGTCCACAAGGAGAAAGAGGTTCCCAATTCTATTCTGGTGTTGGAACTCCTGCACAAAATGCATCAAGTCTTGTAGATGCAAAAATAAATGATCTTTATATTAATAGACTTCTTGGTGGAAACTATGGAGTTGTCTATAAACTAAATGCAGTTCCTGGTGGTAGTTCTTGGCAGTCAATTTTAAAGTTTCAACCTATATCTCATAGTGTTCAAAAGCTAGTAAACTTTACATCTGGAACTGGATCTATTTCAATACCGTTGGCAGACTTTTATTCTAATGCTCCAGAAAGTTTAAATCCAAATACAATTCTTATTCAGGCAACATCAGAGTTAAATAATCCAGCCTTTATATCTATTTCAAATAAAGATATTCAGGAAGTTTCTACTGTTAAAACTTTTATTGCAGAATTAAAAGGTGCAGAATTTTCTTCAGGATCAGTATCTTTAATTTCTTCTTCTGCAATACCTATTAATTTTTATATAACTGCAGGGGTAGGATAGTATTATGGCAGAAAAAATTAGTATAACTAAAGGTTTTGACGATGATGCTTTTGATACATATGTTCCAGAACTTGCTGACAATGCAGATATTCAAAATGCACTAGAGCTTTTCTATTATGGAAACTCAGAAGATGGAAATGCTACAGGGGACGTAAGCCTTCATGCAAATTTAGTAGACTTTGATACTAGAATTACTTCAAATGATTCAGAAATATCTGGTCATACTGGAGCAATTTCAGATGTTCATGGTGTTGGTGCAGGAAATTCAATTGTTGGAACTGGAACTGCTCAGACTTTAACAAATAAAATTATTACAGCTCCAACGATAAACTCTCCAAAAATAAATGAAAATGTTACATTAACAACTACTTCAACTGAACTTAACTATGTTGATGGAGTTACATCTCCTATTCAAACACAGATAGATACAAACACTCCAGTTGGAATGATTTCTATACATGCTGGATCTTCTGCCCCAACAGGTTGGTTGCTTTGCGATGGAACTTCTTACGGATCAGCATCTTATACAACCCTGTTCTCAGTTATTGGACAAACTTTTGGAGGATCTGGCTCAGCTTTTGCAGTACCAAATTTAAAAGGAAGAGTAGTTGTTGGCATAGATGCTTCCCAATCTTCATTCGATACTCGTGGTGAAACTGGTGGATCTATGTCGCATCAACATGCTGCTTCAAATTCTGGAAACACTAGTATTGCACATAATCATGCTATTGATCCTCCAAGCACAGGGTCAAATGAAGCAGGAGATCATGGTCATAATATAACTGCACATAGTCATTATGATGATCACAGCCATTATGCAGACCATAGCCATTCTATAAATCCAGGAGAAACTGGAACAAGTTCAAGTAGCCATGCTCACAATACAAATGCAAACTCTTCCAATGCCTCTAGAGCAACTGGAACTAGTGCTGTGGCACTTGGTAGCCACACTCACGGTGTTGACTCTAGCTCTCACTCACACAATGTAAATATTGCAACGTTTACTTCTGCTAACGCAAATGGTGCAGGAATTACTACAGGAAATTCAAATTACTCAGCAACCACTGGAGGATACACTGGTCCTGCAAATGCTAACACTACATCATCAAATTCTGGAAACCATTCACATTCTGTTGACATAGGATCTTTTACTACAACTGGTGGAGAAGGCGGAAGTCATACTCATACAACTCCACTATCAGACACTTTATCAAATCTACAACCTTATATAGCTTTAAACTATATAATTAAATATTAGGAGAAAAAAATGGCAAAAGAACTTGTAAAGAATGATGAACTTAGTATGATGGAAACATACGATGTTTGGGATTTAAGAAATAGTGGAACTCCTCTAGGATCTTACTTTGTTCCAAAAGGCGTAACTGGAGAAGAGTATGAAGAACTTTTAGTTAGCATTAAAAACAAATTAATGGCTATGGGATTTACCACTTTAGAGACAAAAGCTATTATTGGTAGACAGCTTTTTTAATTTTAATTTTGACAATTTTATATTTTTATTATATAATTTACAAAGTACTATAGACAGGAGAATTATCATGGTACTTAAGTTAACAAAGTCACAAAAAGAAATGTTGCAATCGTATGGTCGCTCATTTTTAGGTGCAGCACTTGCCTTGTATATGGCAGGTAATACAGATGCGTATACATATCTATATGCTTTTGTAGCTGCTTTTGCACCAGTTGCAATTCGCTATTTTAATAAAAACGATATTGCATTTGGAAAGATTTCTGGAAACTCAACTTCAGAAGAAGTTGCTACAGAAGTAGTTAAGGCAGTCAAGAAGGCTGCTGCAAAAAAGACTGAAAAGAAGTAGTAACCTATGCCAACTCCGACAATTGCTTTTTTAACATACGACTGGTCGTTTGGCGTAAAGCCATTACAGCCAAATGGATGTGGTTGGTATAGAGCATACCTTCCAATGAAGCAATTGAAGGAGCATGGCTGGGAAAGTGGAATTGGGATTCCAGGGTTTAGTGATGAACATGCTTTTGGTATTTTAATTCCAGAAGAAAAAGCAATACATGGCTGGGATATAGTTGTTTTAAAACTAATCATGCTTGAAAGATTTGTTGACCATGTTAGAAGAGCAAGAGAGCTTGGTCAAAAAATTGTTGTAGATATTGACGACCACATGGAAGGTCTTGAAGAAACAAATCTTGCATATAAAACAACTAGTCCAGATGCAAATCCAAATAATAATAGAGATCACTATGTTGCAATTATTGAACAGGCAGATGCACTAATTACATCTACTCCATTTTTAAAAGAATTTTATGAAAAAAAATATCCAGATAAGCCAATCTTTATGGTTAGAAATGGCATTGATATTGAGAGATGGAATGTAAGAAAAGATCACAGAGGTCATCTTCCAGTTTTTGGATGGGTGGGTGCAACACCTTGGAGATCTGGTGATCTTGAAACTCTTAGCCCATTCTTTGGACAATTCTTAAAAGAAAAACATCTTAAGTTTCATCATGCTGGTAATATTATTAATGCTCCAACAGCAGCTCAGCAAATTGGCATTGATAAGAATCTTTGTACGGTAGAGCCAATGAAAACCATGTTGGGTGTACCAGAGCTGTATAGGAAGATGGATGTTGGAATTGTTCCATTAAGAAATGTTCCATTTAATCATGCAAAGTCATATTTAAAAGGATTAGAAAATGCAGCATCAGGTATTCCATTCATTGCTTCTGGTGGGCTACCAGAGTATCAGCTGTTAGCAGATTCTGGTGTTGGAAGAATTGCCAACAGTCCTGACGAGTGGATATCTCACATGACAGATCTTTTAAATCCAAAGACTAGGTTGCAAGAAAGAATGGAGTCTCATAAAATTGTTTCTGAACAATTCTCTATGAAGCAAAGAGGCTATGAGTGGGACGAAGTTTTCAGAACAATTCTTGCGTTATAATATACATATGGCTAAAATATATATAAAAAGTGATGAAGACTCTAGTTTAGTTAAGGACTTTTTAGAAAAATATATTAGGCAGAATACCCATCATAACTTATCTGTACATGAAGGAAATGCTGATATCTGCATTAGTCTTTTTATTCCAGAATATCCAGCAGAACAAAGGTTTAACGCTTACTTTTACAATAATGCTGAAAATATGCAAGAACTTGCAGATAGAATTTACTACCAATGCTCAAAAGCTGAAATCAAAACTAGACCAGTTTCTAAAAAATCTATGCCAAGAGATCAGTATGATATAGACTTTAAATGTCCTACACTAAGTATTAATTTAACAAATGATTCAGTAGAAATAGATGAAGAAGTTTATGCCTTAGTTATTGGTCAAGGAATTGTTTCCCATTTCAGTCCTGGAACTGTATTTGATACATTTTCAGTAAAGGATAAAATTAAAAAACCAGGGGATAAAAGTTTTGTTAATAGAAAATATATTCAAGAGCCAACTAGTAACTCAAGACTTTTATTTAAGAAGTAGATAAAGAAATATATCCTTTAATTCTTTCTATCAAATTAATTCCTGGATAAAAAGATGATCTGCATCCAAGGCAGTAAAAGAAAACTTTATCGCTGCTGTCAACTCTA
>Ga0247723_1001102_pt1 | contig 16312 bp, 12 predicted proteins | sample MSEWelMarce5H_FC_FD_189079 | JGI IMG/M metagenome (GOLD analysis project Ga0247723, IMG submission 189079) | Subsurface sediment microbial communities from gas well in West Virginia, United States - MSEEL Well Study Marcellus 5H_FC | ecosystem: Environmental > Terrestrial > Deep subsurface >...
TCTACAATAATATTTCCAGTACCCTCAATCATTCTTTTATCGTATTCAATTTTAAATTGATCAGTGCTGTAGTTCTTTACGTATCTCTTATAATAATCTAATTTTCCACATTTAATATCATCAATTAACATTTTTGTAGCATCTTGAATATCAATTGGAACAACTTTATATCCAGTCTCTACTAAGAAAATGTAGTCTGTTCCTTGTCGGAATCCTACGCCAGGAGTAATTGTTTGTGTGTTTCCACTGTCTTCTGTATCAAAAATTGCATATGAATCAGAAACTGCCAAAGGAATTCTTGATGGGCGTCGTTCTGCTCTATTTAGTGAATCTGTTACTTCAACTGGGTCTTTTGTAATTGCCGTTTTATCTTTTGTAATAATATAGTTAAAGTCTGCAAGTGCTGGACCTTCTGGATCATCTATATTGTATACCAGTTCTGCATTCTCGTATGCCTTTAAAATTTTATGTGTTCTATCCCAAAGTGGAATGTAGTCTGTTTCTTGTCCAACAACCTCTAAAAATTTACGATTGTAATAGAATCCATCAACTATTGTATCAATAATTGCTCTTGCCATTGATTCATATTCTTTAAATTTTGCAATTCCTGTTGCAGTTGTTTCATTGTATGATGCCGCTATAGCAACTGGATCAACATATGGGCGTTCAATTTGTAGGTTATCTTCAATGACAATATCTCCACGTTCCCCATCAATATCTTCATATACTGTTAAAGCATAAGACTTATCATATTTTACAAAGTCTCCCGATAACTCATATGTAATTTTTCCTTCTGAAGAAGATGTAAGTCCAGACTCTCCGCTAACAAACACTTCAAGTTCTGTTTGTTCTGGAACATCTTCAATAACAATAATATAGTCTGCTGACTCATCTGGAACTGTATAGGTTACAGAAAGTGGGTATGGTGGTGTGCGAAGAATGACTGACATAATTATTTACCGTAGTATGAGGCTACTTCTTCAGGCTGTGCAATTCTGACTGCCTTACGAGTAATCCACTGTTCCGATGCCTCCTTTGAGACTATGTTGTAACCCACCTTTAACTCTCCAAGTCCACCCCAATAGATATTCCTGTCTGAATAAAGTGCTACCTTTTCAATTGGTGCCTTTTCTTCTTTAACATTATTTGTTAATCCACTTGGAATAAAACTTGCAATTACTTCTAAAATTTCTAATTTAGTAGATACCCCAAATAGATCAATGTCATTTTTCTTAGCATAAGATTTTAGTTCCATTACGGTCTTTTTTGCTAATTCTTCAATCGTCATATGATCTCCTACGTTCATTTGTAATTATACCAGAATATGACTAAGGGAGGACAGAAATTAATCCATCCTCCCTCAATCTGGGTGGTCAATGATTACGAATCAGTTGAATCTGCATCTGCATAAGATACAGCGTCTAATTCTTCCCATTGAATACCAAAACGGACGAATACTGTGTATTCAATTGTGTCCTTCTTTGGCTTGTATTCACGGTTTACAGTGATGTCTCTCTGGAATCCCCATACACGGTTTGCTGGGAATGTAAGATCTACATAACCTGCTGGGTAGTAAGGAACTTCAAGAACATCTACACCTAGTACACGAGTTGTGCGTGAGTTGCCAAGTGTTTGTGCATTTCCATCAAGGTAATCTTGACGGTTTGCTGGTGTTCCTGCTGTGCGAGTAGCAAATGCTTCTGCTACTGCATCTGCGAGTGTACCGTTATTCTTAACGATACCCTGGAATGCGTCTGTACCAGCATAGAACTTCAAGTTAGACTTGATAGCACGATACTTGCGTGGCATTGCCAAAATGATGTTCTGCATTGCTGCAGTTGTCCACTCGTTGTTTGCTACAGTAACTGCTGCTTCGTGAGCATCGTTTCCTGCAACTTGGTTTACCTGAGCAACGAAGCCAGGCATAATTGAAAGGAATGCGTCTGCGCCAGATCCAGTTCCATTAATCGCAAGATCTTCAATATCGTTAGCGAAAGCATTTGTCATCAAGCGAACTAGATGATCTTCAAGTGCTGCACCTTCAATATTGTCTTCTAGTGATTCTGTAGAAACTTCCCAGTCCAAACGAATCTTCTTTGTTGTGAGTTCTACCTTAGAAAATGTTGCGCCAACGTTTGTGTAGTCTGGTGCACCCTGTGCTGCTGCACGGATAACACGCTCTCCAACGTTAACCTTTTCAATTTCCATTGTATTTGCTCGCATAGTGACCTTACGGCCATCTTTGGCGAGAACAGTTGCATCCCACACGTAATCAATAAAACGACGTGCTTGTTCAGGTGCTAGAATACCACCAGAGACTCCTGTAGGATTTACTGCATTTGCTCCTGTTGTAGAACCAAATGCTGCTGTTGCTGTGTTTCCAAGCGCTGCTGCTGGACTTACGTTACCGTCAGCATTACGTCCTGTTGCACCACCAACATTACCAGATACTAATGCGCCTTGGGAGTTAATTTCTGCTCCTGAGCCACCTGAACCTGGATAGTTTTTTTCTATATTTGTATTTTGTTCCGACATATTGTTCACCTCCTAGTGATATATACCTTAGTTAAATAGGTCGGTATTTGTGAGGAAACGACCGCCCCATAGGGATTTTTGAACCACTTGTGGTGATTCCTGTACGATCTCGCCTAGATCGCCAGACTTGCGGAAAGCGGTGTCTTGCTCTACAAGATCTACTCGCTTGCCAAACTCGTTAAAGTTACTCTTAATTCCATTAACATCTGCTGTTACTGTATCAAGAGACTTTGTTACTGCTGCTACCTGCTCGTTAAGAGACTTAATAGTTGCAGCAAGATCGCCAAAGGCATTAGTAAGAGAAGCATTAATTTCTGAAACTGCTTTAGCAACTTCTTCTTTAACTTCTGAAACGGCGTCAACCACTGCTTCTTCTGCTTTCTCTACTTCTACTGCTGCTTGTTCAGCAACAGGAGAATCTGCACCGCCGTCAACTGCTTCCGCTACAGGTGCTTCCTCAGCAACTGCAACTTCTTCAGCAACTGCAGGAGTCTCTACAACTTCTGCTGGTTGTGCCTCTGGAGCAACCTCTGCATTTTCAACTACAGCGTCTACTGCTGCTTCTGTTGATTCTGTCATGGGATTTACCTCCTTAGTAATCTTAATTGTACTAATGCCTTTAGCACTATCAACTAAGAATTTTATCATTTCTGTATTTTCTTTATCATTTTTTTCTATAAAACCTATGTTTTGCATCTTGTTACCATTGGTTGGACTTACTGCTGATTCAGCGTCTGATATCATTACGATACCGCTTTCTGAATCCCAAAATACATTTTCAACTTCTGCTTTTGATAGATATCCACCAACAACATTTTGTCCGTTTACTTTTTCAATAGATACAATATTAGCAAATTGATTTGCTGGATTATCTACTAAAGAAAGTTCATGTAGTTCATAATTCTTAATTACACGGATTGACTTATCCATTTTTTCATCGTAGGCATCGTCCCATGTTTTAATGTTTCCACCGATTGAAAAACCAGTATAGGTTCCGTCTAAAACCTTTTCCCATGCATCTTGTGCACCCTTTGAAACGTATGCAGATACATAAACTCCGCTGTAAAATTTTTTGTCGCTTGGATCAAAGTACTTATCTTCTTTAAATGAAACAATCTTTCCAACGGCTGATGGTTGGTGCATTTCACGAAGATTTCCACGGAAGTTTTTAAATGCTTCAACGCTAGATTCCGTTGTTACAATATCGCCCTGCTTATCCACGTTGTCAAGCGTTGCAAAGCCTGACACCATACGGCGTTCAATATCTACTTTTCCGATGGGCATTGAGAGGCGAACATTGTCACCTTCAGTTACCCAATGAGCCTTGTTTGTTAACATAACGTTTCTATTATAGCATTTGTTTATAAGTTTTTCTCAACTATTGAGACGATCTGCCTTCACCTTGTGGATTGCGTCCAGACACTGTAGTAGTTGAGTCAGAGTTGTTATTTGTTCTTTCTGCATCTCTTTGACGTGTACCCGCTAAATTTGCTCTAGCGTCAGTTGCTTGTCGTGGAGACATAACAAATGGCTCATCGCCATCTGCTCTTTGTGGCAAATCTAACTTTTCACGAGCCTCGTTTGGAGTCATAACCTGAGTTTTAACATATCGCTCAAGAATTTGTGACTGGGCTATTTCATCCGTTAGGGTTAGTTCATTAAACTTAAGTTCAAGAATATCTGTTTTTTCTTTAATAATCTTATTGACAATTTTTTCAAGGTGTCTCTGTGCTGGACGAGATACCTGTTCTTTAAATGTACGATCTTGTGACAGTGCTGCTGCAATGCCACCTGAATCTGCTCCACCAAGTTTAGACATTGGAACTTGATGAGCAATTAAAATATCATCACGGTTTTGCTTGCGATACTCTTTAAATGAGCCATCCTGAATACCATTTTCAATTGGTTCCATCTTAAACTCAACTTTATTGGTATCAGTATCGCCTGGAAGTGGTATGTATAGGGTTCTGTGTGACTGAGCCTTTAGTCCAGTCTGCAAGAATCTAAACATCTTATCTTCGGCATCCCCTGAAAGTTTTGCTCCTTTAAGAGTTACAACATATCTTGGAACAGCCTTGTTTTCAAAGTAATCAATATTGTATTGAGACGCAAGTTGATCTCCAACTAAAGATGGCATTGCTGCAATAATGTCTGGAATTCCATAAAATGTATTTAATGGAGAATATTCTTTAAGATGAATAATCTCGTTAGGGCGTGGATCTGTTCCCATTGGGTTTGGGTTCTTTGCAGCAAAGTTTCTAAAGTAAACAACCTTTTGTCCAATAATTTGAACAAATCCATCACGAAGACGACGAACACGAACAGTCGTTGCTGGAATATGACCAACATATCCAATTTCTCCAGTTACAGTTCTTCCTACTTCAATAAATCCATTTCCAGTAGCCTGAAGATCTGTGTAAACTTTTTCCATTGTTTTTGTAAAACTATCGTCATCATTAAGATTTTCTAGCCAGTCACGTAGTTCAATTTTCATTCTTTCAATGCGACGACGTGCACGATCAACTGCTGCTTGATCATCGTTGTTTTCAAAACGCAGCATAGTTCTGTCGGTAACATCAAAGCGGTATCCAAGACCAACAACATTTTCTACTTTGGCATCAATTGCAGCATGGTTAGCAAAAGATGTGTCATAGAAGTTAGCCAACTCATACATATTATATGGTGGAGTAATTACATCAAATAGACCATATCCATTGCGATATACAGTTCCAGGATTAATCTGTTTTGATCCAGAATCAACTCCTGATGGAGTTACGTTTGCAGCATTTAGATATGCTTCATTGCCTTCTGGGTTAACATATTTAGACATATTGCGAGTTGTTCTGCGACGGAAGTTTTGATCAAGACCAGCATAATCTTTTAAATTTTCCCAAGATTTGTTAAATGGATCTTGTGATTTAAAAATATTTTCATCACGCTCTTGCGTGTTTAACCCTGCACGTACGTATTCTTGATCAGCCATTTTCGTATGCATCTCTTCCATGTTTATCTAGTGTTTGTTGCGCTGCATGCCAGGCACCAAGGTCATTCATTGAAGGAATCAATCCAGCCTTTAGTCTTTCTTTTTGTTCTGAATATTCTTCTTCACTAATTCTATGTAGTCCTGGAACAAAAATTGCTTTACCTTCTCCATCATCGCCATGTAGTATTGCTGCGCTTCTAAGTTCAGAAATCTTTGAAAGATCTCCACGTTCAGCAGGAATGTTTAAAATTGAGCCTTCATCATCTGTAAACCACTTACCGTTTGACTTTTTATATACATATAGCCCCCAGTCATAATGCTTTTCAATTACCTTGCGACGTACATTTTTGACATATGGCTTACCAGTTTTTGGGTTAATTAACGATTCCATAACCACAAGTATAGCAGATTATACGGCTGTGTTGGTAGTGGTCTGCCAAGAAACAGTGTTATAGATTCTTAATCTGTCAAGATCTATATTCATACCGCCATCATCATCAATAATAATCTTATTAGTTCCTAAATATGTCTTATAAATGTCTGATGGATTAACTCCATATGCATCTGAGGCTGAAATTACGAGAACACCTTCCCAAACAAAGTTATTTCTCCAGTAATTCCACTGAAAGTTTGTAACCCCATCAGTTTTAACTCTTAGCCATGGCCTTGTTAATGTTCTCTGAACTTGTTGCAAATTGTTTGCTTGATAGTAGGCTACGTTATTAAATATCATTGGACCATTTAGATTAATTCCACCAAGGTAGTAATCTAGGTTGAGTGATGCTGCAAATGCAAGACCTAAAACAGACCACTCCTTGACTGTTAATACTGGCTCTCTAACAAGCGTTCCATTTAAGTAATATGTCAATCCATTAAACTCTAGTCCAGTGAGTAATGACTTAGCAAATATCTTTGCTCTGGTACCCTTTTCGCTATCAGCAACAATATAAAACTTTATGGTATCTTCTTTATAATCAATTTCAAATAACTCTACTGGAGTTGATGGGAATGTATCTTCATCATATCTCATCCACATTTGCATTGCGCTAACGCTATAGTTTGCAGCCTGCGATTGGTTCATTGGAACAGCAATGCCACGGCTAACAAGTGGATCAAAGTCTCCACGAACCTCAATGCCAGAGTTGCGTGTTAGATATAGATAAGGGGTGCTTCCTTTATAAATGCTGAATGGGTTTTTTGATTTGTAGTCATAATATATGCCTGATCTCTTGTATGGAAATAAGTCAACGCCAAATCTTGTGCCAATAGGATTAAAGGAGTTATCACTTAATGCTTGTGATGCTAACTCTAATCTACGCAAAGAGATTGGCTTACTTAGAATTCCTCTTACATTAAACTCTAAATGGTAAACAAGTGCAAGTTCATTAAAGTCAACAGTTTTTGTAGGATAGATTAAAGTATTGTTTACAACTTCAAACTTGGTTGTTTGCCAATCTGGATATAAATCAATATCAATGATTGATCCTTGCTTTGCTGGTTCAATTGTAGTAAAACTATCCTGTGGAGCATTGGCTCCCTCTGTTATATATTGAAGAGTTATATAACTTTTAACTGATGCATTTGAAGTATCGTATTCATAATATTTTGCTGCTCTCTGAGCCATGTCTTCATAGTTATTCCATCCCGTAAATAGATTATTATCTAGTTGCGAGTATGTTCTTTGTGTTGGATTTGAATAAACATCTCTTAGGGTTCCGTATGTCCAAGAAGATGTTGTTTCTTTTTCTGTTAATCTTGATGGTGATGGGTAGCCTAAGTTAAATTGTAAAAAATCTAAGTCATAAAACTCATTGCCAATATCGTTTGTAACAAATTGAGCAAAATAGGATAGGGGTAGATAGTCTTCCCAGTATCCAGAAACTCCAATGTCTAAGAAGAATGTTTCATATGCCTGAGATGGAAGTAATGTATAACTTGCTGTATGTGCCAGCAAACTTACCGCATCTTCTTCTATTGCAAAACCAGAGGTTGTAAAATGTGAAGATATTTCTGAAGCATTGACTGATGTTGACATTCCAAATGAATATATTTTTCCTTTAAAGGTGTTTGCTGCTATTTCATCTCCACCAACATATATTTTTAACCCATTTTGATTTCCAAAGAATGCTGCAACATTTTCTCCAAAATTAGAAGTAAGTGTACTTAAGTTAATTCCTGCAGCAAACTTTTCATCTTCTATAAGGCTGCTATATGAGTATAGTGTTTCTGTTACCCCGCCAAAATAAAGTTTATAGGTAATAAGGTCTTCGTCTTGTTGAACCAAGAAATAGTTTCCAGTTAAAGTATTATATATTTTAAACAGTGTCTGAGTTACCGCTATATCTGATGCGCTAAAGACTCCATAGATATTAGATATTTGATTATTTAAGATGTTGAATCTTGGGAAATTAAAATAACACTGAACGTTGTTCCATGAGCCGTTTGGCCTAAAGGTTATAAAATTACTATCTAATGGATCTTGTATGTCTAGGTTATCTGTATAGAGCGTTTCAAGTGTTTCATCTGATAAGAATATTTCTGGTAAGGAATACTGTGGAGTTGTAAGTGTTGTAGTAGTTGTGGTTAGGTTATCAAATGTACCCTGATCCCATTGTGCAAAATCTGGGTAATTATAATTAGCAGTATAGTCAGCAAATGGATAATCAATAAATGCTGATGTTCCACCATATGCTGAGTTAATTCCTTCTGGAGAAAGAACTCCCTGTCCATACACCCATCTACGTTTTGCAACGGTCACTGGAACCTGATAAGAATAAATTGCAACACAGTCAACCTCAATAGGATTTACATCGGTGTAGGCATAAAATCCTAGCCAATCTTGATCTTTATTGTTTATATCATATTTTGTTGGAAGTTCTAGGCTACCTGTATCTATAATTAAAGATATAACTTCTTCTCCATTTAATAATACTGTTGCTGAATTTCTAATAATACGCACATGAACAAGCATTGGTCTAAACCACTCACCAACAAAGTGTGAAGAAAACTTTTTACCAATAACTAATGTTAAAAATCCTCCCTCTACATAAAGTCCGTCTGTTGAAGCAATTGGACCAAATATTCTTTTAGGGGCAAGTGCGTCAGAGTTTATTCTTGCCCAAAACTCTACAGTATATTCTTTGTGTTGTCCAACCTTATTTAAAAAACCTTTTCCAGGAAGAATTAGTGATGGTTCATTATTTGCATTAGGTATAATCTTTGTTACACCAGAGGCGCCAAAGACTAATGGAACGCTTGTATTTTTTGCAATTAAAGAATTGTTGTATGCAAGATAATATGCAGTATCTGTTGAACTTCCATATGCAGATGCTGCAATTCCATCTGATGCATCAATAGCGATTGTTGCTGGAACTGCGGTTGGCTCTACTCCAAGAGAGTTTGTATGAAATTCTTCAGCCCATTGACCAACAGTTATTCCATTAAGATAGAACTGATAATCTTCTGTGTTGTCTCCACCCAAAGTTGTTGTTATTTTTACTACTACACGAAAGTCTGTGTTTTCATCTGGTATTTCAAATGTTCCAGAAACAAAACCCCAACTCTGAAATAATTCAGTATTAAAGGTATTAAATTTTTGAACAATTGCAGATGTCGTAGTATCTGTATATTCATATCCAATAGAAACAGATTGAAGGTATACGCTATTAGAATAAAAATATCCACCCACAGAAAATGTTCCAAGAGTTGAGTTTAAGTTTTGAAAGTTTAGTAGGTTAGGACTAATACATATAATATCGTTAGTCTGTCCTGCTGGAACACTACCTTCTAAAATTGTTGTAATGCTATCGCCAAAAGGTTGTCCAGCAAATCCAACACTTGCTTCTGCTATTCCGCCAGTAACAACCCATTCAGACTCTATGTCCCGTTGCTGCTCTGTAATCAAACTTATATAGTCTGCTTGATCGTCAAGCGCCCAAAGAACTAGTGGGTGCTCAGAAAATATCTTTTCTGCATATAAATTTGATGGATTAGACATTTTTCTCCTATTCCCCTATTATAGCAGGGTAAACATTAGTTTCTAGGAATCCACAATTTTTCGTTGCCCTTGTTATGATATCTTGCCATAACAAATAACAAGTCTGAAAGCCTATTTAGGTACTTTGCAATATTTTTATTTAGACCTTCTACCTTCCAAACCTCACGCTCTGCTCTTCTAACAATTGTTCTTGCATTATGAAGTGGTCCAGTAGGGAGGACAAATGAGTGTAGTGGCTCTAAATATTCGTTGTAGTCATCAATGATATTTTCTAAATAAACAATTCTATCCTCAGATATTGTTATTGTTGGAGCGCCAGACAATTCTGCACCAAGATCAAACAGGTCACTCTGTATTCTGTCCATAATGTCGTTATGATATTCTGTAGCCATTCCAATTGCAGAGTTAGCCTCATCTACAGCACCAATTGCTTCAATTAAATAACTGTTTTTGTCTATTCTTTCATTTGTGGCGGTAGACGTTTTTCCATCATCGCCTGTCTTTGTATATATGCGAGTTAAATGAACCATTAGTGTCCTGTCAGAGAACGCCAAATATCTATTGTTTTTTCATTGGCTATATATAAAAATAACATGGTTAAAGCAAATTGAACTATTATTTTATAAGGAGATTTTTGTTCTATATGTCTATCTAATAGTTTCATGGAAACACTACCTTTCCATTATTAGCCCATACAAGACCTATTGAATCTCCTGGACTAAGAAATTGTTGATCTATTGCTAATTGTCCCCATCCCCATTCATTTATTGGAAATGGTAATTTTTGTTTTTCTTTAATGATAATTGCCCAATATGCTTTTTCTGATGGCATTGATTCACAAGACTCTGCTTTTTTATTTGGTAATCCGTTAACTCTACAGACAACGGCTAGACCATATTTCTTAGTGCCTTCTATTTCAAGATTAGCCTTATTTAAAAAATCCAAAGCAACTATCTTGCTAGGTACATATATACATTTTGTTATTTTTGTTTCGTTATCTAATATTCCATAGTCAATATAAAGGTTAATACAGTTGTTATCTTTTTTGTTTATAAATAAAAAACCACTAAAAACCAGCGCAGTGGTTATAGCAAATAATAATATCTTTTTCATTTTTCCTTTCTAGTAAAGTTTAATCTCACAGGCATCCGTAGAACAATACTTCTCAGATTCTGCGTCTAAATTATCTTTTCCATCATATATTGCAGACCAGTCAATCTTGCCAATAGTTCCAACATATGCGTTGTATTCTTCTCTTGTGATATTTGTATACGGTTGCTGAGGATAGGTTTTATTTCCCATTGGTAGGAATGAAACTGCCTTTAACTCTCCTTCGTATAAATGAAGGGCTGGAGCGATATGCTTTGTTTCTGTTTCTTTATCAAATGATAGAGTTACAGATACTCCGTTATCAGACCAGTACTTTTGGGCAGTCGCTGCCAAACCAATCTTTTCAAAAAGACTTACATCTTTTTCTGAACGTGGATGTCCAGATGCTACTGGGAAATATACTACAGATGTATTTGCAGATACTAAGTCTGCTTCAATTTTATACCCTGCTGATTTAAACAAATAAAGCATTGGATCTGTGTTGCCAAAACGAATAGCACGTAAATAAAATGCTCCTCCTGGACCCCAATGAACTCCTGGTGTTGCACCAGATAATAGTGATACAGAGCCTGAAGGTTTAACTGTTGTTACACGAATTGATTCACGAACACATAGCCATTCTGAATATGAATGGTCGTATTGACGAATCTTCTTATATCCTTCATCCATCCATTCACGTATTGCTGGCATACCCTTTGTATCTGCAAAAGATGCAATGCCAGTAAGGGATGTTCCAATACGACGATTACGTTGCATAATACCGTTTGTATTTTGCCAATGTGTTGGCATAAGTGTTACAGTTTTTCCGTATAGATATGCAAACTTTAGTGTACGAAGAAAGTCTTCTCTATCTTCATGACGATTAAGGTGAACTTCTACAAGTGTGCAAAGTTCATAAGATTCTAGCGGTTGCTCTGCACATGGATTAAATCCCATTACACGATAATCTTTTCCATCTGGAGCATCTGCAAGACGACCATAGTTACGAGCAACATCTAACCAGATAAAACCTGGCTCTCCATTGTTTGCAATAAGATCTACATATTCTTCATAGTTAGTTCCAACTTCTGCAGCAATAGAGTTATTTGACATCCAAGCCCATCCTGGATTATCTGAATCAAAAGAGTTTCTTTCTGGAAAGACTTCTGAATTCTTAAGATTAATAAAGTCTTCATCTCCTGCTGCACCTAATGCAAGGGTAGCGGAACGACGAACATTTCCAGAAACGACACATGTTCCAATAAGATTTACAATATCAACAATTGCACGAGAATCAAGTTTTTCTCCTGCTCTAGAACCAATAACATTTGTTATGCGTTCATGTAATTCTATTAATGGCTTAGGACCACTGGCTACCCCGCCAAACCCCTTAATCGGTGCCCCAAGAGGTCTGATAAGGTCATAGTTAAAGTTTTGTATAGGTTGGTTTGAACGAAGGTAAGAATTAAGAAGCATTCTTACTGACTCAACCCACCCTTCTCTTGTGTCAGGAATTTCATAAATTGCTGGTGGCTCTGTTGGAGCATAGATAGCCAATTCTTTTTCTTGTCCAATGGTGTCAAAGCCTACACCTATACCTAACATTAATGCATCCATTACCCACGCAAAAAGGGCACCTGGATCATTGCGGTCAATATCACGAGTTGAAACCATAGCACAATTTTGAAGGGATGCAGAGTTACGCTTCTCCATAGTCATAGGAGTACCAAATGCCCATAGACCACGACCTGGTGGTGTCCACTTTAATTCAAACATTCTTTGGAAGGCTTCTTGAGCAGACTTCTGAGCCTTATTATCATTCCAAGGCAAACGGTTTTCTTTAGCATGGTTCTTTTGAACTGAGTACATGCCCTCAATTACACGCTTACAAACTTCATACCATCTTTCTTTTGTTCCGTCTTCTTTCATACGAGAGTATGTGCGAATAAAAGTTATCTCTCCAAGAGAGTTTGATCCAGCATCTGAAAACCCAAATGGTGCTGGAGTGTCCTTGTATTTTGCTACGAAATCGTCTAATAAACGAAAAGAAAAAGTATCTGACATAAGAATTTGTAACCTCTCAATAAAAAAAGCATAAGAACTTTACTAACTGTAAAGTACTCTTAGTATATCATAAAATTATAAACATTTTTATGCGTGTTTAAATTAGTTTAAACCTTTACTTAAGGTTATTACTTTTAGTATTACAAAGTAGTTTAACTAATTACAAGACCAGACTTACCATTTTTAACTTCTCCCCATGTAAGGGCTGGTAAGGCTGTTGATATTGCAGTGCCGTTAATTTTATAAGATTTGCCTGTAAGCAAGTTCACATGTTCTGAAGATGTCCAAGCATCAGTAGCGTCTACCCAGTTAAAGGTTTTATTTGTAGCACCTGATAATGTAATACCGCCACCATCTGCTGAAGCATCTGATGTATTTCCATCTGCTAAAACAATATTCTTATCGTCTACTGCAAGAGTAGTTGAGTTAATTGTTGTGGTTGTTCCGTTTACGGTTAGATCACCTGAAAGAGTAAGGCTTGTTCCTGATACCGCTCCAGTGAATGTTGCTCCCGAAAGTGCTGCCACATTTTCTGCTAAAGCAACTGTGCCTGTAGCATTTGGAAAAGTAATAGTTCTGTCTTCAGTAGGGTCTGTAACAGTTAAAGTTGTTTCAAAGTCGTTTGCTGTTGCGCCTTCAAATACTATAGAGGCATCTGAAACTGCAAGTCCAGAAACTATTGGGCTTGAAAGTGTAAGACTTGAAATTGTTGTTACGGTAGCGCCAGAGGCTATTTGGGTAGATCCTAATGTTGGAGGAGAGTAGCCAACAGGTGCTGCAGCCCACTCTATACCAGTTGCTGCTGAGGTGTTTGCTGTAAGAATATATCCGTTTGTTCCAACACTTAATTTTGCTGGAGTGTTATCTGCAGACGCAACTAAAATGTCTCCCTTTGCGTCAAATAAAGATTCTTCTACTCTGGCATCTAACTGTGTTTGAATAGCAGAAGTTACTCCATTAAGATATCCAATTTCTGTATCTGAAACATCAGTTACTCTAAGTTGAACTGTGCCTGTTTCGTCAGGGAATGTTATAGTACGATCAGCGGTTGGGTCTCCTGCTGAGAGGGTGAGTTCAAATTCATTGGCTGTAGAGCCTTCCATTGTAATTGTTGAACTAAATACACCAATATTTGTAATGTCTGAAAGGTTTCCAGTTGTAATAACTGTACCGCTAGTATTTGGAAGAGTAATTGTGCGATCAGCAGTTGGGTCTGTTATCGTTAAAGTTGTTTCGTGGGCATCTGCTGTACCTTCAAAAATAATACCTGCGGGAGCAAGAATATTTTTGCTTCCGTCAAGTTCTGCTACACCGTCTGCTGCACTCTTTTCAATGAGTTCAATGTAGTCACCTAAACTGGATCCAAGACTTGTTGCACTTGGAACATAGTCTAGTTCAGACCAGATAGTTGTTCCGTCGCCAATTTTAAATTGTGAGTCTGTTGTGCTATATCCAAATTCACCAATATTTAGAATTGGGTCTGTAGTATTCCACTGAGTATTTGTACCTCTACGGACTTGAATTCTAGTTGCCATTAGTAAACCTCCACAATATTAATCATTATACCAGTTTTCATGCAACACCGCCGCCATCAATAACCATAGCAAAGGAAGTTGTTGCTGGTGTTCCTCCGTCTAAAGATGTTCCTAACCAAGGTCCAGTTACACCGTTACCTTGATATTCATAAATATCTTTAATAAATCCACTTTCATCAATACCTGTGTAGTGAGTATGATCTGTAACTGAAGAAGTATCATCGTAGTTAGCCATTGCAGACCATGTGCTATTGTAGTAATAATATATTCTGTTTGTATTGGTATCTAAATGCATTGCTCCGTTTGATGGACTACCTGGAAAAGAACTTGCAACCGTAATTGCACTTCCAGTAAATGCTGTGGTTTGTACAGAGTTGTCGGGAAAAGTAACTCCAGTGGCAACCTTAAGTCCTTGTTTTACAACAAAGTCTTTATTGTTAGTTGCCACTGAAGTTCACTGTCCCTTCAGTCCACATTACGCTTCAATAAGCGTTTTGTGAACCTTTACTGTTGTACCATCTGTTGCTGTTACTAGCAGGCGAACATTGCCACCTGAGTAATCTGCATCTGTTGTACCAATTTGTGCGTTGCTCTGAACATCAGCATACTCTGTAATATAAACGTTGTTTGCTCCATTAACAGTTACCAGAACTTCTAGAACTTCAATGTCGCCACCGTTTTTCATTTGTACAATATATTTTGCAGATGAATAAGTTGATGCTGACCATGAGTCAACTACTGTTGCACTAGTTGTGCTTAGGCTAGTTGTGGCAGAACCAATAAGAGCGTCTGCAAGTGTAATAGATGTTGCAGTTGCTGCTCCAATATCTGGAGTAGTAAGTGTTGGAGATGTTAAAGTTTTGTTTGTAAGTGTTTCTGTTCCTGCAAGTGAAACAAAGTCAGCATCTGAAAGTGCAGTATTAAATTCTGCAAGTGTTCCAGTTACTGTATTTGTTGATAATGCAATTGACTTGTTTGTAAATGTATTTGTTGATGATGCACTTACTGTAATATCTGAAGTAAGGGCTACAGTACCAGTAGCATCTGGAAATGTAATTGTACGGTCTCCAGTTGGATCAGTTACTGTAAGTGTAGTCTCAAAATCATTTGCTGTAGAACCTTCAATGACAATACTTGCATCTGAAAGTGTAAGTCCTGAAACTGTTGGTGATGTAATAGTCTTGTTTGTAAGAGTTTCTGAAACATCCTTAAGTGCTGTACCATTTACATAGTATGACTTGCCAGAAGCAATGTTGAAGTGCTCTGAAGATGTCCATGCATCTGTTGCATCTACCCAGTTAAGAGTCTTATCTGTAGCACCCTTAAGAGTAATACCACCACCGTCAGCGCCTGCATCTGTTGGTGTTGCTACTGAACCAAGAACAAGGTTCTTATCATCAATTGTAATTTCTGTTGAGTTAATTGTGGTTGTTGTACCGTTAACTGTTAGGTCCCCTGAAAGAACCAAAGATGTACCAGTTGCAGCACCAATGTTTGGTGTTATAAGTGTTGGGGTATCAGCAAAAACAAGTCCGCCAGTACCAGTCTCATCAGAGATTACTGTACGAAGTTCTGCAGAAGTAGTTGATGCAAAAACATCTAACTTATTATTTGTAAGAGCAACAGTACCTGTAGCATCTGGCAAAGTAATAGTACGATCTCCTGTAGGGTTTGTTACTGTAAGTGTTGTTTCACTAGCATCCGCAGATGAACCTTCAAAAACAATGCTTGAGTCATTAAGAGTAAGACCAGTTACTACTGGACTTGTCAGTGTTTTATTTGTAAGTGTCTGTGTATTTGTTGTTCCAACTACCGCACCTGTTGCACCGTGTGCTTCTGTAGCGCCTGTGTGAGTTGTAAGATCTGATGATGAAGCCTTGTTTGAAAGATCAGTAGTAAGACCTGAAATCTTAGACTGTGCAATTGCTGCTGATGCGCTAATATCTCCATCAACAATTGTTCCATCTGCAATCATGGCGGATGTAACTGTTCCTGAATCTGCTGCAGTAATGGCAGTTCCTGAAATCTTAGTTTTAGCAATTGCTGCTGCTGAGTTAATATCTGCATCTACAATTGTGTCATTTGCAATCATTGTGCTAGTTACTGTGC
>Ga0247723_1001104_pt1 | contig 16304 bp, 30 predicted proteins | sample MSEWelMarce5H_FC_FD_189079 | JGI IMG/M metagenome (GOLD analysis project Ga0247723, IMG submission 189079) | Subsurface sediment microbial communities from gas well in West Virginia, United States - MSEEL Well Study Marcellus 5H_FC | ecosystem: Environmental > Terrestrial > Deep subsurface >...
GAGCATCATCTGCTACAGCAGTACAAACTGGTGGTTGGACATGCGCTGCTACATCAGGATCAACAAAGGTACGCATTCAACATACACTTTCAGATCTAACAGTTATCTACTCAAATGAGTTTGATGCTCGTTGTGGTCAAGGTGTTAATAAGTACACAGCAAAGTTTGATAAGGAATCATACCTTCCAGGCGAAATTGCAAAATTAACTGTATCTGCAACTGATATTTCAGGCGCTAAGGTACATGATGCAGCAACACTTGGAACAGGAGTGGCAGTTTCTGCTGGTGGAATGACACTAGTTGGAACAGCAACTTCAACAGATACATTTGCAAACGGATCAAAAACTTATCAGTTTACCGTTGGCAATAATACTGGAGCATTCAATGCAGTAGTTGATCTACCTGCATACGTAGCAACAGATTCTGCCAAGGTAGTTTCTTATAAGGTTGCGCCAAGCACAGCAGAGGTTTCCAATGCTGAAATCTTGAAGTCAATCGTTGCACTTATTGCAACAATCAATAAGCAAATTGCAGCACTACAGAAATTGATCCTCGCAAGGAGATAATTTCTTAATAAAATTAGGGGGTAGATTAACTTCTACCCTCTTTTTTTTATGATTAAAAAATGGTATAATTACTAATATAATTACACATAGGAGACCACCACTCAATTGACAAACCTTAAACGAAGACTAATATTAGCCTTTGGGGTAGGGTTATGCGTAACAATTTTTGGAGTTATGGCTCCAGATCGTGCTGGTGCTACAGAAAATCAAGAGCAGGTTGTTGTAAGCCCTGCTCAACAGGCAGTTAACTCTGCTCTTTCTACTGCTACAACAGAGGTCCAGCAGGCTATTACAGCCACAAACAATGCCTTGATAGAGGTAACACAAGCACAAACCGAATATTCCCAAGCCCAATCTGTCACGGCAGAAATAACATCAAAAATATCTTTGGCTAATACAGAAATAAATAATGTTCAAACTGCTATTAATACTATTAGTAATGTTGATTTATCTGTTACTCCAATAGATCAAAGTTCTCAGGTAGTTCAAGATGCAAAGGCTACAGTAACTACTGCAACTACCGCCATAAATAATATAACAACACAAATAACAGAGGCTCAGACAGCAATATCTGAAGTAGTCACTGCAAAAACAGAAGCCTCTACAGCACAGGCAACTGCTCAAACAGAATTAACTCAGGCAAACCTTGCTATTGATGCTGCTCAAACAGCAGTCAATAATTTACAAGCCACTATTGGAACTACTACAAATGTACTTGCTGGCGTAGACGATGCTGGTGTTCAAATGAATCTTCCATTCGGAATGCAAATGGGTGGAACTCTTTATAATAATGTGTTTGTTGGATCAAACGCAACAATAACATTTGGAACAAATGAGGGATGGGTTTATCACACAACTCCAGGCGCACCTTCAGTATCTATTGCTGGATGGGACTGGACTACTTGGAGCACAGGAACTGGAATTACATATTCAACTACTGGAACAAGTTTAGATATTGCTTGGGATTTAAGACCATTTCCACAACAAGATGCTTCTACTCAAATGGTTCAAGTAAGATTTAATGCTGATGTAAATCCAAATGATGGTGCCTGGATGGCAAATGTAAGTGCTGTTGGACCAATACCAAATGGTGCAAGATTCAATTATAGAGAAACTTATAATGGGGCAATAACACAAATTACAGATACAAATTCTGGAACTGGATTTTCTGGACAAATAGGTCAGGGTTCAGCATTTACTCCGTATGTAGATCCAAATACAGGAACAGTTCAAGCAGCAGTAGATGCAGCAAACGCAACAATTACTCAACTAAATCAAAGTCTCTCTCCAGTTGTTGCACAAAATACAACAAACACATCCAATATAAATGCTATTAATACTACATCTTTAACCAATACGGTAAACTCAGCGGTATCAACAAAGACATCTCTTGAGTCATCATTAAATACTAAATCAAGTCAACTAGTTACTGCAATTAATAACAACATTCCAACACCTGCCCCAATAATTTCAACTCCAATTGTTGCAGGAACTACCGCAACTATTACACCATCCCTACCTGAAGGATATACAGCAAACACTTGGTTCTATCAAGTAATAACAGATGATCCAGATGCAGAAAATCCATACGAAGGTGGAACATATAATACAGATGGTGCTCCTGCATCTATTCAGTTAAGTGGTTTGACAGAAGGCGCTACCTATACTGTTAGAGTTGCTAACTGGTCTGGACCTGTAAGTCAATATACTGATACTGTTATTTCTGTACCAGCACCACAAGGTGCAAATTTAAATGGTGGTGGTCCTGTAGATACAACCCCTGTAGATACAACTCCAGTTGATACAACTCCCATAGACACAACTCCAGTTGATACAACTCCAGTTGACACAACTCCTGTAGACACAGAACCTGTAGATACAACCCCTATAGACACAGAGCCAATAAACACAGAGCCTGTGGATACAGAACCAGTTGATACAGAACCAGTTGATACAGAACCTGTAGATACAGAACCTGTAGATACAGAGCCAATAGACACAGAACCAGTTGATACTCCTGCAGAAGAAGCAGAGGTTGTATTTGAAGAAAGTGAAGTTTCTATTGAGGAAATATCAGAAAGTGGTGCAAACCTTTCTGTAGAAGATATTCAAGAAGTTGTTACTGATTTAATTAGCGATAGTAGTTTAGATGCATCTGAGGTTTCTGCAGTACTAGAGGCAATTGCTGAAGGTGGAGAGGTTTCTGCAGAGATTGCTGCTGAAGTGTCTGAATCTTTATCAGAAGGTGGATTAACAGAAACGGAAGCAGAATTTATTACAGAAATGCTTTCTGCAGATGGAGAAATAACAACTGCAGAAGTTGTTAATTTATCTGAAGCCTTATCTGAAGACGGCAAATTTACTTTAGCAGAAAAAGATTTAGTTGCAGATGTATTGATAGAATCAGCAGAAGGAGCACCAGTAACTGCTGCAAACATAGAATCGGCGGGACTTGAATATCGTGATCTTCCTCCTACAATTCCAGTAGAGGTAAGAGAAGACGCAAACGGTAACCCCGTAGTTATTCAAGCAGAGGTAGCATCTGCACTGCTTGTATTAGAAAGTCCAGCAGCATTATTAGGAGCAGTTGCTACTTGTTTTAATCCAGATGAGGCAATTGAAGGTTTGACAGAAGAGCAAAAATGTGAGTTGGGCAAAGCCTTACTTAGCATGGGCGCTGATATGTCTATTCCAGAACGTGAAAAAGCAGAAGATATTGTAGTTGTAACGGTAATTGCTGGTCAATTAATTGTTGCTACTGCACCTAGAAGAAGGAGATAAAATGAAAAAGTTCAAAGAATGGGGCATGGCAGCCCTAAACGAAAACTTTACATTCCTGGGCTTCTTTGTAGCATGGGTGGTTTTAGAGGGTAGCGCAAAGACGGTAGTAGGGTATGTAACCCTAGTATCAGTAGCCATATGGTTTGCAACCATAGGGATTCGTAAAGAAGACGAATAAGTTTGGTATAATGGGAATATGTCAAAAATACGCATATTCCTACTCTCAACTGTTTTAGCCACATGGCTAACTGGCTGCGGGTATGACGGTCATTATCGCTATCCATGTCAGGACCCAGTAAACTGGGAATCAGCAGAATGCAAACCACCAATTTGTACTGCTAATGGAGCATGTCCAGAAGATTTAGCATCACAAGAAAAGGTGGAGGAAAAAACAAATGGCTAAAGAAAGATTAACTCCTCAAGAGTTAGATGCAAGATTAAAGTTTATCCTAGGAATCACATTAGGATCTATTTTATTTATAACAGCAACAGGAATTATGTATGCATTAATATTTGTTACACAGCCAATTACAGGACAATCAGAAAATGATAAAATGTTTTTTAATGTCCTTGGATCAGTAGCAACATTTATTACAGGAACACTTGCTGGTTTATTAATTGGTTCATCTGGTGCTAAAGATGTTATGGCAGCACAGATTGCAAACAAAGAAGTTGATGCCAAAAATACAATGGCAGATAAAAAATTAGAAGCAGAGATTGATGATGCTAAGGCACGTAGATTATCTAAACCAGATGGGGCTATGCCAGAAGAACAACCAGTTGATGTTGATTGGGATAAATAATTATGGCAGAGCAGGGTACAGCAGAAAAACTTATTGAAGTAGCATTAGCAGAAGTTGGTACGGTAGAAGGTCCAAAAGATAATGAAACTAAATACGGTAAGTTTACCAAGGCAGATTTTCAACCATGGTGCGGATCATTTGTTAACTGGTGTGCAAACGAGGCAGGAGTAAAAGTTCCTAATACTGTTTATACTCCAGGCGGAGCAGCAGCATTTAAAAAGGCTGGACAATGGATTGATGTAGATGTTGCAGATCCAGAGCCAGGAGATGTTGCATATTTTGATTTCCCATCTGACGGGGTAGATAGAATATCTCACGTAGCAATTGTTGTTAAAGACAATGAAGATGGAACAGTTTGGTGTGTAGAAGGCAATACATCTGGAGATCCTAAAGGTAGCCAACGCAATGGTGGAGAAGTTTGTAAAAAACTTCGTGCCTATAAGAAAAATAAAAAAGGTGTAATGATTTCTATTGTAGGGTTTGGTAGACCTAAGTTTGGATCTGCCCCTGCAGGCACCGTTAAAAAATCTCAAAATAAACCTAAAACATGCTCAGAATGTGGTCAAACCATTAAATAAAGGGTGTTTGACTAAGCAATAATCGTTTGCTATACTTAAAGGGTATACTCTAAGGGGATCTTGTATGACTGTTTTGGCTGTAGCCCGTCACGAGGGTAAAGTTTACATGGCTGGTGATCGTGGTGCATCTGATGATAATACAATCCTATCTTTAACAGCGCCAAAGGTTTGGAAACTTGGTCCATATTTACTTGGATACGCAGGGGCATTAGACGGAGAACGAATTAGGTATAACTTTAATCCATATGTTCCAGACATCAAGGACATAGACAAGTTTATGCAAACTAAGTTTATCAAACAACTTAAAAATTTTTATAATGATTGGTGGGTTGACACTGGTAAAGAGGCTGATCTTGGCTTAATAATTTGTGTAAGAGGACAAATATATGAGCATAATGCAGTAGATATGTCTTTATCTAAATACAACTTAGATTATTTGGCAATGGGGTCTGGGGCTGAGTATGCTTATGGATATTTACATGCTACCGAAAAATCTAAGGATCCTCGTAAAAGAGTTGTAGGAGCAGTAAGTGCTGCTATTAAGTTTAGCCCATCTTGCATGGGTCCAGTTGACGTGGTAAGCATTTAATAGTATACTTAATACATGGCAAATTTTGACGATATCTTAAGAGATATACAAGATGAGGCATCAAATCTTGATGAATTTGAGATTTGGTTAAATAATGGAATTGAGCGGGGATGGGTAACAGAACCGTTTTGCAATACTCATGAGGGAGATCCTTACATGAGTGATGAAGAAGCACAAGAATGGGAAGAGGGCGGAGACCCTTGTCAGGTAGTAATTAAAATAAAAGATAACTAATAAAAGGGGTGGGAATGAAAAAGATAGCAGTAGTAATCGTTGCGGTATTTGGTTTAACACTTTTACAACCAGTACAAGCACAAACAAATCCATCAATTGCAATAATTGATACAGGTATTGATGTAACTTTGCCAGAATTACAAGGTAAGGTTATCTATGAGGTTTGCTTAATGGAAGAGTTGCAATGTCCAAACAAAAAAACATTTCAAGAAGGTCCAGGATCAGCAACACTAACAACTGCACAAACTAACGTTGGTACTTTTTCACATGGTACACGAGTAGCACAGGTGGCAGTAAAAACAAATCCAAACATAAATATTGTTTTTATTAGGATTATTCCTGCAGGTAGAGATGGTGGTCCTGCTTGGGTTGCTGCTAATGCTAATAGTACTGTTAAGCAAGCACTTGACTGGGTAGCAAAAAATAAAACTAAGTTTAATATTGTTGCTGTTTCTGCTTCAGTTGGTCATAAGCCACAACTTACAGGAACTAACTATTGTGTTATGAGAGCAAAACAAGATGCTGGATTAAAACAATCAATTGCAACATTAAAAACTCTTGGAGTCGCTTCTGTTTTTGCAAGCGGTAACAATGGGGATAAGTCACGAATTGATTACCCAGCGTGTTTAACTGATGCAGTTGCAATATCTTCAGTTAGTCCTTTTGGAAATGTAGAAAATTACAGTAATGATGCAGTAGAGGTTGATTTTTATGCATTAGGTAGATTTGATTTAAGTACTGGTTCTGTATCAGGAACTTCTGCTGCTACCGCTGCATTTGCTGCCTATTGGGCAAAAAATTACAAAGGTAACTACCAACTTACTTATGATTATTTAAAGTCAGTTGCTGCTACTTCAACTACAAATAAAAATAATACAGTTGTAGATATCTTAAAGTAAAAGGTTTGGTCTGTAACTCAGTTGGCAGAGTGAGGAACTGTTAATTCCTAAGTCGTAGGTTCGAGTCCTACCAGACCAGCAGGTTCTAATCTTATGGTATACTTGAACCATGCCATATAAAGATCCAATAAAACAAAAAGAAGCGCAACATAAATCTTATTTAAAAAATATAGAAAAGGTTAAAGAAAAAAATAAAACCTATAAGCAAAAAATAAAAGAGCATGTACGTAAAGAAAAAGAATCTAAACCATGTTTTGATTGCAATAAATTTTATCCATATTATGTTATGGAATATGATCATATAGAAAATAACAAAATATTAAGTGTTTCACGTTTATCTAAGACTGGAACAATTAATCAGGTTCTTGATGAAATCAAAAAATGTGAATTGGTATGTTCAAATTGCCATAAATTTCGAACATGGAACCGCATGCAGAAATAACTCAATTGGTAGAGTACTACCTTGCCAAGGTAGATGTTGCGGGTTCGAGTCCCGTTTTCTGCTCCAAGCCTCCATCGTCTAGTGGACTAGGACGTCGCCCTTTCACGGCGGTAACACGGATTCGAATTCCGTTGGGGGTACTAAAAGTTTGATATAATAGTATTGTATCTGCCTACGGGGGATACATTAACTTATTCGCTTGAAAGGGGAATAAAATGGTAACACAGTTCGCAATGGATCTTTTCAATGATCCTTTTTTTATTGGATTCAACAGAGAGTTGGGTCGTTTAAATACAGCACATAAAGTAAATTCACAATCATATCCTCCATATGATCTTCTTAAATTAGATGAGGATACATACAAATTGTCCTTAGCCGTTGCTGGATTCTCTAAAGATGATATTAAAGTATCCGTAGACAACGGAACCTTAATCATTAAAGGAGAAATAGTTGAAGTAACAGATGCAGAAGTTGTTCACAAGGGAATTGCTGGTAGAAAATTTACTCGCACTTTTGCTCTTGGTGAATACATGGAAGTAACTGGGGCTGAAATGAAAGATGGAATGTTGCATATTGACATTGATCGTATTGTTCCAGAAGATAAAAAGCCAAAAGAAGTTACAATAAGGGTTGCAAAAAAGTAATCTGGTAAAATAGATAAACCCCATACAGGTCTTAGGATGGATTAGTTACCTATTCTATATACTGGCTATTCGTGCCATTTCCCCTGTATGGGGCTAATATTTTTTGCTATAATAGTATTGCTATGACTGAAAAAGAATTAGCAAGTAGACAGAAGCAAGAGTCAAAAAGAAAACTTGTCAAAATTAAACAGGCAAGTGGATGTGTTGACTGCGGAGAAAATAACCATATAGTTCTTGACTTTGATCACATTAAAGATAAAAAATACAACATATCAAGAATGGTTCACGATGGATTTTCTTGGAAAGCAATATTAAAAGAAATTCAAAAATGTGAAGTGGTTTGTGCTAACTGTCATAGAATTAGAACCTATTCTAGGTTGACACAAATAACTGCTTGATGGTATACTAGTATTATGCCTAGATACGACTATAAATGTTCCGTTTGTTCTGCACAAGTTGAGTTTGAAAAATCAATCAACGAAGACAGATATCCTGTGTGTTGTGGTGAATCTATGCAAAGACTTTGGAGCGCTCCTGCTGCAATTTTTAACGGTAGTGGATTTTATTCAACGGATAACAGAAAGTAGAGATATAATACTTATATGACAAACATACTTAAAGATCATCCAAGCGTTAAACCAAAAGAGTGGGTTCTGACAGCAAATGATAGATGCGATGGTTGTCAAGCGCAGGCTTATGTAAAAATTGTGGGTGCAAGTGGAGAATTATTATTTTGTTCTCACCATTACAATAAAATTGTAGATAATCCAGAAGGCTATACAAAAATGATGGCTTTTATGTATGCAGTTGTTGATGAGCGTGAAAGACTTGTAGAAAATAAAGCGATTGGGAGTGCAAACTAATGTATGAGTATTTTGTTAAAGAAGTAAAAAATGTTGTTGATGGAGATACAATTGATGTAATTATTGATTTAGGTTTTGATATTTTATTTGCATCCCGTGTTCGTTTGGCTGGCATTGATACGCCAGAGTCACGTACAACAGATAAACTAGAAAAGGCTCTTGGTCTTGAGTCTAAAGATTATTTAAAAAAACATCTTAAAGATGCTAAGTCCGTTGTAATTAAAACTGAAAAAATGAATTCATCAGAAAAGTATGGTCGAATTCTTGGTTGGATATACGTAAATGGTGATACCGAATCATTAAACGATAAGATGATTAATGATGGATATGCCTGGGGATATCTAGGAGATACAAAAGTTAAAGATTTTGAAGTATTGAAAAAGGCTAGAGTCAAGTCTGGAAAATGAAAAACGTATTTTATTTTACAGCAGACTGGTGCCAGCCTTGTAAAAAGGTAAAGCCCATTGTTGAAGACATGAAAAAAGAAGGTTTTGAATTTCAAATGATAGATGCTGACTACGAACAACTGCTTGTTAAAAGGTTTGAAATAAAGTCTATTCCAACTTTTATATTAATGGAAGATGGTAAAGAAATTAATCGTATAACTGGAGCAAAAACAAGACAAGAGTTGGAGGAGTTTATAGCAAATGAGTAAAGAGGAAGATCAAATGATTGAAAAACTTATTTTAGACGGTGGTCTTGAAGCGGTGGCTATTGATCAGGAAAGTGGAGAATTGCTGTACTCCTTCACTCCTAAAATACAAAAGTTAATGCCAAACCTTTATAACGAGCATTTAAATGAAGTTAACTCTAACGTTATGAATCTATGGGAAAAAGGGTTTATTAATATAGACTTTTTTGCCAAGGATCCCTTAATTACCCTGACAGAAAAGGCTGTTGACTCTAACAGTATAAATGAACTATCTAAGCATGAGCGTTGGAACCTGTTTGAAGTAATTAGGCTTTTAAAGCGTTAAAGACTGCTATAATAGATATTATGCCATATCGTGTAGGTTCTAAGGGTTCGTACGGTTGCAACGGTTATCCTGCCGTAAAAGACGACGGTACAGTAATGGGCTGTCATAAAACTAGAGGTGCTGCTGCCCGTCAAATTTATGCTATTAATATTAGCGAAGGAAACATTGGTAAAGCAATGGTAAAAGAAGGCGACATGGTAATGGCGCCAAATGATGACGAAGTTTACGTGGGTCGTGTTGTTCATGTAATGACAGATGGAATGCTTGGTTTTCCTGGATCAGAATATGCGCTTGCTGCATCAGCAGAAGAACCTGCTTTATTAATTCAACTTTTTGAAATGGAAGAAGGCGGATTAGAAGAAACAGAATATTTTGTTGGTATGAAAGCATCCGAAGTAATGGCAATGCCATCTTTAGAATCAAATATTGGCATGGATAAAACAATGCATGAAGAAGATGAAGAAGAGGAAGATGACATGGACAAAGCAAAAAAACCAAACTATGATGAATTTATTAAGCCACGTCGTGGTGGAAGTGAGCCATCTAATGCTCGTCTATACGCAAGAATTATACAAGAAGCAAAAGATAAGTTTGACGTTTATCCATCAGCAGTTGCAAACTCTTGGGTAGTACAAGAATATAAACGTCGTGGTGGAACATATAAATCAGAAAAAGAAATTACAAAAACTATCTGGGATGGTGGTTTGTTAGATCCAAAGAACTTTACAAAATAATGGCTAACAGATCGTCTGGCTCTTATTATTCAAGTCATGGGTTTAATCCAATGCAAATTAAAAATGGCAGAATTGTTCGTTTAAGAAAAGACGGTAGCATTAAAGCAGATTTAGGTCCACACAAAAAAAAACAAAATAAAGGAACAACCAATGGCTGAAGATACATATACCCCTACATCTGGTATGAAGGCTGCTGCTCGTCGTGCATTAAAATGGAAAGAAGACGGTAAAGCAACAGGTGCTGGAACTCCAGTAGGCTGGGGTAGAGCAACAGATATAGTTGCTGGCAGAGCAATGTCTCTTAGTACTGTTAAAAGAATGTTTTCTTTTTTTTCTCGTCATGAAGTAGATAAAAAAGGTAAAGGATTTTTTGATGGTCCAGAGTTTCCATCTAATGGAAGAATTATGTGGGACGCTTGGGGTGGCGATGCAGGATTTTCATGGAGCCGTGCAATCGTAGAAAGAGAAAAAAAGAAAGTAGAAAAGGCTTGGGTAGGTAGTCCATTCAGTTTAAGAAAGGGGTAGAAAGTGGAAGATTTGGGTGTTGAAGAACTAAAGCAATTAATTAATTATTATAAACAAAGGTCATCAGATCTTGAGTTTAGCGTATTGCAACTACAGATGAAGTTAAATAGAATTATTTCTCTTCAAGAATCAAAACCAGCAACAAAAACTGTTGTAGAAAAAAAATAACATTTAAGCAATAGGAGAAATATGCAAGAGTTAATTGCAGTAGCCTTGACATTGCCTATTGCTTGGGCTATAATTAAAGTAATAAAGAAAAGGGCTAAAAAAAATTTTTCAAAAACACTGTATCGTCAAAGCGATATACATAGTTTATTGAAATATTTTTTTTCTATCAAGTTATTAAACGAAGATGAACGCCCTTCTCAGTTGACAAAACGAAAACAAAAGAGTATGATTAAAGTTATATTCTTAGATAGCCAGGCATACTGGGTATCCGATAATACGTTTTATGTTGCAGAGGCAGTAAACGGTGAAATTCAAAAACACACCGTAAAGCCAGTAAATACAAACGGATTATCAAAAGGAGATCTTGATAAAATGCTATTCATATTGGATAGCCTAAAGAATGGAAATAAAAATGATAGTGGCAGTACAGGGAACGAACGACTTTGATGATTACAACATCTTCATTCGTGCTATGGGTGTTGCCTTGTCTACAATGCAGGAAGATGACAAAGAGTTCGTAATATACTCTATTGGACCTGCCAAAATAAATTCTTTTGTTTCTGAGTTTTGTAACTTATCAGAACGTGGAATGAAAGCAAGAGGTCGTAAGATTAAGTTTTATAAAGTAGCATCATCTTGGATAGAAGAAAACATGGAAACAGTTAATTATTTTGCATTCCTTTCTAAGCCAAAACAACCTAATTCAAAACTGGTTGCTGTTGCTGAATTTAAAAATATCGAAGTAGGAATCTTTAGATACTAGGGGGAAGTATGATAATTAATAAATTAGAAACAATGGAAAAAATAGTTTCATCTAACTATATGCTTGATTGGGTTGGCTGGGATGTTGCAGAACGTAAAAAAACAGAGGCTGGCAGGACTGCGGTTAATGGTGTAAGAGTCAAAGGTCAGTGGTACACACAACGAGTATTTAAACTGAATCGTAATGGCTGGGATATTCCTAACAAATATAAGATGTAGGTGCCTAAATGAAACAGCACTTATGGAAAGACAATGCCGCTTGCTTGGGTCTTGAAAATAATTTATTTTTTGATAAATACGAAGAAGATGTAAACGTTAGACCAACTGTAGACTCTATTTGTAATTCTTGTCCAGTTAGAAAAACATGCTTTGCGGTTGGTATTTCTAATAAAGAGTGGGGAATTTGGGGCGGTATTTACTTAGAAGGTGGAGACATATCAAGAGAGTTTAACAACCACAGAAGCAAGACTGGTTGGGCAACAACTTGGGAATCTTTAACAATGGAGAAATAATGTATACAAACGATATGCGTAGAGCCTTTCATTCTATTCTTGCCCCAAAAGGATTTAAGGTTCAGGTTATTGACAACGAACATTTTCTTACGATAAAATTAAATGAAAGACAATTTGCTACTATGGTTCATGATGAAAAGATAGAAGCATTAAAGTATGTTGTTCAGGTAAAGAAGGCTTTAGAAATGAATGGAGCAATCGTGTTAGTAACTAGGGAGCCATTAAAATAATGCAAACCTTTCTACCTTACAAAAATTACGATCAATGTGCAGAAATATTAGATAATAAAAGATTAAATAAACAGATATTAGAAGCCTATCAAATACTTAAAGTCTTGTCTGGTCAGTCTCCTTCAGGTGCTTGGCGCAATCATCCAGCAGTATTGATGTGGAAGAACGCTGAGTATTCACTCAAGACATACGCTAAAACCATGATTAAAGAGGCTAAGGCAAGGGGTATTAAGACAGACAAGAACGAGTCCAACATAGACGCTCTAGAGGCTATCTGTGGCGAAATTTGGGGTACTCAGAAGCCATTCTGGGCTATGGCATCAAGCCCACACATAAATCGTATTAATATTACACATAGGGCTAACCTTTATCGTAAAGATCCTATCTATTATGCTGAGTTCTATAGAGATACTATGAGTGAGTATAATAAGCCTTGCTGTGATAAGTGCTTATATTATTGGGTAACTCACGCTACCCGCTCAGTTTGACAATCTCAGGATAAACGAGTACAATTGTAGACATGGAGGTATTCTTGAATAACATTATTGTTATAATTCTTGCAACATTTACTTTATCTTTTGCTATTGCCTATATGTCTGTCCTACACAGAATGTCTAAACTAACACAAGAATTCTCTAAATTATTTATATCCCATAAATCTTTGCAAGATTTTGTTGAAAAGAATAACTTTGAATTTAAAAACGACAACGATGTACACAAAGAAAACTTTATTAAATTTCTTTCAGACTCCAGAGACTGGGCATTTACTTATATTGAAGATGTTCAAAAAGGTTTGGAAAAATTTATATCAAATGTAGAACCAGAAATTATCCACTTTGATGAATATAGTTCTACATATGAAGGAACAGAGTATCATAAACTTATGAAAACAATTTCTCAAGAATATAAAGAATTAAAAAAACTTATGCCTACAGAGAACATAAACAAAGATGCTTGATTTAAGGGGAATTCCCACCTGCAAATGTCCAGAATGTGGTGGAACTCTTTTTAGGGCTTTAGTTGGTTTTGATCCAGCAACATACACAATTTCTAACTATCATTTAGATATTCAATGCAATGAGTGTGGGGCTTTAGCAACTGCTCCAACACCAGTAGATCATCCAACAAATCCAAGTGACGATATGGGTTTTAAAGAATGAAAGATATTCTGTTATCAACTATAACAGGTTTTGGGTGCGGTGTCGTGTTCGCAGCATTCAAATTGCCAGTGCCAGCACCACCAGTTTTTGCGGGAGTCGCAGGAATTGTTGGACTATGGCTTGGCTTTACAATACTAACACAAATTATATCCTAGGAGGAATAATGGAAAAACTAATAAACGATAAGACAAAGGCAATGCTAGCATCATATGGTCGCTCAGTTCTTGCATCAGGTCTTGCACTATATATGGCTGGCGTAACAGATCCAAAAGATCTATGGGCAGCACTTGTAGCAGCGATTGCACCTGTTGCATTAAGAGCAATCAATCCAAACGATAAAGCATTTGGCGTATTGCCTGATGCTGCTGAAGTTGCAAAGGCTCTTAAGTCTGCAAAGGCACCAGCAAAGAAGGCTGCAAAGAAGTAATTTATCTTCTATCAGATAGCCAGTCTAGAAATAGGCTGGCTTTTCTGTTTATTCGTTTATAATTTGTAAATATTTATCTTTTAAAACTTCAACAGAAAAGTTATTAAATCCTATTTCTACAGCCTTATTTTTATAATCATTTATATTTCCACCCTCAATGTATTTATCAATTATTCTTGCCAATTTTTCTGGATTAGCCTCATAAATATTAACCATTGATTTAGTTTTAAATTCACCTATTTTTTTAGATTCTACTAACCATTTTTCTGGCAGTACTTGATTATTAGGGGAAACATCTGTCATAAAGACTGGCATACCACTTATTAAAGCCTCGTTCATTGGCAAACATAACCCAGCATATCTTCTTGGCAATACCATTGCATCAAATCCATTATATAAATCTTCTCTATTTTTTACATTATCTTGGCTTAATGTTAGGCGTTTATCTTTTGTATTAAAATCTAATGGGGTTTGAGTTGTAACAACTAATTCATATTCTGCTTTAGAATATTTAAGCATTTCTATTACGGTGTCAGTTCCATTTCTATCCTTGGCTGCCTTTTTACCACCAATATGAAGAATGCGTTTATGTGTCTTAGATAAGTTATTTTGTCTTATATTATCAAACAAAGATGTATCTGTTGGTGGTGGAAGGTGTATTAGTTTTGTTTTTGATCCAAACTTTTTGTTGACTATATCCATATTCCAAAGGCTTGGCGATAGTAAAACATCAGGCAGCGCCCACTCTGGATTTGTCATATTGCCAAACAGTTCGTAATTGTATTGAAGAATGGTTTTTATATTTCTTGCTCTTGCAAGATTAATAAAGTCTACACTATAAAAAGTTTCACAACTTACTACAACATCTAAATTTTCTAAAAATGCTAATATTTCTTTTGTTCTTGGCATTCCTCTAAGTGTTTTAAGAACATTATATCCGCTGTACCATTCAGGATGCTGTTTGTTATTATTAAAAAAAGCGGAATCAATAAGTAAAATCTTATCAGGATTAAGCATGTTAACTAATTCCCTAGTCTGATTACCAAGTCCAGTATTATCACATCTTGCTATAATTCCTAGTCTCATTCTTTATACCCCCAGACATTATCATCTGTTGTAAATTTTTTTGTACCTTCACGACCATCCAAATGATAAGATCTTTTAATATGTCCTTCTGGGTGGTATATCCAAAGTTTATGTTTTTCCCAACCCTCTTCATTAAAAACATCATAAGGCAATATGTCGTCCTGTACCTTACCATGAAATGTATCTTCTATAAAAAATTTTTCTATACAGTTTGGTAATACAACTTGTCTATAATATTTTTTTCTACTTAGATGTGGTCTTTGGCTCCACTGTGCTGTTTTCATAAATCCATCTTCAACCCCAAACATAAGGTGTTTATGTGGATCTGGAATTGACGCTTCAAAATGAAAACGAATTGTATTAGCCTTATTATATTCAAACATGTCCAAACACTTATTCCAGTCTATTGGAATATCTGGAGTTAATGGGGCGTCGCCTTCAACATAAAGAAGCAATGGTGTTTTAATTTCGTGTATAGTTTGACGCATCATATTTGTTTGATGGCTGTGTTTGTCAAAAATTATTGGTAAAACGTTACGCCATTCATGTAAACATTTCCATAAAATACGACTTTTATACTCATCATAATCGTTTTTACGATTTATTTGTTCTTCTCTCAAACCATCTATTTGCATAATAATTTCATTATCTGGAAAATGTGCTCGAATAGATGCTACGGTCTCTTCAATCATATTAGTGCTAGGATGGCTTGGAATAACAGAAGTTGCCATTATAATTGTTATATCATTTTTTTGCATTTATTTGTTCCATAATCTTAATTGAAAGATCTCTTTTATATTTTATCCACCAAGCAACCGCTTTATGCATATTGTTTGGGTATTCTTTTAATAATTTTGGAATTATTCCACCTAGTTCATACCAATCCAAAACAGTTTTTATTGGCATATCTTCTTCAAATAATTGCTTATAAAAATCAGTGTAAACATTTTTTGAATTTTTGTTATCAGCAATTGGAATTGACAACATTTCTAATATTTCATAAAATCTAAAGGTATCTATTACAATAGCACCAGCAGGGGCTGGACATATTTTTGCACTTGTCAAATTTTTATAATATTCTTTTGGCATGTCACCTTGAGAAAATCCATTGGTTGGTTTATATAAAGAATTTTTTAATGTAGGCATAATTTCAGAAAGTTGTGCTCGTCTTACATGTGTTATTTGTCCGCCAAAATAAACATCATATTGCTTGTCAGTATACTCTGGTAAATTTTGTTTTAAATGTTGTGGAACTCCAACTGGTAATTTGTTATACTTCTTGTGTTTTTCATGAGGATATTGAATCCAAATATCTATATTGTTG
>Ga0247723_1001105_pt1 | contig 16295 bp, 26 predicted proteins | sample MSEWelMarce5H_FC_FD_189079 | JGI IMG/M metagenome (GOLD analysis project Ga0247723, IMG submission 189079) | Subsurface sediment microbial communities from gas well in West Virginia, United States - MSEEL Well Study Marcellus 5H_FC | ecosystem: Environmental > Terrestrial > Deep subsurface >...
CAATGTAATATAGGAACTACAATATGGGAATGTTCGATACAATTCAATGGGGCGACAACCTACCCTTCACCGAAGAAATGAAGGGTCTTGGTCTTGCCAAAAACAACTGGTCCTTTCAGACCAAAGACTTTGACTGCTGCTTGGCCGACTATGTCGTTCAGGACGGTAAGCTCTTTCTAAAAAAATACAAGAATGAGAAATGGGTTGAAGGCGACCCAAAAGCCGAGAACTTCATGGACCGCCTAGGTTCTCTCAATCGTACCGAACCCTATCTTGAAGCACAAAAATCAGTTACCCATACAGTTTATATGTATGAATACCGGCACGATGTTATCGGTCTTTGGGATTGCTCCATTGAGTTCAAGGCTGTATTTGTTCATGGAGCCGTTGAATCGGTTGAACTCATCCGCTTTGAAAAACTGCCGAATGCAGAAAGAAAACGAATCGACCGTGAATGGGAGGAACACTTAGAATTGATCAACTCTTATTGGTACAACCGCTTCATTTTCCACACATCAACCTATCGCTGGGTACGTCACATCCTCTCCCGTGCCTTTTACAAAACCGGCACATTCTTCCAAACCATTTCCTATAAACTGCCATGAGCTATATTGACAAACGCACCAACTCGCCAGCATATCGCCGTAAACTGAAAAAGTTTACCGAAGCAATCAAGTCCTATCGTGGGCTTACAAAGATTCCAGGACAGCCGCCAAAGCTAAAGTCCTCGGCGTCTCCTCGCGAGCTTGCCGACTATAACGATAAGAATCAGTTCCGCGTTGACCGCTCGACGATTCGTTATTTCCTTTTTGCCCTGGAAGGCAGCAATGCCGACCGCCGCCCAGCAAAGACGGAAGAAGCTCCAGCCGCAGCCTAATATGAAAGAATTCCTTATTGCCCTTCTAATTGTTTTGGTAATTGCATTCTTTGTATTTTACCCAATTGCTGCTATTTGGTCGCTCAATACTCTATTCGGTCTTACCATTCCATTCACATTTAAAACTTGGTGTGCAGCCGGTTTACTCATCGGAGTGTTCACTGCCAGAATTACCATAAAGAAATAAACACATGAGAATCCTCTGCATATCCGATACCCACGGGCTCCATAAAGCCCTTGGTGATCTACCAGAAGCCGATGTTATTGTACATGCCGGGGATTTCTGTAACCATGGAAGCATGGATGAAGCCATTCGAGCCATCGGCTGGTTCAATGCTCTTCCGTATAAGCACCGTGTGATCATTGCGGGTAACCATGACATTTTCATGGACCCAAATCATTACGACTATTCCAGTACCGAAAGCTCCATCAAGGCAATCCTTCCCATTTCGGAAGGTTTCCACTATCTAAATGATTCTGGTGCCACAATTGATGGAGTCAAGTTCTGGGGTTCTCCGGTACAGCCAGAATTCTTTAACTGGGCATTCAACCGCAAACGTGGTTCTGATATTCAGAAACACTGGGACCTTATTCCAGAGGACACCGATGTCCTCGTGACTCATGGTCCGGCATACGGGTTTGTGGATGAGTGTCCCAATTACAAAATGCCTTGGGTGAATGAGAAAGTCGGATGCGTCAATCTATTAAAAACAATTCAGAAAACTAAAATTAAAACTCATGTTTGCGGTCATATTCACGCTTCATATGGTTATGCATACTCTCCGGAGAATGTATTACACATCAATGCTTCCATCTGTAATGAACGATACCAGCCGGCTAATAAGCCTATTGCCTTTGATCTAACCGAATACATCGCACAGGTCTACACTTATGTTTAACGACAATCCTTACAAACACTGCGTCATGGTTCATACCGTTGACGAATACAAAGCAATGCCGGTAACATCAAGAGAGCTTGTCGTCTGGTATTGGCCCTGCCCGCTTTACATCAAACCCTACGCACTTACCGCCGGAGATGACCTTATAGGCGAGTGGACTAAATTTGATGCGTACATCAAAAAGGAATATCCAGTTCAATACTTTTTCCGCGAAACGGTTGCCGGATTCTTTTGGGACATTCAGCATTATTCCAGAAGAATCAAATGGAAGGTAAGACCTTACATTAAATATCCTCGTAAGGAAATGCGCGACAAGGTATTCACTCGTAATAGCGGTGACCTTGATTCCATCATTGTTGAATTCTGTCTGCAATGCGTCATCGAGTATGTCGACCGCGAAAAGTGCTTTGAAAACATTGTATTTTCTTCCTCGAATGAACTTGAAACCTTTGCGGCTCAATTAAAAGAGTGTCATGCTTATGCCACTAAGGGTCGCCAAGAAATTCTCAATGAAATCGAAAAGGCGTGGGAAGCAGTTCCACTTGAGATGAATGATATTGCTCAGAATAAGATGGAAAAGTATAATAAAGTTACCGAGTTGGAAAGTAAGTTGGAAGAAGCCGACACTCAGGTATGTGAATGGGTAGTTAAAAACCGCAGACAACTTTGGTCCTAATATGTTTGCCGATGATGATAACGAACCAGAAGAAAAGCAATTACCCGATTGCAAGACCGATCTACACACGAATACCTGTGTCCTAGAATATGCCCATGATATTATTCATGCCGCAAACCTCCAGAATAAGGATATTGAAGTGTCAATTGATTTTGATCTTGCGGTAAATTCAACATCGACTCTATCGGCAGCCAAAGCCAAGATTGAATCGGCGCTGGGTGCCATCATGGTATTTCCCAATTTCAAGAAGCAATCATCAACGGCGTACATCCTCAATCGTGGGGTCATCAACCGTATGCTCAAAGAGGGATTCACTGAGGAATTCGTCCAACGTAATGGTAACATTTACAGCGATGAATTTGAATTCACTCAGAAGAACGTAAAACTGCTTGGCTATTATCTCACACACAAACTTAACAATGGCACCTAAAGTAAAACTCGTTAGTTATTCCAAGGTAGCCGATGAACTAAAACCCATCGGCGTCGAAGATTTCAGTATGGACCTTCAGGATCTTATTGCCTTCTGCGCAAGAGTTTCCAATCCGAAGAACCAATTCAATACCGAGACTTCCGACAAATTAATTCGTTACCTTATTCGCAACAAGCACTGGTCTCCTCTGGAGATGGTATCGGCGTGCGTGGAGGTAACCACTACACGGGATATTGCCCGCCAGATTCTCCGCCATCGTTCATTCTCCTTCCAGGAGTTTAGCCAACGCTATGCCGACCCCGTGAAGGAGTTGGACTTTGCTCTACGAGAGGCGCGTCTCCAGGACAATAAGAATCGCCAGAATTCATTGAATACCGCAGATGAAGCCACAAAATTGTGGTGGGCAATCAAACAGCAAGAAGTAATTGATTTAGTATCAGAAACTTATAAAGCTGCACTTGAACGTGGTATAGCTAAAGAGCAAGCCCGCGCAATTCTTCCCGAGGGTAACACGGTCTCCCGCCTTTACATCTCCGGAACGCTCCGCAGCTTCATCCATTACATTGAGGTTCGTTCGGGTAATGGTACGCAGAAGGAGCACATGGAAGTGGCTCAGAATATGGCTGTTGCTCTTGCTCCCATCTTTCCAATGATCACTGAGTTTTCCGTAAACGCTTAAAGATCAAACACTTAGTTTTTACGCAATCAATTCCAGCATTTTAATGTTTACTTTGAACCATTTTTGTTTATTGTTATTGGTATCGATTGAGACATATCAAACTCTCATCAAATAACAAAAAACTCAAAAAGTAATATATGAATACGAATAACACCGCTAGTTCCAACACTACCGCTACCGCCACCAACACTCCTCGCCGCGGAGTCAAGAAGCCAGAAGCCATGTCGCTGGTCACGAAGTTCAACTTCCCAACCACGCCGTTCACCATTAAGGACGCCGTCCACGCCATTGGTATTGACCATTGGTACGTTTCGGAGTACGTTAAGAAAAACGCGACCGTTGTAGGCGATGCGCCTAAAGCCAAGGGCTCCCGTGGTCCGGCTGCCAAGTTGTATCAGATCAGCAAGTAAATTGCTTCGGTAGGTTTTTAATCATTAAATCGACTGGCTACTAAGCAATTGGTAGCCAGTCATTTAGCTTATACCGACTATCAACGGTTTACGGAAGTTCAAACTATTTTGTCGGTTTGTTACTAATCAACAACTTATACCATATCTTTGTGTTTTACTTTTAGCTGGTTTATTGTAGGATTGTATCATAATGAATAACACACCTATCGAAAAGATCACTCTGAAATGCGTCGTTACCGGCGAATTGGTTACCTACCGCGGTTGGGACTACATCTCCAAGCGAATCCAGAAGGCTGGCTCGTTGGATGCTCTTCAAAAGACCTTTACTTCCCGCAAGGGCGCGAAGCTCTCTAAGGGCAATAGCTCGATTCTAATGGTTAAGTCCATGGATACCTCTGCTACCCCAAAGAAGCCGCGGAAAACGAAGCAACAGTCGGTGGACTCGTTTGTAGAGCCTAAGACCAAGAAAGCCAAGGGCAGCATCCAGATGTTTGGGTATGAAGCCCGCCTCGTGGATGGTAAGTACATCCTCTCCAAAGACGGTGAGGAATACACGCAATTCACGGCAAATCCTAACAATGTTTGAGCGATTGTTGACTATCAATCAGTTATAACAATCTAATTGATTTACAAACAGCCACATTTTGATACAATAGTTATTATGAAATTGACCACCAAACTTCCCAACGGCAAGCTCAAAGTGAACAAAGCTGCCATCATCGCCAAACTGCGCAAGACCTATAAGGCTCGCCACGAAGCCCTCGCACTCGGCGTCATCCAAGTCGGTCAGCGCGAGGCTACCGATGTCGCCCTCGACCTTGTTCGCAACAACGTCGACAACTTTATCAACAGCAACGAGGAATAAGATTATGAACCAGAAACAATTCGAACAATTCGATTCAATGAATAGCAGCCGTTACGAACACATCATTGCTCTCATCGAGCAGGAAGCACAGGAAGCCGTTGAGGACGGTTGCGGTGACCGCGCCGACGCCATTCTCGCAATCCTGGATGGTATCGCTCAGGACCTAAACCTCACCCCACGCGCCTAATCTCATGATCGACTTCATATCAATCGTACTGCTCTCCGTAGTTGCAATCATCTGTGCTTTTGCAATTGTGTGTTTGCTCTATTCCATATCTGTAACCGCATTTAAGCTCGTGCTCATGTGCTTTTTCCTATGGTTACTCATCGCCGTCATCAACTATATCTCGGCTCCAAAATGAACAAAATCTATTCGATTCTACTCGATGTAGTGGCTGCCAGTCTATTCGTCCTCTCGATGTGGCTTATGGGCAGAACCGATGAAAAATGGATTGGTATCATTGTGTTTGCTGCCGCCATGATTCTCCTCTACAAAGGCGACTCATTATGGGTGACCAAGCCAGAACCCAAAAACAAAACTAAAAAACTATGAAAATTATCTCTAAAATTCGTGCATTCATTTGGAACGGGCGCAACATCGCAATTTCTAATTTCATATCAGCGGGATTACTTGCTGCCGTCAATTTATACAGCATCAGTCTCCATGGGCTTGAACTCAATGTTTCACTCTTTGCGAATACCGTAATTGCTCTATCAAGTTTTTATATCGGCTTAATGTGTCTTAAAGAGTGCAATTACGAAAAGAAAAATAACAGCTAATGAGACTCTTCCTCTGCACCCTACTCCTCATTGGCTCATTACGGGCAAATGATTGCGTACCGCTTACCTACCAGACTCTTTCGGGTCTTATGGGTACACCGGTATCCTATAAGGAGTGGGTGCAGAAATTAGTACCGGATAGGCGTACGGCTCCCACACTCTTTGCTTCAATAGAAGCATGGAACAAACGGATGCCAACCACAAAGCTCCAGTGCATCTATGTGGTCTCCAAGGGTCTAGATGTAATGGACTGTAATGTGGACTTCGGCATGCCCTACCTCTGGATAGGACTCATACCGGATGAGCTTGCTGCCAAGGTACCCGGAAGTGTGGACAGGGATATGGCTCATGCCGCCCTCGCCATTGTGACCTCGGAAGAGGACTACATCATATTCCATACCGTTGAGCAAGGCGTCTATTACACCGAACGAATCACCGCCAAGGAATTCTTTAGTCGAACGTATGCCGTATTCCGCGTCCACTCCAAGTCTCCCATCAACTGGAAGCCATTACCATGAATGAAATCATCGTCTCCGGCGGCACCAAGCTCCAAAAGAAGCTGGTCATGGAAGCCGCCAACTATTACCTCAAAGACCTTATTCCAGCATATTCGGTCATGCTGCTGATTAAACTGCGTAAGGACCTCTTCAAGAAGGAGGGTTTAAAAGCAGATTGTATCTGGGAGGATGACCGTAATAAGCCGCGTGAATTCAATATCACAATTGATTCCAGTATGAAAATGCACGGCGTCCTAAGAGCACTGGCTCACGAGTGCGTCCATGTGAAGCAGTTTGTGAAACGAGAAATGTGTGATACCGGCAACTGCTACATTACGAAATGGAAGGGGCAGGCGTACCACACCAACAAGGGTAACTATTGGGAACTACCGTGGGAAATTGATGCGTATGGGCGCGAGGTGGGTCTCTACGAAATGTTTGTGACCAACAAACGCCATACCAAGAAACCGTGGTACGCTAAGGACCGAGACTATTAAGATTGTAATTTTATTTTATTAGAACTTACATATTCGTAAGTCAAATAACTGATAGGATCGGTACCAGAAAATGTTTTCATGTTATGAGGATCTCGCCAAAGTTCTAAATTGCTTACATCGATTTGTAAACATTTGTATTTTGGGTTTTTATAATCCTCAAAACCCTTAACTTTACACAAATTATTGTATTTCTCAACAAAAAATGTTGCAACATAAGTTGTGCGTCCCGAACTACGGCCCAGACCTGTTCCTATTTCCCAATCACTAGAAGATGGTTTTAAACCTTCTTTTAGTATTCTTTCTATGTTTTCGGCTTTCGACCAGTGGAATAAAAATTTAGGCCTTTGGGTTACGGCTTCGGTTACAAATCTAATTTCTATTTCATTTCCAATAGCGTATCTATCTAAAATGTTATAACCAATCATTCGCTGAGGTTTAAATGAACCATTATTAAGATCGCGAATGAGTTTGAGAATCTCTGTGTCTTGGGTTTTACCGGTATCTGGCAATTTTACGGATACGGATGTATTTCTGATCATAATAGGATCAGGCGAAATTTTATATTTCGACAAGGATTTTATCATATAATCCGTATCATATTTCATTTAATTCCCATTCCCTTGCGGACATCATGGTACATGGCGTCCTTATGAGCAGCCGACATTTTTGAAGGTGCTCCTGCATGGAAGGCTTTCTTATTACCCTCGGCAGCATGAGCACGCATCTTGCTTGCTGAAATACCGCTCACGCCTTCTGCATCCGGATCACGTTGTCCCGCAGAGTGGACGGTGATTGATTTAAAATTGTAGCCCTTGTGTCCACCAGCCGATGGCTTTCCATTGTACTTATGGAGCAGAGAGTGCATCTCCTTGGCGCGGTCGGAACCTACAACCACGTGTAAATGCTTCACACCTTTGTCGGACAGATGAGCCGCGTGATGTAGAATTGTTGGGCTTTCCTTGCTGGAAGCAACGACATTGGTGCCAGGAAAGGCGTGTTTGGCATGTTTTACTTTCTGAGCGCCTGTGAGTGGATTCTTCTTTGCGTCCTGCGAGTGAGACACCACAACAGTGTGTCCTGCATTATGCTTCTTTGCAATTTCATGGACCTTATTCACTACGGTTTCGTGTCCGTTCGTAATAGGATTCATACGACCGAATGCCAACACATGGTGCGAATCGGCTGCTGCGGCTTCCTTAATGAAATTTTTAAATGATAGCATAATTATTGTGCTCCGTGATACGCCTTAATGCTTCCGTCATGCTGCACGTGCCATGCGTGAATTTTTGTATTTGGATGCTTTTTACCCAAAGCTAAAGAGTGGTCGAGGTTCTCCTTACTATCATCATACACATGGACATTCTTGAATTTATGTTGGGCAATATGATGGTCAATTACACGCGCTTTCTTTTCGGCAACGCTACCGGGAGTCTTATCGTTACCCGCGCGGTTCACATGAATGTCGTGAATCGGTAGACCGTGCTTTTTGAATTTTGCAAGGTACTTATCCTTATCATTCATATCGCCTCTGGCGGTATTGATAATGATCTTGTGTTGCGGAGAATTCTTGATGTTATTATGAATCGCCTTCACCTTGGCCAACATCTTATGGATAGGATGCGATTCATCATGAAACTTTTTAGAATCCTGAAATTCACTATAATCGTAGTGATGTCCAGGAGATAGTTTATGATGATTGTACTCCGAATTGCTTAGCGATGCCACGTGCTTCTTTCCGTGCATCACGTGCACCTTTGCATTTGTCTTGAATAGAGTTTCATCCACATCAAACGAGTGGAGCGTTCCGTGTTCGCCTGATTCGGCTAAAAACTCCAAAAAAGACTTCATTTATTAAGCTGATTTTCCGGCACTCTTTAAAGAATCTAAAGGATCGCTTTGAGACCCAAATTTATGTGATTGAGTTGCAAATTTCTTGCCCTTATGTAAGAAATGAACAGATTGGCCACTATGAGTAACACTGATGTTTTTAGGATCTTTTAAAATGTGTTCATAATCCGAATGAGGATTAGATATGTGATGTTGCGTTCCCGAAGCCGTATTATATGTTGTATGTTTAAAAAAGTCATGTCCAGCTTGTTGAGCTGGTGTTTTATGAGCATGTAAAACATTTCTAATATGAGATACAACGTGTTCGTGATTGCCAGAATTTAAGTGTCCCTGCAATTCTGTTGCATGAGATTTTGCTACTTTACTTAACAATTCTCTATTATGAGAATGTACAATAGAAGACATATGCGGATTTGATTTCAGCATTGATTTTCGTTCTTCCTTATTTTTACCTGCCAATGCTGGAAATGCTTTTGTAATTTTGGCCTTATGTTTATCATGAAGGTCAGCAGCATGTTTTCCCGAGTGTTCTCTGCCCAAACTTGAACTTGGAAGATTCTTTGTTGATGTTTCTCCCACCTTTAAACTTATTCCGTGATGGGTTACTTTACCTGTTTTATGATGCTTAGTAGAAATATAAACATCCGAAGAATCTTGTTGTTGTGTTGCTGATATTCCAGTCACCTTTTTTGTATCACCTGGTTTTGATGTATGAAATACGCCTGTGATTTCATGACCGGGATGCGTTTTTCCTATATGAGCTTTAATATGTTCAGCCGCAGATTTAGCCTTTGCATGAATTTTTGTATAATCATCGTGATGAATACTGGCTTTTAATCTATCATGAGCCGCGGTTGGTGTTTCTCTTACCTTTGTTTCCGGGTGGATAAGATCATGTTTTTCCATATGATGTCCACCATTAAGATGTTTACCAACTAAAAGCTCATGAAGAGTGCCTCTGGTATTGTTTGTTACAGCGCCTGGCGTGCTTGAATCATCCTTTGCGGCTTCTGTAATTTGTTCAGTACCAGATTCGGCAATAACACTAATATATGTATTGGCTACGGAATGAAGTGATTGTAAATTGATCATGTTATTTAAGAACGAGTTTTAGCAAAGTTGGCTTTTGCAAATTCGGCACGATTCACCAGTTTGGTCGGATGAGTCTTGCCCTTGAATTTGTGGTTGATTACGAAACCTTCCGGCTTGGACTTGGCACCATTAATATGATGCTCCAGACCGCCTTCATGGGTCTCAAGGTTCTTCACCAAGGTATTTTTTGCAGCAGCTAAATGGCTGTGCATTGAAAAGAGATTGCTGTAATGTCCCGCGTGCTTCGCAATGTGTGAAACATGTTCGGTACCGGCAGAATGGTGTCTGGCAATGGCAGCTGGGGTCTTTACCTTACTTGCCAATTTAGCGTGATGCGACATAATGTGCTTTTGAAAGCCCTTTGTATTCGGAGTCTCGCCGCTGCGGACGGTCTGGTTAATGTAGTTTGAAAGATGACCGCCTTCGCCCTGATGGCGTTCGGTGGCTTTGTACATTGAGGAACCGTGCTTGTCGTGGATTGCCTTGGCTGCGTTCATGTGTTTATGGAACGCACTTTGGTCCGACTTACCGTAACTAATCTTGCTGGTATCGTGTTCGGCAGTCTTGAGATGAACGTCGGGATGCTGTTTAAAATTGTGAGTGTCGGGATGCGGGCTTACCGACATATGTTCGACGCCCGGCTTATTCGGATGCGGATGGTACTGTTGGTGAACCACGATACCAACGTGCGACTGCTTTACCTTTTTTTCTTCGTCTCCGTGAGCCGTGTAGGTAATGGTATTCGGTGTGAATGAGACTGCTTCATGCAGTTTATGGTCTTCACGAGTGTGCATCAGGTCGCCTTGATAGACGCCTTGCTTTGGAGCAACCTTTGGAAGATGTTTCAGAGCGTGTTTTAACTTACCGACCAAGCCCGGAGCATGACCATGATGCTTTTCAATATCCGAATCGGAATAGTTGAGTTTTGGATTCTTATTGAAAGCCGACTTGGTTGCAACAAAGAATTTCTTGGTGACGGGATGGTGTCCGAAGACCAATGAAGGAGAACCATCATACTTCATGGTAAGGTCGGAACTGTGCTTCTTCGCCTTCATATGCTCGTGCGCGTGCATCAGAGCCGCGTGGGCATGTTCAAATCCCTGTGAACCGTGCATTAACGGGCGGTCTTCCGGATGATGAATATGAGTCAGCTGATTGGGATTCGTTGCTTCCGACAGCATATCGACATACGTATCGGCAACAGATTGAAGTGAAAGTAGTTCAAACATGGATGTTCTATTTATAATAAATAACCATCTATGAAACTAACTCTTGTGACTCCAACGTGCAACCGAGGAGAAGCCTTTAAACTATGTGAAAAATATATGGCACGACAGACAGTGCCCTACCATCAATGGATCGTCTTGGATGATAGCACGGTTCCCATAGATTGCACACTGGGTCAGCAGCATATTCATACACCCGAGACCAAGGGCAAACAGAGTTTGGTTTTAAAACTGCGGAATCTATTCCAACATCAGGAAATGATTACCGGAGATGCCGTGGTCATTATCGAAGATGATGACTGGTACTCCAAGGACTATCTGGAAAAGGTGATTGGCTGGTTCAATTCGGGTACCTACAATATGGTTGGAGAGGGTCGAGCTCTTTATTACAATGTCCTCAAAAGAACATGGTCGATTCACAGTAATATGACTCATTGTAGTCTTTGTCAGACATCCTTCAAGCGGAGTCTCTTTCCTGAAATTCCAAACATCTTGAATGATACCTGCCCATTCGTTGATGTTCGCCTCTGGAACATGAAGAAGGCAAGTAAAAAGATCCATGAACCCAAAGACTTTGAAAGAACCCTCATCGGTATCAAAGGAATGTATGGAGTCAATGGCGGTTACGGTAATGGGCACAATCGTATTGATGGCGTCCGCGACCATACACTTGAATTCCTCAGAAAGAATATAGGAGCCGAAGATACCGTTGCGTATCAGGGCTTCTATGAAAACAAATAACCCCGGAATTGCTTCCAGGGTCATTCTGTTAAGATTTACCTAAACAATTAGTACTGCTTTGGAGCTGGAGCCGAAGGAGCAATAATGTCGGAGGTGCCTTTTACGACGCCGCCAACAAGATCAAGCCCGCCGCCCACAACTTTACCTGCGCCAGAAACAACCTTACCGGTGGCTTCAGAAGCTACGCCAAGGGTTTTAGAAGCATCGGTAGCGCCGTTGCCGACGATGTTGCCTACGCCGCCGATAGCAGCTTGGCCAATTCCCTTTGTGGATTGGTACGCCGAATCAACAGTTCCGCAACCGGTGAGGAGAGCAGTAATAACTGCGAGGATAAGAAGTGTGGTGTATTTCATGCAGGTATATTTATAAAACCGAAAGCATGGACAATGTATAAATAGTATTCTACATAAACGGGTAACAGTAATTCCATTGTTACCTATGGGAACCTCGAAACTATCATGCTTTCATTCAAGGACTTTACTCCAGTACAATATACCGGCGGCGAATCAGAACAGCAGGACCTTAACGCGATGAAGCGTAAGCGCCGTCCGATGGATGAAGAGAACGATGCTCTCGATACCCGTAGACAAGCCGATATTAAGAAGGATCACGAGAGCCTAATGGGTAAATCAACCGATGAAGTCCATAAGATTCATCAGGGTACACTGGGTAAGGTTCATTCGAAATACACTCCAGCCGAGGTTGGTGGTAAAAAAGGAATGGTTGCCGACATTCTCCGTTATCGCCACGGTGATAAACATGTTGCAAAACACTTTGGTCTCTCGGAAGAAACAGATGCCCGTACAAAGAAGCGGAACCGTCTGAAGAAGAAACCCATGGTCAAGGTTTCTGTAACAAAGTCAATCGGCTATCGTATTGCTGATATCGGACCCGGTGGCGTTGAACACAATGTGAAGACGGGAACCATCTAATTGATGAAGTCTTTTACACAATTTGTAAGTGAGTCGGTAACAAAGGAAGTTGTTTTTACCTTTGGTAAATTCAATCCGCCAACTATCGAGAGTGAAGACCTCATCGAGAATGTCGCAAAGATTGCGAACGGTAAAACATATCGCATCTATACATCTCACGTTGATGACCAAAAGAACAATCCACTTAGGCTTGAAGAAAAGGTAAAGTGGATGCGTAAGATGTCTCCGAAGTATGCTCGGAACATTATGAACGATGATGTCGATGGGCCACTTGCCATCTGCGCAAAACTATTTGAACAGGGCTTTACTAGTGTGACCATGGTTGCTCCTGCCGACCGAGTGGTTGAGTACCAAGCACTCCTCGACAGCTATAATGGTTTCCAATTTACTTTTAAAGGCGGCGTCAAGGTTGTTGCGGCAACAGAATGCAACAATATCCTTTCGGAATCCAAGATGCGTGCCGCGGCAATTGCAAATGACCTTGAGTCTTTCTCAAAGGGTCTTCCTGCCGATTTTGCCGAATGCGAAGATTATTTTAATGCCGTCCGTAATGGGCTGGGGCTCAAGGAATCACGCAACTTCCGTAAACACATCCAACTGGAATCTGTTGGCGACCGTAGAGAAGCATATGTCTCCGGAGAACTCTTTGAGATTGGCGATGATGTCGTCATTAAAGAATCCGAAGAGGTCGGCAAGATTACTCACTGTGGATCCAATTATCTGATTGTGGAACTCACCGATGGCAAGAAGGTCCGTAAATGGCTGAATGCCGTGGAGCTTGTTGAGAAAAAGGTCATCGTTGAGGAAGACCAGAAATTAGAAGAACCAGCCTTTCCAATCTATCAACCAAAAATTAGAGTACCATCGAGTGAAGGTATTCCTTTAAGTAAATTCCGTAAACAAACATGAAGAGCATCAAACAACTCCGCGAATCCAACTTAGAAGAAGCGTCTGTCCATCTTGACAATCCATTCGATTCAAAGCATGGACCCGATCATAAGTCGGAGACAAAGCACGCCGATATGATGAAGAAGAATCATGGCGTCACGACAAAGTACCACCGCGACTCTGGTGAAATGTCGTACCACGGATCAAAGAAGAATTTAAAGGCTGCGCTCCATACGCACTATCAGACCGATAACGAGAACGACATTAAGGATAACCATCCCGACCTCTACGAAGACGTTTCAAAGAAAAAGAGTTCCGATATGGCACGTGTCAATGCAGGTGCAATGTCCAAGTCGGAATTTGATTCCAAATGGAAGAAGCCAGCCAAGAAAAAGAGTTTGGCTGGTCCTGGCGGTCTCTACAAGAATCTGGTCAAAGAAGACATCAGGGGTGCTGGTAAAAAGACTTGTACAGTATGTCACGGTAAAGGGACAACTTGTACAATGTGTGGTGACGTTCATGTAGATACAACATGTAACGGTTGCGGAGGATCCGGAGAATATGACACCGATGAACCCACCACAACTCCGCATCAATCTGTCGAGGAAGAAAGATCAAATTATTCCGTAAATGTCCATCACATCTATGACGATGGTAAAAAGGAAACCTTTAACTATAAAGTAAAAGGCGCGCTTGATCAATCTCACGCAAAGCATATTGCTTTTCAAAAGCATAGAGAGAAGAAACTTCCTATGAAACAATTTCATGCTTCACATCAGGATGTTGTGAAGGAAGGTGCAGCCGAAGATATGGCCAAACACCATGACGCAGCTCAAGCAGCAAAGGCTGCCGGCGACAATGATGCGTTCCATAAACACATGGACGCTAAGTTCGAGGTTGCCAAGAAACGGGATGCAGAAAATGCAAAGAAGCCCGTCACTCGTATGGAAGAGGACCTTGAAAATGCGTGCTGGAAGGGTTATGAAGCCATCGGAATGAAGATGAAGAATGGCAAGAAGGTTCCGAACTGCGTACCAAAGGAAAGCGTCAGTGAAGGTACCGAGGAATATCAGCATCATATCATCGGTGTGACGATGACAGATCCAAACCATCCAATGGTTTCAAAACGATCGGAGCCGATTTTTAAGAAGATTAAAGTTTCTGGAAGTGACACCGCCGACGCGATGAATCGCGCTAAAGCACATTACTCTAAGAAAGGCTTCAAGGTTAGTGATACATACCATCATTCTTATGTAAATGAAGGCACCGAAGAAAGTCTTGATGAATCGGTACACGGAGTCAAGGCTGCTAAGTTCTCTCAGAAAGCCAAACTGAATCCTTCTATTTCGACCCATGTTCGTGCTTCCGATGCTCACGCAAAGGCTGCATCGTCATACGAAAAGAAGATTGCCGCTCATATCAAATCGGGTGGCGAAGCAAGTGAATTAAAGCCACTTGAGGCTATGGCAAAAAGCCATAATCGTTCTTCAACACTTCACAAATTCATGGCTCACCGCCTTGTGAAACAGGGGCTCAAGGAAGCAGTTGAACTTGCTGCCGAGGCTGCCGATGAGAAATTGAATCTCAAAATTACCAGACACTCACAACTTGCCGTAAATGCAGAAAAACGTGGCGATAAAGCTGCTCAGAAATTCCATTTGGATATGGTAAGCAAGCTCAAGGCTGGTGGCGGCAAGATGAATGAAGCCTCGGAATATGATGATGACCAAGAAGAAATCATCATGGCCAAGGGTCAGCTCCTTAAGATTGCCGATATGGCCAAGGACCTTGCCGATTCAATGGACGACCAGGATGAACTGGAAGCCTGGATCCAAGTGAAGATTACAACTGCGTATGATCAAATGGATGATGTTCATTCCTATGTCGAATATACCCAGGACCTCTACGACGACCAACCGGAAGCCGAAAAGGAATATGCGACCGAACAGGTAAACGAAGATGTCGCAGCCAATAACGACGCAAAGGAACTTGCCCGTATGCAGATGCTTGTCCGTCTTGGTCTCCTCGACCGTCTCAAGCTGAATACCGTCACACGTGCAATTAAGAAGCTTGACAACAATACTCCTATCACCACGATTGCCGAAAAGGATGTTCTCTTTGAATTACTCCAGAATCTTATTGCTGCCATTACCTCCGATGAAAGCATCTTCAAGAAAGTAAAGTTCAACGTTGCCAATCAATAATAATGACTAAAACAGCTGAAACCCAACAGAGACTCGATCGTATTGAGTCTAAAATTGATAAACTTGCTGAAGCCATCATTTCATTGGCACGTGCCGAAGAGAAGCTGATTCAACTTGAAAATGACAAAAAGTTCCTTATGGAGAAAATGGTCAAATTCGAGGAACGCTTACTGCAATTAGAAAGAAATACCAGTGAGACGGCTTCAAGTCTATCCTTCATCTCCCGCTTCTTCTGGATCGCAATGTCGGCAATCGGTGCAACCGTCATTGGTATGTGGTTCTCTCGTAAGTAAATTATAAATAAAGATTCACCATGTCACCATTCTCAAAAGACATTCTATCAGTTGCAGAATCCGTAAGACAGATGACTGTTCTTGATGAACAGTTTGATACCATTGAGGAAATGGTAATGGAGCTTGCCGAAAAGAACAATGTAGATCCTGAAGTCATCTGGGAAGATTTTGAATCGGTAGATGATACCGAACTCTTTGAAGCAGCAATCGACGCAAAGGGTCATAAAAGCTCCACCGGTGGTCTTACCCAAAAAGGTCGTGACGCATACAACAGAGAGACCGGTAGCAATCTAAAAGCACCCGTCACAACCAAGCCGAGTAAATTAAAAGCCGGCAGCAAAGCGGCAAAACGCCGTAAGAGTTTCTGCGCCAGAATGGGCGCCGTTAAAGGTCCGATGAAAGATAAAAAAGGTAGACCAACACGCAAAGCACTTGCTCTGCGTAAATGGAATTGCTAATTT
>Ga0247723_1001106_pt1 | contig 16295 bp, 3 predicted proteins | sample MSEWelMarce5H_FC_FD_189079 | JGI IMG/M metagenome (GOLD analysis project Ga0247723, IMG submission 189079) | Subsurface sediment microbial communities from gas well in West Virginia, United States - MSEEL Well Study Marcellus 5H_FC | ecosystem: Environmental > Terrestrial > Deep subsurface > Rock...
CTATATTAAATGCTGAAAGCAAGACTATTACATTTACTAAGAGTGATAACTTCTATCAGTATAATACATTCTGGTCTGTAGTGAAGGACAAGAGCATACCACTCTTTGTCAGAACATGTCAATCACTTTCTCTTGATAAAGAAGTGAATCAAATCAATATGGACTATGGACCAAGATCATTTAAGAAAGAACCTCTCAGAGCTAAAGAATTGAAAATCAGACACATTCTTGATAATAAATCAGACGCTCATTTAGTTTCACAATTCATCATCGCACCCGCACAGATTAGTTACAAGTAATATGAAAGGATGGTTAGATAACTTTGGTAAAGCAGACAATGCTAATGATTCAAACGTTAGCCTTCCTGAAGGTTTTGTTGGACTAGGATATAACACCAAAGGAAGAAACTATTCTCCTGCATGGGGAGGACAGTTTCAAAGAGGTGGAAAACTTATTCCAGTTTCTCCAATGCAACAGATCACTGGCGAAACACCTACTATTTCCCCAACTGTCCCATATTTACAAACAAAAGATCCAGCAGAGTTTTATAAGTCTTGGATTCAAAGTCCTGAATATGAACGAAGATTAAAATCTACAGGATACTCAGATGTTCCTGATAGATGGAGTACTGATAAACTTTCAGAAATAGAAAAGGTCAAAAAAGAAAGATTGGGACTTTTAGAAAATATTCAACCTTTAGAATATGATCGATTTAAAAGATCTGAAGCTATAATTTATGATGAGAATGGGCCAACTATAAATATAAATCCTTCAGATTATGAAGGATCTTCTAGACAATCTGTTGAAGCACACGAAATTGCACATGTTGCCACTCCTCCAGGTACAATGGGTGGTGACGAGTTTGGAATTTTTATGGGATCTATGCTTGATTTAAAAAAACCTATAGTATCTGGTTCACAAGGATCTAAAGAAAGAGAAGCTAGTATAGAAGCTGTTGGAGATTTTCAACACTCACAAAAACCATGGGAAGCAAAAGCTGATTTAGATGCTCTTCGATTCATGATGTATGATAAAGGCATCTATGATATTACAAAAGGAAAGAAATTTACAGAAACAGATTTTGAAAAAGCAAAACAAAATTTGGGGAAAGACAGAGTGTTCAAAAGACTTGCTGATAGAATGGGCAAGAAGAACTTTGTCAAATTGATGAATACTATCGCTAAAGCAGATGGTGATGAACAATTACCAATGGCAATGGGTGGTATGTCTATTCCTGGCTCTGTAGGATTCACATACGCACGTACATCTGGTTCTGCTCCTAGTAAAGGAAAGTATGCAAAGAAGACAATGGCTTCTGCACAGAATGGTATTATGTCTCCATTACTACTTGGAAGAAAAATCCTAGAATACATATATCCATCTGAAGAAGCTACAGCCACTGTAGAAGCAGCACCATCAAACTATAAGAAAGGATTAACAAACGAACTTCTGCAAAGACAGGCATATAAAGAATCAACATTCAATCCAGCTGCTGTTTCTCCAGCAGGATACAAAGGTCTTACACAGATTGGAGAAGGTGTTTTAAAAGATTATTCTAATAAGAAAGGTGGAAAGAAACTAGATCCATTCAATCCAAAAGATGCTGTAGAACTACAGAAGTTTGCAATGGATGATTTATACAATGCTAGCTTCATCAACAAACCTGAACAATCTGATAGTGTAAGAATTGCAAAAACTCTAGCTGCCTATAACTGGGGTAGAGGTAATCTTGCAAACTATCTTAATGAACAAAAGAGCAAAGGTGTAGACATCTATGGTTCTTACGATTGGTTAAATAACCTCCCAAAAGAAACCAGTGATTATGTAAATAAGATTCTTCTCCAAGAAGATGCATCATTCAATAAGAACTATAAAAAAGCTTCTACAAATCCAAAATATGAAGAGGTGACATCTCTCTATGATCAGAAGAAGTTTGGTGGCGACATCCCTTCTGCACAGAATGGTCAAGAAATGAAATTCTACCAGAATGGATTGGATTGGAAACCAAAGAGTATGCAGGATGGTGGCGAAGAAATATACCAAGGTCTAGAACTTCCTGAGTTTGTTGTAGAAGGGAAAGACGAGCGTATGAAAGAAGCTATGTCTCAGGGAATTAGAAAATTCTATGGACATGTTGGTGAGTTGATGGGTGCTCCACAAAAGGAAATGATGCAGTTGATTACAGGGAAAGAACAAACACCTTCTGAAGCATGGGGATTCCAAAACCCTGGTGGATGGCTTGATAGCTATTCATCATTTGGAAAAAACCTTTCTAATTTTGGAATTGATGCTTTTATAGATCCAGTCAATGCTGTACCTGGTGTAGGTTTAATTGATGATTTAACGAGAGGTGCTGTTAGAGGTGCTGCTCAAGATGCTATATCAAAAACATTAAAGTATGGCATATCTCCTTATAGCTATAGTCCTGAAGTTTTAGCTAGAATTCCTGAAAATTTAACAAGAGCTGCATTAGGAAAACCTAAAAGTTTACCAAAGGCAGTAACAGAAATAACTGAAAAAAATCCACAAGTTAAGAGGACAGTTGAGGATACATATAACAATAGAGAGGATGCTTGGTCAGTATATTTAGGACTTCCTCCAGAGAATAAAGGATTAAAATTAGTTGGTTCAGATGAAGCTACAGGTTTAAGTAAATATGAATTAACTAAACCTAGAATAATGAATCTTGATGATGTTAAGGATTATAGAAAAGTGATTGATAGATCAACTCTTAATAATCAATCAAAAACATACTTAAACTTAAATCAACCAGGAGATACAGTTGTTGATAGTGATAAACTCTTTGGCGTGATGGGAGGATACTCAAAATTTATATCTCCTGATGGAAAAAGCATTATGTATCGTGATGTTTGGGATTTACAACCATTTAGTAGATTTAATTCTAGAGAAATTCCAACAGATATGATAGGCAATGCTATAAGAAATTTTGAAGTGAGTTCACTAATTCCTGGAGCAAAACCTTTTGTTTCTGAAGGAAAGCTTGCTGATATAAAAACTAAATATTATCCAGCAAAACCCTATAAAGATATTAAAACTAGATTTAATGAACAGTTAGGTTATGTACGTAACTATTATGAACCAGAAGCTTATATAAGAGACATAGATAACCCCACAGCTGAAGAAATCTTTAACTATGATCAAATGCTTAGAGATGTAGCAAAAAAGAGTTTGATGCAACGAATCAAAAATGAAAAAACATTTTTGAATCCTTTACGCAATCAAGATTCTAGAAAATATGCAGATTTTGCTCCATATATAAAAGTGGATAAATCAAAGAAAAAGGATGGAGGAATAATCAAAGATAACGAAGGTTATTGGAATCCAGACAACTGGGGAAAGCCTGTAGAAATAGATTCTAATGACATAACAATGGAAGGTGTATACGAACCCCTTCTTGGTGTGTCTAACACTGGTGACACTAAGCTTATGAAGCCAGGAAAGAATTATAAATTCAAGGGTAAGAAAGTAACAGAGTATCCAGTTGCCAAATTGGGAATCAATCAATTAGATGCCCAACCAATGAAAAAATTAAATCAATTACTTAACTTTACAAATAACCCAGACAAGGATAACTGGCTGGATAAATACAACTGATATGAAGGCTGAAATTTTAAAGATAGCAGGTGTTAAGTCTGAGAAAGAATTTTATAAAAAATTCCCTACAGAAGAATCTTTTATAAAGGTTCATGGGAAAGCTTTGAAGAAAGCTCAAATAGGAGCTATGATTCAAGGTAATCAATCCCCTCAGACTAATCCTCAACCAATCAACTTTCAACAGTTGTATGACCAGAATGATATGTACATCACTGGATCAACACAAGATATGCGTGATCAAAAAGCACAAGTTGCTGCACAGCAACAGGCGGCTAATAAGAAGCCAGGAATTGCTGATGCGATTGGTCAGATAGGTAGCATGATGGGTGGTAGTGGTAAAAATGGAAAAAAGTTAAAGAAGGCTCTTTTTGGAGATGAAACATTACCAATGGGTAAACCAGGCATGTTTGGCAATCTTGGTAAAGGTATTAGTGCAGGTGTTAGTAAAGCTGGTGGACCAATGGCTGTTGCTCAAGCAGCTGGTGATGTAGTTGGAGGAATCCAACAAATGAAGGATGAAAAACAAATAATGAAACAAGCCCAGCAAATGGCTGGCGTAAGTGATGTTGCTCTTCAAGCTTCTATGACACGTCCAGAACAAGTTCAGAAAAAATATGTACGTCCAGAAGACAATATTAATACAGGACAGGAGTTCTTTCCCATCTATGGTGTAGGAACCACTCTTGCAAAGAATGGCACAGAGATAGCAAACACGTTTGCTCCAAACACCATTTACACAGATTTAGAAGAAGCTAATAATGGAGGAATATTTTCTAACTTTAAAACCAATCCTGATTTCTTAAAGCTCAATTCATCTGGTCAAAAAACTGATATTTATGAATTTGCAGAACAAGGTGGTGGGGATGTTCTTTCCCAACTCACTGCTGGAATTGGAAATCCAAAAGGATATGGTCCTAGTGGTGCTAGTAGAGTAGGTGGTGGTATCGGAAGTGTAGCAGGTACATTAATTGGTGGTCCAGTTGGAGGCATGATTGGAAAAAAGATTGGTGAAATTGGTGGTGATCTTTTAGATAAGAAAGCTGAGGAGACAGAAGCTGCTAATAAGAAAACTCAAAGAAATATTGAGCAAATGGCTCTTGGCCAAGGAGCACAATCTCTTCAACAAGCAAACGCCTCTTATATGAGAGATGGTGGTATTGCAAATCCACAAATAATTAATCAGTTTGGAGATTACAAATTGAGTCAATTGTTACAACCTGATCCAACAATGGATACATTACGTGCAGGTGGACATTTGAAAAGTTACACTCCTCCTAGCGAACGTGCAATGTATACAGGAAGAGATAAGTTTGCTATGGGTGGTGATCTTGAAACTCATTGGGGTGGATATGCAGAACCCATGTCATACAATCCTTATCTTCCTGAGGGAGGGGAAACTGTAATGTTCAGAGGTAAGTCTCATGATGAGTCTGATGGAAAAGGTAATACAGGTATTGGAATCACTTATGGCGATAGTCCTGTAGAAGTGGAAAGAGGAGAACCAGCTGTACAACTTCGCAATGGTTCAGATGGAGACAATAGTCTTACAGTGTATGGTAACTTAAAGGTTCCAAAGTTTGGTGCTGAGATGATTGGTGCCCCTAAAGCAGCAGGTAAGAAGTTTAAAAACTATGTTGCTGACCTATCTAAAACTGAACAGAAACAGAATAAACTTATTGATAAGGCTGTTACAGAACTTGACAACTTAAATGTTACTAGTCCATACGACCTACTTACGTTTGAATCATTCAAAGCAAACATGCTTGGAGCAAATCAAAATCTAATGGCAAGTGCTGATGAGAAAATAAAACTAGCTGATCTACAATCTGCTATCAATGACACTGCTGAAGAATACAATCTTGTGGCTGATGATTTGGCACAAGGTAAAGTGAAGCAAGCTAAGAAAGGAGCTTCTATTAAAAAAGCTCAAGGTGGTAAAGACATTAGCAATAAGATATATAGAGATGCTTTAGAATTAGAGCCTAGAGTTAGACTAATGTTAGAGAAACAACTGGACACTTTACCAGAAGATAAATTAGCAACTATACTTGCTAAAGAAAGAAAACCAGATTTCTCATTGCCTAAAATTCCTGAAAAAATTAAAAAGGCAGGAATTAAACAGAGACCTGAACCTACTGAAGAAGAATTTGATTGGACGACAATAGCTAATCAAATCTTACCTTATGTTAGACCAACTGATGCAGAAGAACTTGATCCACGTCAACTATCTGGAGAGATGCTTGCTCTTGCTCAAAATCAATTAGAGCCTGTACAAGCACAAACTTTCCAACCACAATTGAGCACACCTTATGATATTTCTCTCCAAGACATTATCAATAAGAACCAAGCTGATTACAGAGCTGCTCAAAGAATGATTGGATATAATCCAGCTGCATTAGCTGCATTGAATGCTCAGAAGTATCAAGCAAATCAACAAGTGCTTGGTGAGGAATTTAGATTGAATCAGGCTATGAGAGATAAGGTGTTTGCTGAAAATAGAAATATGTTAAATCAAGCTAACCTTCAAAATCTTGGTATTCTTGATCAGCAGTATGGAAGACAACAACAAGCTCTTTCTAATACAAAGGCTACAGCTCAGGCTGCTCTTAATTCTATCTCTGCTAAATATCTACAGAACCAGGCTGAGAATAGAACTCTTCAAACATACGAGAATCTTTACAATTACAGATTTGATCCACGCTTCAGAGCAATGAATATGAATCCTCTTGCTCAATTTAACTTAGAAGGATCAGGATCTTCTGGTACACCATTTGGAAACATGACTCCAGAAGAAATTGAATTGTATGCAAAACAATTGAAAGTTGCTCAGGACAAACAGAAGAAGATGACTAAAGGTAAAAACGGAGCTCTTGTCAAAGCAATTAAATCCATGTAATCTGGAGTATTACTACTAAATTTCATAAAAAAATAAACAACATGGCTTCATTTACAGATGCAATACCACAGTTTAACCCATACATTCAACAGCTTCCTGTTGAGGCTATGGTTTCTGTTGGTATGGAGAAGCAACAGCGTTACGACCAAGGATTACAAAGAATCCAGTCACAGATAGATCAAGTTGCAGGTCTTAGTATTTCTAGACCTCAGGATAGAGAATACCTACAATCCAAACTTAACCAACTTGGCTCTAAGCTAAAGACTGTTGCAGCTGCTGACTTTTCAAATTATCAATTAGTAAACTCTGTAGCAGGTATGGCTGGTAGTGTTGCTAAAGATCCAAATGTTATTGCATCTGTTCAGTCAACAGCTCAGAGAAAAGCTGTGCAGGAAAAAATTCAAAAGGATATTGATGCTGGAAAATATAATCCTGCAAACAATTATTTATTTAATCTAACAGATCAAGAATGGTTTAATAATCCAAACGTAGGAGCTAGTTATAGTGGTTACTATACAACTCCTATTGATGTTTGGGGAAAGATTAAAGATATTGCAAAAGAAGTTGGTATTGATGAGAAGACTGCTCAAAATCTTTTTAAAACAGATGAACAAGGAAGATATCTAAGAGATAGCAAAGGGAATCCCATGATAAATAATGTTATGGTTGAAGAAACTTTAAAAGGTAAGGATGCTTCAAAAATCTTAAATGCTTTCAAGAGTGCTTTAACACCAGCTGATTATGAACAACTATCTATTGAAGGTAGATATAATTTTAAAGATGCTACTCCTGAACAATTAGGAGCAATTGCTACAAGCTCAGCAGATAAAAACATAAAGTTTAATAATGGTAAAATTGAGTTTTTAAAAATTAGCCTAGCTGAACAACAAAATAAAGCCAAGACTAAAGAATATGATGCAGAGCTAATCAAATCAATAGGTGATGAAATTAGCTACTTTGAGGGATTGAATCGTGAACTTGAACAATCAAAAGTAGAAAGTCTAGCAGCAGTTGCTAGAAATCCTGAAGCTGTTAAGGGAATGATATATAGAGATAACTATCTCTCCTCTATGTCTGAAACTCTTTCTAGTAAAGAAATTTCTAGAAAGTATTCTGTTAATCCTTGGTTCACTGTAAGCATGGAGATTAATAAGTTTGAACAAGCACAAAAACAATGGAATGCTGATTATGCTATAAAACTTGCTACGAATCAACGTGAACAAGAAAAGCATAATGCTGAGATGGATAAGATTAGAGCTCAACAAGCATACTTTCAAGGTGGAGGAATTGATGCACCAATTGATGCTGACCCTAGTGCAATTAGAGCTATGGTTGAAGGTGAGTATTCAGAGTTAGCTTCACAATTCAATAGTGTAAATAATAAGCTTGCATTAGAAACATTAAGAATGGCAAACCCAGGAGACACTGAGGACGAGCTACTTAAAAAACTTTCTGATGCAGCTGCCTATCGTGGTAAAACAAATAATCCAAATTCTGGAGAAATAAACGATACTGCTCAAATAATGGCATCATCATTAGCAACTCTTTACAGAACAAATCCTGAAAAGGTTCCAGTAACTCTACATGGTTTAATTGGTCAACAGGATGCTCTTTTAAAAAGTCTAGAGTCTAAAAGATCCATAATGAATAAGGCTCAAGAAGACGCTAAACAAATGGCTGCTTTACAAGGAATTGATGTTGAAGCTTATGAAAAAGCTTTGACTTCTGTAAAGCCTAAGTCTGTAAAGTTAGCAAATGGAGAATCCGTTAATCTTTCACAACAAGATCTTCTTGACTTTATTAATCTTCGTCCAGACATGTATAATTTCTTTGGAGGACTTACAGTAGATAAGAATCAAGAAATTTTAAAAAACCAAGCTCAAATTAGACTTGCGTCTAAGTATGGTACAAAGATTAAAGATTTAGAAAAAGTTTTATATCCATTAGTTTTATCAAGAGAAGGTTTAGCAGCTGAGAGAGTATCACCTATATTGTATGATATATCATCTGCTATAAATGATACGGGACAAAAAAGCATTGATAAGTTTATAGCAGAAGCTTATCAAAAAAATGGATCTATCCCAATGGGTAAGATTGCAACTATTTCTAAAGGTGATTTAAAGACTGAAGATTATAAAAATAACTTCATAGCTGTACTTGGGAAGTATAGAGCATCTGATCCAGATATGTATGAGAATTTATCATCTATTGTTTTAGGAGAAGATTTTGGTGCAAGTATACTAACTCAACCTGGAACAACTTTACAATCTCCATCAACTTACACATTACAAATTACTGGTAAGGATGGTACTGTTTATGATGTTCCAGTTGAAAGAAGTGATTACAAATTCTTAACTGGATATGAACCTCCAGCAAATGCAAACTTAAAAAATGCATTTGATTTATTGAATGCACGTGGAACAACAAACTTAAGTAAGCCAGGCGAATACTCAACTGCATATTTCAAGACTCAGGACTTTTCTAACTTCAGTAGCGATAAGTATTCATTGATGGGAGATTTGGAAGAAGATGTAGCAAATCCAAACATAGTTTACCCAAGAATTTATATATTTGATAAAAATACAAATGCCTTGAGAAAATCATTTTTGATAGGAGATGTTGCTTTACCAAAACAAATTAATGGGCAAATAAATCCACAGTTGGAAAGCTTCAGCAATGGTGTGACAACATCCTTTATTAAAGAAACCACTAATTTCCCAATATATTAATGGAAGAAGAAGTAGGAATATTTGGACCAGTAAATTTAGGGGTTGAACCTCTGAATCTTATAAAAAATCCTCAAAGTACAGGTGGTAAGTCTGAAAGTGCAATAGATACTTTCTATAAACTTATGAATGAAAGCACTCCTCAACAAGGACAAACTTTCTCATATGTTAATACAAGGAACTTAGATTTATCTGGAAAATATCCAAAGGTGTATGCCACATTGGATAATGAGGAATTGTATGCAAAAGGTCAAGGCACTTTAGAAAAACTTGGTAACGGTGTTGCTAAGTTTATTGGTATTGGTGCGTCTACATTTGTAAACGGTACAGCTGGTTTAGTATATGGAGTGAATGAGTGGAGAAAGACTGGTGAATTCAAATCAGTATTTGAAAATGATCTTACAAAACAACTGAATGACTTCAACAACGAATATTTAGAAACTACTTTTGCTAATTACAAAACTCAAAGAGAAAGAGAAGGTAATTGGTGGGAACCAAGTAATTTATTTACAGCAAACTTTTTGTCAGATAATATTATTAAAAACCTTGGATTTGCAGCAGGTGCTCTTGCAGGTGGTTTTGCATGGTCTGGTGTTTTTAAAGGAATTGGTTTAACATCTAGACTTGTTGCACAAGGAAAGAACATGGCAGCTGCTGCTGATGCTGCTGTTGGTTCCGCAAACCTTCTTCCACAAACACAAAGACTTTCAGCTATAAACTCTGCATTAAGTGAGTTGGGAGCAACTTCTAAAGTTGCTGCTGGTAGAGCATTGATGGGGGCTGAAAGAGGAATCGTAGCAACATTTGGTGCTGCTGGTGAAGCTGGTATAGAAGCTCTTAATGCTTCTCAGGAATTCAGACAAACCTTGATTGATAAATACATTGCTAACAATGGATATGTACCACAGGGAGAAGACTTAAAAGAAATTGATAGTCTTGCAGAAAGTGCTGGTAAAACAGTTTATGGACTAAACATTGGATTACTATCAGCTTCTAACTTTATACAACTCCCTAAAATATTCTCTTCTACATTCAAGGGAGAAAAGAATATTATTAATAATGTAATGTTTAAAGATGGGAAGTATCTTTCAGCACTTCCTGAAAAAGGATTAGCTAAAACTTTATACAAGGCTAGAAACATTGCTGGACTAGCATTCAACACAACTGAAGCACTTGAAGAAGCTTCACAATATGCTGCACAAGTTGGTACAGAGAACTATTTCTCAAAGCTTGATGAGACAGGGGATGCTTCTATTCTAAATGATTTATTTTTCAATGGTGCTAGAGAAGCATTAACAAGTGATGAAGGTTTATTAAATCTATTCATTGGCGGTGTATCTGGAGCTATCATGACATCTGGAATACCAACACTTGGTATGACTGGTTCTCTTAGAGAAAGAGGATTTGATGGATATGGTGGTCAGCAAAAAAAGCTTAGAGAAGAGGCAGTAAATATTTTCAATAGCTCTCTAATTAAAGATAAGCTTAAGAGTTCAGCAATGGTCATAAACTCTGCTGAAGCTATTCAGCAAGAGAGGGCCCAGAAGATTGCACAAGGAGATATATCAGGAGCAAAAGATCTTGAGTTTGATTTTCTTTTTGGCACAATATTAAATCGTGCTAAGTATACATCTACAGAATTTGTTAATCTTGAACTTCAAGAACTTAGATCTCTTGCTAATACAGAAGAGGGATTTTTGCAATTGCAACAAGAGGGATATGCGTATCAAACTGATACTAGAGAATCATTCTTGAATAGACTTAGAAGTATTGAGAATCAAGCACAGTATATTGATAAGGCTTATCAAGATATTAGTTTAAAATACAAAGGAGTTGTTGATGAGAAAGGCAATCGTGTTTACAGTGATGTTGTAATTGACAAACTCACCTACGCTGCTTCCAAAGTATTTGATTACGATACTAGAATACCTAGTCTAAATAATAAATTAATAACTGCTGGCGTAAACACTGCTGAGTTATTTAATGATGTATTGTTGAATGGAGTTGCTAGTAAAGATTCCGTTGAGAAGGTTGTATCAGAAATCAAATCAAAGGGCTCAATCAATGAAGATGAGTTAACTCAAGATCTATTTGAGCTTGTTGAAATGGGTATGAAGAGAAAGAAGTTTCTTGATGAATACTCTGAGATGAAATCTACTCCTGAGAAATTCACTCCAAAGAAGAAAGAACCAGACACAGTTATTCCTCAAGAAGAAATTGGTAAGACAGTTAAAATTAAAACCAAGTCTGGTGAGAGAAATTATGAGATAGGTACAGAATATTTTGTTGGTAAAATTATAGAAGATGATGGAACTGGAATTGAAAAATATCGTTTTCCAACACTTACTATAATTGGACAAAATCCAGATGGTACAATTAGAATAAGAGATAACAAAGGAGAAAGAGATATCAATCCTGAAGTGCTACAGGATTACAAATTAGGAAAGGTTTCAACAGTTGCAAATAATCCTGAAGCTTCCTTCTACATGGAATTGTTAAAGAACAATGCTAAACCAGTTGTAGAATGGAACATGGGTAAGGACAAAGGTGGTGTTAAAAGAGGAAGACTTGAGTTTGATAGTGACACTAACCAACTCATGTTTACTTATGTTACCAAGAGTAAGAAAGGTAAAAGAGTTATAAAATCAATACCAGTTGATTTAAAATCATTTGAACCAAAGCCTGGATTTAAAACAGCAATGTTCACTATTGGTAGAGAACTAACTGCTACAGAAAAGGAACAAATTAAGAAATCAAAAGATGCAAAGAAAACAGCAGCTCCTTCACAATTCTATGCACAAGTTATAAATGATTACCATAGTGAGGTTATTGAAAAACAAGCTGAGTTAGAAAAAACAATCAAGCAGAAAAGAGCTGATGTTTTAACTATTGAAGAAGAGCTTGGAAAACTCAATAAGATTATTCAACAAGGCGGTGATGATGCTAGAGCTAAGAAGGGTACAAGATTAAAGTCTTCTGTAAGAAAAGCTCTGGATGCAGCAATGCGTTTATCAAGAGCCAAAGAAGATTTATTGCAAGAGATTGCTGAACTAGAAGCTCAGAAAGAAGAAGGTGAATTACTTCTTGCATACTTGCAGGATGCAGTTCAAAACATTTCAGAATTTACTGAAGACCAACAATCTACTATTGATCAATTAGAGTTTGAAACAGAACTACTAAAAGAATCAATAGAGGAGAATGGTAAACAAATTAATGCAATCACAAGACTTGCTGATGAGATTGATAGTACAATTGATTCTGCAATAAGTTTCTTGAGAAGTTTAATTAATGAGTTTGAAACAAACTATCCAAAGGCTCCTACAATCATGGGAGTGGAGTTCAATGAATTCCTAAAAAATAATCCAAACTTCTTAAAACTAAAACCAAATTTCATTTCAGACTTGCGTGAGTTAGAACGACTCATTGCTGAAGTGGAGGATATGGAAATTGCTGTAAATGAAGAGAAGTTAAATAAAGTTTTAGATGATATAAAATCATTAAAAGAATCTCTTCAAACAGAAGTAAACGAGTTAAGATTCAAGGAAGAACTTCTTGCAAAAATGAAGAAGGCTTACCAAGAATATCAATCCAATATTATTGAAGAAGAAAAACTTGCTAAGAGCGATGCTCTAAGAAAACAAATTCTAGGTACTGCTGATAATGATAATTCAGTTGCTCCTGTATTTGATAGAGAGTATGAAGTGGATGCTAAAAAGCCTGTGGCTATTATCCCTAGAGCAACTCTTGGAATTGATAGAGGAAAGGATCATCAGAAACGTGCTCAAAGATTTGGAATGAACTTCCAATCATTTGATGATGATCAGAAGAGAGATATTAAAGGTGTATACATCACTTTAAAGAATCAGGATCAATTGATTCCTGGTTTGATGGATCACTTGAGAACTGACGAGAATGGTATTAATGAAACAGTTAATGTAAATACAATCATTGCTATGGTAATGGTTGATATGTCAACTGGTGAGCCTGTATTGGTTAATGAAAATGGATTACCTCTTACAGAAGAACAACTCCAAGATCCTCTTAATAACTCTATCTACCAAGTATTTCCTTTATCAGATCTTAAATGGTCTGGAGATTATGGTGATAAGTCAATGTTCCCTGAAGGAACTGATGAAGATGTTAAGAATGAAATTGTAAAACAATACACTGAATGGAGAAATGAAGTTCTTAAAATTGAAGATCTTTCTGAAGTTCATTCTATTGATGTATCATTTGGTTTTCCAAAGGTTAACCAAGATGTAGATGGTAATAAGCTTTATGACACTAGAACAAGTGTTCAAGATGCTGGATTAGTTACAGACTATGATATTGACAATGCTCCAATAATCACTATTGCTACAAGCGATGAATCTATCATCAGAGGTATAAGTGTAACTAAGTCTTCTCCAGGTAAAGTGTTTCTTGACATGGGCAATGGACTTGTTCCATTAAACAATAGACAACACACTAGAAAAGAAGCTGAGACAATATTCAATGCTATTCTACAATTCTCAAAGAATGCTTTTGATAAATCCAAAGGTGTTAATGATGATCAAAGTGTAAGACTAATATCTTATTTAAAGTCTGTTGTATATTGGGGAATACCTGCAAATCAAGCTGGTCCAAAGGCACCTGGATTTAGTAGCGTCTTCTTCAAGGATGGTAAGCTATTTATGTCTGGAAAAGGAGCAAGCTTTTCATTCACACCATCAGGTCTTCTACAAAGCAAGGAAGATATCATTGCTGTGCTACAAGGAATGTATCACAATGTAAATGGTAAATATGCTAGAGAGATTGGAATACGATACGAACAGATTACAAACATCTCTGAAGATGGAACAATTGAGTCTGTTATGTGGCCAAACTATCAGTCTTATTTACTTTCCACAACCACTCCTGATGGTAAGCAAAGATCTGGAGAACAACTTCCTCTGTCTACATACATGCGTCCTCTAGAGGGACCAAATGATGTAAACAGATCTGGAATTTATTTCTACACTACAGATACTGAAGATGCTTATATTATTCCAGAAGTAAAAAGAAAAGTTAAGATTGCACCAGTATCAGCTAAAGTTGCTGAACCTACACTAATTCTTGATGGTGAAACACCAAATCAATTAAGATCATCTAAGACAAATAGAGTTATTGTTTTTGCAGCACCTTCTGTAAATCCAACATTAGACAACATAAAAATATACAAGTCTGACGACTTAGCTGCTGTCATGGCAGATTTTGAAAAAGAGGGTAAAGATCCAAAAGTTGCCATTAAGGAAATGGTTCTTAAAGTTGTTCAAAGACAAATTCAATCACAACAACCAAGTCCTAAAACTGAAAAAACTAGAGAAAGATTATTTGGAAAAGAAGCAGCCCCCACTCCTGCCACTGAAGAAGCCAAAGAATCTAAGGTTGAAGGAACTAGAGATCGTTTATTTGGTAAGCAAGTACCTATTACTGAAGAAGAGGAAGGTGAGGAATCTGCTGATGAAATTTTAAATAAATTTAACCCTAATCCAAAGAATGATAAAGCTGACTACAGAGAAGTAGTTGAGAAGCAAGCTAAGTCTATGAGTATTGAAGACTGGAATGAGATAGAAGCTTTCTGGAAAAAAGTGCTTCCTAATGTTCCATTGTATAGACTTAAGAATCTAATTCAAGCTACCAACGGTGCACAGGCTTGGGGCATGTTGAAGAATGGTGCTATCTATGTATATGAAAATGCAGAGGTGGGAACATTCTACCACGAAGTGTTTGAGGCTGTGTGGAAGATGTTCACTGATCCAGCTGAGCAACAATCTATTATTAACGAATTCAAATCTAGAACAGGAACATTTGTTGATAGACCTACAGGTGAGACAATAAAATATTCAGAAGCCACCCCTCAACAGATCAAAGAACAACTTGCTGAAGAGTTTAGAGACTATGTACTATTTAAGAAGGTGCCTGCGAAACCAAAGGATGGAAGACCTTTTATAGTTAAGTTATTCTCTGACATTGTTAATGTAATTAAGAAATTCTTTACAGGTAGGGATGCAAATATTAACACAGAAGAACTATTCAAAAGAATAGGTAATGGCTACTATGCTAAGTCTATTCCTTCAACAGGAGTGCTTGAGAATGTCCCTACACAAATAGTGGACATTGAAGACGGGTTTGCTACAGAAGAAGATGAGTTGAGAATTACAGTTCCTTATAAGCAACAGAATGAGTTGATTCAACACATGGCTTATAAAACTTTGTCTCTTCTTGGAAACAATGACGAGAGCTTGTTTAATGTAAACAGAATTCCTAAAGAAGATTTGAAAAATGAATTGCGTAATACAATTCTAGGACAGCTTGACGAAAATGGAAATCATCTTAGAGATGAAAAAGGTATTGTTATTCAAAATGGGCTCATAAATGATTTACGAGTAGCAAATGCTAATAATGAAAAAGAAGGTAAGATATCAAACCTTGAATACAAAACACTTAATAAGTTTTTAAAACAAACTAATATAAAAGTAACTGAGGAATGGGATGAGCTCTTCAAAAAGTATGAAGAGTACATGGCACAGTATCAAATTGAATTTGATGAGAATGATCAGATTCAACTTAATGATGAGGATAAGACTAGAGAGATTGGTCAAGATGCTACAAAGATTGACGCATTCAGAAAAGCAAACTCAGCAATAAAACTATTGCTTGCAACACTTCCTAGAACAACAGGGAAAAAGAATATTGATGGCACTGATCAAGCAGTAGTTACATCTGTTGGTGGAAATGAACTATTACCTCTTGGTCAAACATTCATCACTGTGATGAATAAACTTCATGCATCTAGAGATGTAAATGAGATGATGGAAAATCTCAGACAACTTGCTATAGAGGATGGAAACTATTCTAGATTATATGAAAGAATTGCTAAGAAGAAAGCAAAGGATGGTAATTTTGAATTTAAGAAACTTACCACTCCTCATAGCATTCAATTGTTGTCTTCTTTCTGGAGCACATTCAAGAAACAAAATCCAGGAGTCAAGAACGTATTCATTCTTGAAAATGAAGATGTAGTTGTTGGTGACGCA
>Ga0247723_1001108_pt1 | contig 16293 bp, 48 predicted proteins | sample MSEWelMarce5H_FC_FD_189079 | JGI IMG/M metagenome (GOLD analysis project Ga0247723, IMG submission 189079) | Subsurface sediment microbial communities from gas well in West Virginia, United States - MSEEL Well Study Marcellus 5H_FC | ecosystem: Environmental > Terrestrial > Deep subsurface >...
AGAGTTATTCGACCCAGTAACAAACGCAGAGATAACGTACTACATGACCAATGGCGGTCAAGATTGGTCCAGCTGGAAGGGTATGACCCCGAAAGCGCAGGAATGGCTATTGCGATTCCCAACAACTGAAGAGAAGTAGGATAAATGAAGATACAGTATGTATCGAAGTATCTCTCTTTATCGAGAGAGGGCCTTGTTCCAGAGCTTTTATGCCCCATGGATCAAGGCTCTCTTTATCCTAATCAGGACTTTGAAGAGAAAATATTTTTATATTGCCTAACTTGCTCATACAAGAAAACAATCGGAATTGTAGATTATGAGAATCTTGTAGCATTAGTAGAAAAGATCATCAATGAGTAAAGAGCCCGAAAAAAGTGCGCCGAAAATAGAACAGCCATTTGCAACATATGAGTTTGAATCAACAGCTTTATTAGAAACTGACGCTATGGGGCGTGAGAAATTTTGGGAAGACTTAGGAAGAGAAAATGACTGAAGAGACAAAGCCATCTGAGAACCTAGAAGATAATCTGCCTATGGTCAATTACATTATGCTTCACCGCATCTATGACATGATGACTATTATGGCAAATAAAGCGGACCCTGAGAAAACAGCTAAAATGATTGAATACCATGAGCAAGGATATCTACTTGGACCTGGACCATCTTTTACTCCACCAGAATAAGTCAACTAGAATGCTTGACATAGAAAATAACCTGTATTACAATTAAGATGTGTAGGTGATGGCAGCAATGTCTCCCTATATAATGTGTAGCAATACACTAGAAAAGCCCATTCGGATCCGCCTCTGAATGGGATTTTTTCTTTTTATAGATAGATATATATAATACGGGCAATATGGACATATAGTGCAATAAGTGCGAAAAAAGTGCTTCGGCGAAATAAGAGCCTACATATCCCATCTATGATCATTTTCAGAATATGCCTTATAAGCCCTCTACGGGGGTTCTAAGCCCTTAACGGGTCATATTTGGTATCTCCGATAATAAGACCCCAGAAAAGGGCGGGAGATAAAAAGCTAGCCTATATCGTTTATAGGGTTATAATAACCAATGAGTAATATATACCCAGTATAGCCAATAGAGACCATAGGAATGATTTAGACGATCTTCGATTCTTATAACTGTTCAACGTCTATATCTTCATTTAGGTCAAAATCAAAGAAGTCTTCTTGCTGTCCCGCCCAATTTAAAAATTTATTCAAAGCTACACCTGACAGGATTGCTGTCGCAATTAGCGTAATAAATCCAAATAATTTCTTCATAAGTTTCCTGTCATATATGCTATTAGAATAACTATAACTGGTCCAAATATAATAGATGCTTGTAGCCAATTCATAATAATATTATACCATAATCCTAGTCAACTACAATATTCAATGCATGATCTGAACAGTAATACTTCATAGATCCATCTTCTAGTAACTTAGATGTGTATGACATCTTATCGCAATAACTACAAAATTTCATCTTACCCTGCCTTCCGCATTTTTCTTATATGTGTTCTAGCTCTGTGGCAATTAGAACATACTACTTCACATTTGGCTATTTCTTCATCGATTCGTTTCTTCGATAACGTATTTATGAGTTCCGCCACATTTGCTTGCTTTTGTCCACGAACATGATCAAAGTCCATCATGTAGTATGGATAGGATATCTTACAATCCATACATGGGTTCTTTTCTTTTACTTCTTTTAAATAACGTGCCAGATGTTCTTTTTGTTTCTTGATCGATATCTTCTCTGGAGACATAAGACAATTATATAACATCCTATATCTAATTTGAAAGAATATTTATCCTTCGTAAACTATAGATGTATCAGTGAGAGTTATATCACGAGATACTATATACCCGCCTGTTTGGTTTAGGAAATTTCTAGCTGACTCTTCATCAGTTGCTAATACTTGTACAATCATTTCTACTTTGTAAGTAAAACATGAGCTTTGGTTTGACATATTAATCCTAGTCGACTGCTTTATCATATTCTACTAAATGTTAATAAAATATTTTTTTAGACTTATAGCCTTTATATTTGTTTTTATCTTTTTAATGATAACTTCCAGAATTTGAGCATACAACCCCTATACCCCTTTTATGATTTCTAAAAGAGAACCCCGAAATGATCGGAGTATAAATCCGCCATTCATCGGTTGAACCTATAGTAGGCCTAGCTATTATCTGAAAGTAATTGTATAATACAACTTCCGTCATCATCGCACTTGGAGTTTAACCCCTTGATATTATCTCCGAAAACTGTCCAAGGTTTACAGTATAGCATTTGGTATTTTCGCAAGTCAATGGATCCAGGGAAAATTCTTTTTCCCGCCCCCTTTTGAAATTAGAGAAAATGTTAATATTATTTTAATTTGTATGATACACACCTTTGGCAATGTCCGTTTTGTCCGATAGTGCGCCCATAGACTTATCGGGCTGAGCGTGAGTGTGATGCGACTCACAAAAGTTTTTTTAGAATACTGGCAAGTAACCCCCATAAATGTCAGTCCCCCCTGCTATGCTTAAGGTATAAAGAAAAACAAGCGGTAAAGAAATCCGCTAACGAAAGGAGCAATCAAATGCTCACTCAAAAAACACTAGACGCAATCGTCTATGAATACCAACACGGGGGCGTGAAGTCTAACCACCCCGAATTGACTACCTATGAACGCAAGGCGTTGCTAAAGCATCTCTTTAGCCTACCGACCTATTGCGCTTGTTGTGTGAGGTAAATCACACGGACACTAGGGTCTAAATCCCCCTAAATGTCAGTCGTATCGGCTACAATAACGACATAACAACTAAATAAGAATTAGAGCGTGAGCCTAGCAAATAATCCGAAAGGTGAGCCTAGCAAATAATCGCTCAACAACTAACTAACTACTAACGAAAGAAGAACAGACAATGACTATCACATACACACTATGGCAAGGCTCTCAACTACTAGCCGTAAATCAAAAGGCTAGTAAGCCCGAAGAAATCTTAGCGGTAATCGCTGAACTAAATAAACTCGGTAAGGGTTTCACTTACAACATTAGAGAAGTAGAGGTCAAGTAATGTCATACGCATACTCATACAATACAAACACGATAGATAAATACGAGTCTATCCAATCAGATGTCGCAGACGCATACACTTATCTAGATGAGGCAGATGAAGAACAACCGCCACTAGATGACTTTGATGATGTTGATGATGAAGAATTAGCAAAAGTATTCGCACTAAGTTGGGATAACTAATAATGATACCTAACGGATTTGATTTATACATAACAAGCGAATACGGATTTGAGTTAGATAGTTTCTTAGGGTCTATCTATTTACCTTGGCACACTATTATTATCACCGCCCTAGCACTAATCGCTTATAAGATTTATAAGAGAAAGAAGAATAAGTAATGACTACTAATCGCATACTAACTACGCTAGTCCAATTAGGTATCGGGATCCCCGCCCTACTTATGCTACGCCTAGTAATTCGTGATTTAATTCACAATAAATTAGACTAACGCTACGGCGTGTCGGCTTGACAAAGTCAAGCTGGCCCGCAATAAGGCACGGGGTCGGGCGTGTCGTTACGCTAATGTTATAGAACCCCTTGAATTTTGTGAGGTTTATCACAAAAAAAGATTTCTTGAAACACGGCGTGTCGTGTTGATAATGTCGGTGTGCTCGTGTATACTACCTACTATAACCACAACGAAAGGTCGATAAAATGACACTAGATGAATACAAGGCTTATGTAGAAGCCACACGCAAGGAAAGCCTATTGAAGGCTATCGCAACAATGTCAGAGGCTAATGATAAGATGTCCTCTCTATTCAATACTAAGGAGGCAGAATAAATGGGTTATGTAGAAATCTTTCGCCTAGATGATGAGGGTGCTGGCTGGGTAGATTTATCCGAGGCAACACCTAACGAATTACTAGATTTAGAAATCGGATTATTTCAGGAGGGTGCTCTCTAATGAAAAAATACACATTCGGCGTATGGCTAGACATAGACGCAGAAGATGAAGACCAAGCGTTATCTTTATTTGATAGCGTTGTGAAAAATGCTTTTGTTTCAGACTCTTATTGTTTTGAATGGAAAGAGGTCGCAGATGAAATCGCAGTTTGAAAAAGATTTAGAAATCAAGGAAAGTTTTATTGATTTACTAAATGACATTTACCCTAGTGTAAAGATTGGCTACTCTACTTTTACACCCGCCGAAATTTTAGAATGTTGCGACCCAGTAGCATTTGCGATTGGCTTAGTTGAACACGAGGATTATTTAGCAGAAATGGAAAATGAATGAGCGACTTATTCGGATTTGAAAAAGCAATTCAATTAGATCATCTTAGCGATGAGCAAATAAATCAGCTTGAGGAAATCTTAAAAGATTTTCAATAACTAGCGGCGTGTCGCCTTGACAAAGGTGATCCGCCCGCAAAGGCACGGGGTCGGGCGTGTCGTTACGAGATTGTTATAAAATCCCGTGAAATTTGCGGCGTGTCGATTTGACAGACAAATCGGACATTTTGATGTGATGCTTATCACACGACTTGAGCGTCTCATTATTTGGATTTACTGGCTAGTAATGTGAAAATGTCAGTGGGCTCGTGTATAATTCCATACATAACAACAAACGAAAGAAGGTCTGCCAATGGCTACCAAACTCTACACAATCGAAAGCCTACTCGTAGGACAAAACTATCGCTCACGCAATCGCCACTTTTCTGGCGAAATTGTATCCGCTAAGCCTCGCCCCGAAATTTGGTATGGCGATAAAACTGAAGCGTTCCTAATCGAAGTCCGTGCTGGCGGTCTGCGAAATAAATTCGCAACTGTTGCCGTGAAGGTTGGTGAATAAATGATAACTAAAGATTACATTGACCAAACCGAATTCTATTTGGTAAAAGATGAACAACATTTCTGCTGTGATGAAAGTCAATTCCGCTATGTGTGTAAGGCACACGGCGAGCAAATGGATTGCTACTTTTGCGGATTTGATTATGACCAAGATTGCGAGGAGCAACACTAATGATAAATTCAGTAATGCGAATAGATTGCTCAGAGTGCAACTCAACGGGTCTAATCTTTTTTGGCGATAACAATAATTTTGATGTCGAAACTTGCGATTGCGATTTCGGCAAAGAACAAGATTTATTTTTCAACTAACGAAAGGGAAACTAATGTATAAAGTAACTTGCCAGTATGATTTTGAGGAAAGCCCTCATTGGTCTGCTAACTACGAGGACGAATTCGAAGCGTGGAAATCTTTTTTCTCATTCACCGATTGGGGAATGGCTAACGAATACTCAACTGTAAATATTTACACACCAGCATTGAAATGCTACACAAAAGTTTTTTATCGAAACGGAATGGTGGTAACGAAATGATGACTCGTAAAGACTATGTCGCAACCGCAGAAATTCTAAAGTATGCCAGCGATAAAACGCACCCCGCTTTATTTTCTAAAATCGTAAATGATTTTGCTGAAATGTTTGCGGTTGATAATCCGAGATTTGATGTAACACGATTTCACGAAGCGAGTGGATACAATGTTCCAAAATTCACTTCGAGATAAAGTAAAGCGAATTCAGGAATTGCGTCGCAGTAATGCGGCGCAACCTGTTCGCAATAAAAAAAAATACACACGCAAAATAAAACATAAAAATAAAAACGATCAATAGCCCGCAGCTTGGCCCGCAAAGGCACGGGGTCGGGCGTGTCGTTACGGGTGTGATCAAAATCACCCTGGAAATTTGCGCTAGGATTGGAATATGTCAGTCCATTCTGCTATACTTGCCATTCAACCAACGAAAGAGGTCCATTATGGAACTATTTATTGTATCTTGCCTGAACTATGAAATTTGTGGCGCTCAGGAAACTTTTGGCTCTGAGTCAGAATATGAAATCTATGGAGATGACTATATCTGCGCTGAATGCTATGCGTCTGAGGAAATGGAATTCTTTGAAACTATAGGCTGGGCTGATAGCGACGCTCTTGCGTCTGCTGGCCACGGTATGGATGAGGATTACTAATATGTCAGACGTCACCGATATAATTACCCCTATGAAACTGAAACGCTCCAACGATAGAAAGGTGGCTAACCTTGTCACAAAAAATGGAAAGCAAGCCGCAATTGCCAACACTTTCGGATTACCTGCTGGAAAGGCTTACTCGTGCCCTGGTGCCACTAGTATTTGTGAAAGCGTTTGCTACGCAGGAAAACTCGAAAAGTTATTCCCTGGAGTAAAAACTAATCTGCTACACAATTGGGAATTGCTACGCAATGCCGATATGGATACAATGCTTATTCTATTAGATGAGATGATTGTAGAATTTATCGCCGATTGTGAAAAGAAAGACGCTCCTAAGTTATTCCGTATCCACTGGGACGGGGACTTCTTCAATGATACTTACGCATATGCCTGGAAAGTAATTATTACTAACCACCCCGATATTCAATTTTGGGTTTACACACGTGTGCGCTCTGCAGCGCTTATCTTGAAAGATATATCTAATCTCTCACTATATTATTCTACCGATGACGATAATAAAGATATCGGGCACGAACTAAAAGTAAATGAAGGTATCCGCCTTGCTTATCTAGGGAAGACATTCGCCATAACTGAAAGCACGATGAAAGAATTGACTGGCAAGCCTGGTGCTAAGTGTCCTGAGAATATGAAGAGTATTCCACTGATTAGCAATGCAGGGTCCGCCTGCGTATCTTGTGGCTTGTGCGTTTATGGAAAAGCGGATGTTAGATTTTCTGCGAGTAAAAAATAATGACCGACATGATCGGATCTGCAATTGCAATTATATTAATTGCATTCTTGTGCTCACCAATTGTGCTAGCCATGTACGTGTGGCGTGGTGCCAAGGTTGATAATAATCATGACGGTAAAGATGATGTGCCCTATCGTTGGGAGAAAGAATAACGGTGTGTCGAGTTGACAATTGTCAGCTCGGCCCCTATATGTAGGGGGTTATCCACAGGGTTACGAGAGTTATCCACAACCCCTGAAATTGTGAGGTTAATCACAAAAGCTGCGACACGCCGAGGATGGATTAGGTAATGTCAGTGCCATAGTGTAAAATACTCTTATCAACCAACGAAAGGTAACAAATGTCTAATCTAATCAAAGTTCCACACACAATAGTATTCGAGGCTATTATCAACCTTGATACTATTCCCGCTCATCTACTACCTGCGCTAATTGCTCTTGATGAAAAAACAATGAAGCAAATGTGTCAGGAAGCAACACTACACGCATTAAAAGAATCTAATGTATTAAAAACTGCTAACGAGTTTAATACTTGGGCAGAAGTAACTATTGTAGGGAGTAACTAATAATGGGATACAACACAGCACTTGATTTTGCAGATTTAGATTTAGAACAAGGTATTGCTTATCACTTACAGGGTAATCATTACCCGCCCGTTCCACTATCTATGGTGCAACCTTGCATCGAGGCTATTGACGCCTATTGGGAAAATGACTACAACCGACAGATCGAAATGCCTGAAGGCGTATTCTATCGAGGCGAAAGGTTTGCCCCTGCATCGGCTATTGTCGAACAGCACCACTTAGACGCTTGGCTACAAGAAAGTGACTAAGGTCACACAATAAGTTTCTCAAATACTGAGATAGGGCTAGACAAATGTCAGACCCCAATGTTATACTATCCACCTACACAGAAAAGAGGCAAAAATGACAATCAACGACAAGTTGTATCAGGTTGGCGATTTATTCACCACCCTAAAGTCAAAAAAGACGGGCGTTATCAAAGAGATACACCCACAAGCATCTGGCTCGGTGCGTGTCTTGCTAGAAATGCCTAGCAAAGAAACTCGCTGGACTTCAGTATCTGCTAAAACACTTCTAGGCGCATAACCTAGAACGAAACAGGGACAGTTTAGAGAGTGTTCTAGTCCAATGTCGTAAGTAAGAACTCTCCACCTTCGGGTGGAAATGTCAGACCCCCCTGCTATACTATCCATAACAACAACCAACGAAAGGTAATAAATAAATGAGCAGACAAATCACAGTAAAGGTCGCAACGACCAAAGTAATCAAGGCACTAGAGGCTCGTCTAGCAACGCTAGAAAACGATTACAACACACAGACCGCAAAGGAAGCAAAGTTCGGCAAAGCGCAAGAAGCGTGGCGCAAGGAAATTGGTAAGTGGGCTATCGCTAACTTCGCAAAGGCTGAGAACCTTCGCACAAACTATCGCTCTTGGAACAACACTCTCAATGTTGATTTTGACATCATCACAAAGGAAGGCAACTTCCCTGCTGAACCTGAGAAGGACTTTGAGGTTATCCATCAGCACCAGTATCGTGAGATGAAAGAGGACATCACAAATGCCCTAACAATTCTCAAGATGACAGATGAGGAAACAGTAAATGCTTCTACAATGAAGCAGATTGCTAAGTATCTCTAAATAGATTTTGGGGGGTTAGCACACAAAGTCTAGACACCTGAACCCAAACGACCTGAGTATGTCGCCAAACTGCTCTCCTTCGGGAAACTACTAACAAAGGCAAAACAAATGGCAAATCGCTATCGTGTCGAAATCTATGACGCAAACAAACTCAATGATGTAACAATTTATTCAGAGCAAGGCGTGGATAAAGAACACTTAACTGAATTAGTATTTAGTAATCTAAATAAATTCAGCGGCAAAATAAATGCTTACGTTTTTGACAACGTAAAGAAAAAGAAGACAACCGCAATGTTTCTTGATGAATCTATTGTGAACTTCAATAAGCAAATGCTTAGCAAGGCTACAAGGATCGAATTCGGGAGTTAATCCCGAGCTCGGCCCCCAATGGTGAGGGGTTATCCACAGCGTTACGGCCACCTGTGGATAAGCCCTGAAATTCTGTGAGATTAATCACACTGATCAATTCGGACATATTGTAACTAATCCTAGACAATGTCAGTGGGGTCTGTTATACTTACAACTAATCAAACAAACGAAAGGTAAAAAATGGCTCATAATCTAGAAATGGAAAACGGCGAAGTTGCATTCGCACTTCGTGGCGCACCTGCTTGGCACAACCTTGCAAATCGCATCTTTACAAAAGATGAGGAAGTTACAACTGCAACAATGCTTGAAGAAGCAAAGTTAGCAAATTGGAATGTTCGCTTATCTCCACTCACCGACCACATTTCAGAATCTTGGAATGATGTATCTCAGGCTCAGTTGGTTATTCGTGATAACCCATTCAATAAGGGAACTGATGTTCTCGCAACTGTTGGCAAGCGTTACAAGCCAGTTCAGAATGAAGAACTATTTGCATTCGCCGATGCAATTCACGATGCCAATGCTGATTGCCGTTGGGAATCTGCTGGCTCATTGAAGAAGGGCAAAGTCGTGTTCGGAACTGTGGACATTCCACGCACAATGGTTCTTGACCCACAAGGCGCTAACGATGAGACAAAACTTTATCTCATTGTATGGACTTCACACGATGGTTCTGTTGCCGTTCAAGCAGCGGTTACTCCTGTTCGTGTTGTCTGCCAAAATACATTGAACCTTGCAATGCGTAATGCAAAGCAATCATTCAAGATTCGTCATACACAATCTGTTGACGGGCGCATTCAAGTTGCTCGTGAAACTCTTGGGCTTGCTCTTGGTTACTTCGATGAATTCGAAACTGAAGCAAAGGCACTTTACTCTCAGGCAATTACTGATGCTGAATTCTCTAAGTTGATTCAGACAATCTATCCTAAGCCAGATAAGGATTCTGCTAAGGTTGCATTGACTAAGTGGGAGAATAAGGTTGTCCTTCTTGATGAGTTGTATCATAACTCACCAACTAACGCTAACATCAAGGGAACTAAGTGGGGTGCGTTCAATGCACTTACTGAGCGCCTTGACTATTATCGTTCAGGTCGTGGCAATTCTGAAACACTAATGGCTGGTGCATCAGGCTTTGACCCAATCCTTACCGCAGAAAAAAATAAAATTAAGAAATTAGTTTCTGCGTTTTAATAAATAAAAATCCTGAGCAAGATTTAAAACTGCTCACAATTTTTTCTTGATCCATTAGCTCAGTTGGTTAGAGCGCTACCCTGTCACGGTAGAGGCCGACGGTTCAAGTCCGTTATGGGTCGCATATCAATATGTGAGACGCCCGCAGTATTAAGGGAACCAAAACTGTGTTACGACTCACATAAAAAATCCCCTGAAATCTATTGCATATGTCAGTGGGGTCGTGTACAATACTCCTATACAACAACGAAAGGTATAAAATGTCATCACGAACTAAAGGTTACATTGGAACACTAGTGGACGGCAAAAAGCTTGCCACAATTGCAAATGGTATATATAACTTACAATACAGTTCAGAATTCTCTGAGTGCACAGTAGATAATCTATTGTTTATTGAATTAGAAGAGAAGAACGTATTTGGGGATCCTAAATATGCCCTGGTTTGTTCAGAGGGTGTTGGCTGGGAACAAGATACATATGGTTGCCTAGAAGTACCAACAAACATCGGTGCTATGGGTCTATGGAATGGACGTGTCTTTATCTCAGTAGATACTGTTAAGTCTTGCCTTACTGATAAGACTGAGGATATATCAGATTACATTAGAGTCTTTGGCTCCCGCCTTGATTCCAACTGCTCCCTATGGCAGTCCAAAATGTCAGTGGCTACTGCTACAATAGCGCAATGACAACAACTAACGGGACTAAATATACATTTGTCTGTGACCCAGATGAATGCGATTCATTGGTGGAACTAACAACCGTAGATGGCTTTGGCTTCCCTAATGGTGTGATTAGAAACACATGCCCTTGTGGTAGAGAAATGTCATACATCTCTGCTACAATACTCTCATCAGAACAACCTACAACGAAAGAGGAAAAAATGGAAACAACAGAAACATCAGCAGTAACAGTTCCCGATACATATAACCCTAACCTATTGGTTACCTACAAAGTAATCCGTGGTTATTCAGATGCAGAATATGCAACTGACAAAGTAACATCAATTGAGTGGGACTTGCACAATGCACGTCAAGCACAGAAAACTAATGGCGTCTACCAAGACAAGATTAATACAGTCAAGGACATCATCACTGAGGCATATGCTGATTCAGATGACCAAGATACACTTCGTTCAATTGCTGAAGCGCTTGGCATTGAACTAGTTCGAGAAGTTCTATTCACCGCAACTCTTGAAGTTAGCGGAACATACACATACAATGTATTAGATTCAGATTATGAACTAGACCTTGATTCAGAAGTCACAGATGCTCTTTACGCCGATTCAAATAACGGTAACATCACAATCGATGACACCGAAGTTTGCCACGTAAGGGAAGCATAATGTATTTTGAGTTGACTGCTCCCGATAGGCTATCTCTTGAGATGGCTTATTGGGATGCACAAATCACAGGGCTCGACCCCGAATTTATGCCACCGTTGACATTCAATGTTGGAACTGGTAGTATTGAGAAAGTAAGTCGCATTCGTGACAAGTATAATTTAAAAGAATCATACTGGTCAGACAGAGAAGCGACAGGATACAAGGAGAAATAATGTCAGATTACAAGGATGGTTTTGAGGACGGGTATAAGTTTGCTCGTGAAGAGATTATGGAGAAGTTGGCAGAGATTGATATCGCTGACATCGACTCTTGGATTCTTGACCGTCTTTCAGAAATGATTGAAGGTGGGTCACTATGACAACTGAAGATCTAAATCGCTGGATTGGTTGTGATCAATGCAGCACGGCACAGGCAATGTATCTAATTAAACTTATGGATGGCGAGCTTTTCTTTTGCGGGCACCATTTCAATAAGAACAAAGAGGCCCTTGACAAGGTCTCATACGAAGTGATAGAATTAAACAAAATAGAAGAAGCGGTACCTATACTAGAAACGGCGGAATAAAATGGGCGATAGAGCAAACTTTGGTTTTAAAGACCGTAAGGGAGATACAATCTTTCTGTACGGCCACTGGGCTGGACATCGAATGCTAGAGAATCTAGCCAATGCTGTGGAGCAGGCACGTCCTAGGTGGACCGATGAATCATATGCTACACGTATCTGTGTTAGCCAATTGGTAAATGAGGAATGGCCTAGCGAAACAGGTTGGGGCCTAAATGTAAATGAATTAGGCGACAACGAGCACAAGGTACCTGTAATCGACTGGTCCAATAAAACGTTTACCTTAATGGAAGCGGACCTGCAGACAGAGGTCTTCAGCCAATCGCTGGATGCATTTGTTGCTAAGTATTCCAGTCAACCAAGTATGGTATAATTAATCCAAGGACCTTGGTCCTGGTTTTAATATAGAAATGAAATGGTGCATCTATTTAGTCTACGGGCCAGGTGCTAAGTAAAGCGGTTTATTTCTTTCGTTGGAAATCAGCAGCCATATTCATACCCCCAGCTTATAGCTGGGGGTTTTCTTTTGCCCACAAAGACATGAGGGTAACATATCTCTTTTACGGTGTCAATATAAAAAGCCCTAGAATTTTGTGATCTTGACCACATTCTGAATAAAATGTGGTGTGACTCACACCCAAATACTATTCCAAATGTCAGTGGTCCAATGTATAATAAGAACATATCAACGAAAGGATATAAAATGCCAAATTGGTGTTACAACACATTAACTATCCAAGGACCTAAGTCTGAGGTAGATATGATTAAAGATAGATTGAATAAGCCTTTTACATTAGCACAAGAGACTTATGGTATGGGTGATATTTCTACTATGGGGTTCCCCACCAAAATTGAACAGGTAACTTATTCTAATCCTGTCTTTGCTTTCTTTAATATCCACTCATATAAAGATGAAGGTATTACTGATGAGGAATATGCCTGCCAGCCTTCTCGTGGTGGTATAGATATTCAGAATGACCCTGATTGGTTCCGCAAATCTGTTGAGTTTGCTAAGACTCAGAAGGATTGGTATTCTTGGAATAATTCTAATTGGGGAACTAAATGGGATGTAGCCGTCCGTGACGGAGATGAATATCCAAATACAGAATTGCTTGAATATAAATCAGAAGGTGATGACAACTGGGTTGTCTATAAATATGAGACTGCTTGGTCACCTGCTGTAACTATCTTAACTAAACTATCTAATCTTGTTCCGAACTGCCTGCTCACATTAGAGTATGAGGAAGAAACAGGTTGGGGTGGGGAATATGAGATTGTCCGTGGTGAAGTAAAAGAGATTCTAGAATACGAGAATCGTTGCTATGCTTGCCAATCTTTTGATTGTGTTGAGTATTGTGAGAATGACTGCGGTGAATTCTGCTCTGAATGCAATGAAGGTTCTTGGCAGGATGAAGTGGCTATGGCAGAATGTCAGACCCATAGTGTATTATTACCATTGAAAACCTACACACAGGAGGAAGCGCTAAATGTCATTTCTTGACGACCAAAATCAAATGTGGATAGATGCCCTTATTGAAGATGTTAAAGAGGCTCTATTCGAAGACTGGGCTAATGCTCAACTAGATGAAAGCGAGGCATATCACGAGCACAAACTAATGGAACACGCTTCGGAAGATATGCAGCAAAAGTATAATGAATACTATGGCTATGGCTATGATGACGATTTCTATTTCGTAAAAGAAAATGAATGGGATAAGTTTATCGAACATCAGAATGGGAAACTATTATGAAAAAGTATGGATTTGTAATTAAATTAGAAGGTGCAGTAATGGCCAATAATGAGAAAGAAGCACACGAGAAAATTAATCTACACCTAAACGATTTAGGTGAAGTTGATAGCGCAAGGTATGATTTAAATTGGCCTGATGTATCTTGGGATATGGAGTATGAATTATGCTAGGTTATACTGAATCCGATCTAAATAGGATGATTAATGCTATACACGATTCAAAGCTTTTTTATCTTAGGACCCCGTCCGATTTAATGGACAAGGAGCCTTTGAGGAAAGACCTAGAAGACGCTGTTAGTTTCTTGCAAGGTCTGTGGGCGGAGGGTTACTTTGACTACACAAACTAAATCATCAAGATTTATGGAGTATCTAAAGATACATCTAATTAGTTTAGAGCAAGACCTAGAACAAATTGATTATGTTAATGCTCATCATTTTTATAGGGTCAAGCAAGCAGAGATTGAAAACACCAGGCACATTTTGTCAGTGGCGACTGATATAATGAATTCCTCTAACGAAAGGGTATATGGATGAAACTATCATCAGAAGTAAAGGAAGACCTGAAGGACCAAGCCGACCAAATCATTTACTTTGAAGCAGCAATGTCCAATGAGGACAAAGCAGCCAAAGCGGTCTATGAGCGCCTTGTAGAGATTTACAAGGTTGCATTTAAAGAAGGGGCAAAGAAATGACACCTGAAGATATTGGACTACCTCCACATCTACAACGTATGGTTAATTACGATATTAATGGATTAGATATAATGCACGGGGAACTAAAAAACCTTATGCTTATTTGGGAGAAAGAACTAGAGAAGGCCCAAGCAATTGAAGATGAATCTGAAGAAGCAATGGATTCAATGGAACGCAAATACTGTGAAGGTTTCCTTGACGCTTTAACAGCGTTATATAAACTAACATATGATTTGTCATTCTCAATTGGTGTGCGTGAAGAAAATAAAAAGGACGGGCACTAATGTTGTCATACGAGCCAAGTCTAGAAATCCTGGAAGTTGAATACTCTTGTAGTCCAGGAGGAGTTGATCTATTTGAAGTCTATGATAAAACAGATATACCTTTATCTGTCCCAATATATGAGACTGAATCCTTGACGGATGCTGTGCTCTACTGTTATAATTTGGGGAAAGACTTTACTGTCAAGACATTAGCGGAATGGAATGAAAGGGAGTTAGCATATGAAGCCTGATGATAAAGATAAACTCAACGAATGTTTAAAGATTCTTGATTCCACCGACCTCGGATTATCCCTGGTTTGGTTGTGGACCTGGTCCACCATTAACAACATAATGGAAGACGAGACCTACAAGAAGAAGGTCACCATAGACCAAATGTGGGACAACCTCTGTGAGGCTGTCTCTGCGGGCCAAGGCTTCTCTCTGGAGTATGGTGCCGAACAGCACAACGACGACGTCCTTGAATGGATGATGAACCGTGAATACATTGTCGACACAATGTTCGAGGATGACGAAGAGGAGGAAGAAGATGAAGATGAGTGACATCTACATCAATGATCAGTTAAGTAAGGCCCAAGCTTTGTTATGGTCTGGATCTCTACATGAGGTAGACGAAGCACATAACATTATATCTAATCTAATTAGAGATAGGTTAGAACAAGTTTCTAACTGAGGGCAACATTTTAAGTTTACGGTGCTATTTACAAATTCGTGGATAGTTGATATAATTAAAGCAAACCAGATCTAGAAAGGATCAAACACATGACAACAAAGCGAGAATATCTAAAGCAGCAAGGCATTGCAGTAGGCGTCCGTGGACGTTTCTCAGGAGCAGCCAAGGTAGCTCTACAGGAGGCAGCTTCAAAGGGGATCACATTTACAGCTGAGACTCCAGTCAAGAAGGCTAAGTAAAACCAGGGACGGGGTTGGGGCTTCGTTGGTCCTTGACCCCGTCTCTTATTTTTGGTATAATCGAGGGTTAGGAAAGGCGGACTATGAGTAAGACACAAGAAACTAAACTAGCAGAACAGTTAGCAAATCTAGCAGACGACCATTGGTTCAACCCTGCTATCTTTGGTAGATATTTGGCGGAACAGCCATTGTATACCATTGACCGAGTTATGGAAATGGTTGCTCATATTATCAGTGAGCAAGCAAAGGTCTATCATCTCCAAAGAGTTAGAGGAACTTCGTCAGAAGGTCTGCTTCTAGCAAATGAACTAAACGAATGTATCAAAGCATATCAAGAAATGAATGTTATAAATAATCTAACATTACCTAAATCCGTTGTATATAATTTAAAGCGGGAGGTAAAAGTAGAACCAAGACAGTATGGTTGGACGGAAGAAGATAAGAACCCATTTGACCAAGTATAATATATCTGACCGAACAGATAATATATCTATCTAAGTATTACTCAGATATAGCCCAAGATATCCACAGGTTTATCCACAGCCTGTGGATATTTTTGTGTGTGTGCATATGGGCCAAATTTTCTATTTACGACACATGATCCCAAACGCCTGAAATTGTGGGCAAATTTTTCTATTTACGACGAGCTTATAAAAATCCCTGAAAAGTTATAACAAATCTAATATAATATATATAGATCGATATAGAATGTATATTAAATCTAATAGAATGTGATCAGAATCTGCC
>Ga0247723_1001110_pt1 | contig 16279 bp, 25 predicted proteins | sample MSEWelMarce5H_FC_FD_189079 | JGI IMG/M metagenome (GOLD analysis project Ga0247723, IMG submission 189079) | Subsurface sediment microbial communities from gas well in West Virginia, United States - MSEEL Well Study Marcellus 5H_FC | ecosystem: Environmental > Terrestrial > Deep subsurface >...
GTCAGAATTGCTGTCTCCTTTTTGACCCGCTTCATACCTAACAGGAGACTAGGATAATATGACTACAGAAATAGAAAGAGATAGATACGGACGACCTATGGTTGTCCCACCTAAAGGTAAAAAAGCAGTTGCCTATACACGGGCTACTACAATTGCAAACAGTTTAGATGATGCCTCAGCATTAGTCGCATGGAAAATGCGAATGACCGCACTTGGTTTAACAACAAGACCAGATTTATTATTAGCAATAAGTGCAGCGGGCGAAGACAAGAATTTAATTAATGCATACATTGAAGAAGCAATGGACCATGCAGGCGCAAGCAAAGCAGCAACTATTGGTACAGCAATACACGCATTAACAGAACGGTTAGATTTAGGACAGGACCTTGGTGCGGTACCAGACCAGTGGCTTCCAGATATTAAAGCATACGAACAAGCAACATCTATCTTTAATAAAATATTTATTGAACAGTTTTGTGTTTATGATAAAGATAAAATCGCAGGTACTCCAGATAGAATCGTAGAGTACAAAGGCGAACGGTTCATTGCGGATTTAAAAACAGGACGCATTGACCATCCACATAATATTGCCATGCAATTAGCAATCTATGCTCACGGCTTGCCGTACGACCCAGCCACGGCAACCCGTGGTACTTGGGGAGATGTAAACCAAGAGAAGGCAATCATAGTTCATCTACCAGCAGGAAGTGGTACTTGCAAATTAGTATTTGTAGATATCAAAGAAGGTTGGAAAGGTGTACAGTTTGCATTGCGAGTAAGAAAGTGGCGTGACCAAAAGGGTCTTGCCACTCCACTAGAGTAAGGAGAATATGTGCCTAGCACGGAAGCACCTATAAGCATCAATCTAAAATCAGCAGGTGGTACAGGTATCACATTGCGTGGAGAAACTGCAGAACAATTTGCAGATATGATTGCCAATGGTATTCATATTATTGCTGATGCAGTTAAAGAAGTTGAGACTGCAATCAAGGGCGTAAGTCCAGCACCTGCAATGTCAACACAAGATATTGCTGCAGCATTTGGGGGCAACATCATTACTGAAAATCAAAATCCAGTACCACAATCTATTGGTGGACGTAACTGTCCACATGGACGAATGACTGCCATTCAAGGAATGGGTAAAGATGGGAAACCATACAAAGGTTACTTCTGTCCAGCACCTAAGGGTGCATTTGATAAGTGCAAGAACCAATACATTCTTGTCACCAATCCAGACTGGAATACTTTCGTACCAGATTCGGTAAAGTGAAAACACTTAGACGGTCAATTAACAAAGCAGAAGTGGGTGGCGAACCATTGCCACCCGCTTTTGCGGCATTTGAACGGGCAGGTATCATTCTGCGTAGAGCAGAGGTAACAGTAGTTGCAGGCACTCCAGGTGCAGGTAAGTCATCTATTGCCCTTGCTATAGCAGCCCGAACAAAACTTCCAACTCTTTATTTCAGCGCAGATACAAACGCACATACAATGGCTATGCGTTTAGTTGCTATGGCAGGTAACATGTCACAGCAAAATGCAGAACAACTATTAAAGAAAGACCCAGACAAAGCACACGAACTACTACTATTAAACAATCACTTGTTCTGGTCTTTTGAATCTACACCAACACTTAAAGATTTAGATGATGAGGTATCAGCCTTTGAAACTGTATGGGGCAGAAGCCCTACTCTTATTGTTGTAGATAACTTAATGGACATAGCAATGGATGGGCATGAAGAGTTCCACGGTATGCGAGCAGCAATGAAAGAACTGAAATACCTTGCTCGTGATACCAACGCTGCACTACTGGTACTGCACCATACTAAAGAAGGCTTTGAGGGTTATCCTTGCCAGCCACGGTCAGCAATCCAGGGTTTAGTCAATCAGATTCCAGCAATGGTGCTAACTATTGGGCAAATGAAACAAGGTGATGATACTTACCTATGCGTAGCACCAGTTAAAAATCGATATGGCAGAGCAGACCAAACAGGAAACAATTATGTGAGTCTTGCATTTAATCCTGAGTCTATGTATCTAGAAGATGTTATCGTTAGATACCAACAGGAGGGTATGATGTGAGTAATCCACGTAAAGCAAAAGGTTCTAAAGCAGAAGCAGATGTAGTTAAATGGTTAAAAATAAACGGTTTTCCATATGCAGACCGCAGAATCGCAGGCGCACAATTAGATAAAGGTGATGTAAGCGGTGTCAATGGAGTAACTATTGAAGTAAAAAACCATATCCGTATGGACCTTAGTGCGTGGATTAAAGAATTAGAAATAGAAATGAAAAACGATAATGCTTGGACTGGAACAGTCTTGCACAAACGGAAAGGAAAGACTAATGTTAATGAATGGTATTGCAGTATGCCAGCCAGCGTATGGTTGGACCTTATCCATAGGGCTATGAATGGACAATCAAAAGCATAGTATTGCCGAGTATCTAGCGTACTTAGGCGCCGCCTTGCCACAACAGGGGCACGGCTGGCGCAAGATTAAATGTCCCTTTCACCAAGATTCACATGCATCTGCTGGCGTTAACTTTGATGAGCAAAGATTTAAATGTCATGGATGTGGTGTTGGTGGAGATGTATACGATTTAATTATGGAGAAGGAAGGAGGCACTTACATTGAGGCTATCAAATTCGCAGAGAGCATTTCTCTTACAGGCAACAGAAACATACAAAGCAAGCATTCATCTAGCAACGGATTATCTAGCGAGCAGAGGGTTATCGGTAGAAGAAGTTCAGCGATTTCATCTAGGCGTAGTGGAACATCCATTGCCAGGTCACGAAGGTTACACGGGTAGATTAGCAATTCCTTATGTAACACCATCAGGCGTAGTTGATATTAGATTTAGAACTATGTTGGGTGGCGACCCTAAATATATGGGTATGCCAGGGGCTAAGACAACAATGTTTAATTCACAAGCAGTACTAACGGCAGACGGATATATATGTGTCACCGAAGGTGAGATAGATTGTATAACTGTAGTTGCTAAAACAAATCATCCGTCAGTTGGAATTCCTGGCGCTAACAATTGGAAACCATATTACTCTAAAATATTAGATGATTTTGAAACAGTCATTATCCTTGCAGATGGTGATGCAGCAGGACTAGAGTTCGGTAAGAAAATTACCCGTGAATTGGGTAATGCAAATATAGTTCAAATGCCAGATGGGCATGACGTGAACTCAGTAGTACTAGCGGAAGGGATTGGATTTATAGATGAGCGAATCAAGCGAGTCATATCTTAAAGAAAATATCTGGGATTATATTAAAGAACATCCTAGATTGATTGGTATTCCTTTATCAGATAATAAAGGATTAGATATCTTAAATGCATTGCGAGATATCTATGTATTAAAAACAGTTGAATCAAAGAACTCAGGACTTACTCTATTGGCTGAAGTTATATTGGCTGCTGCCGAAGGCAAAGGAAATCAAATAGTAGAAGATGTTTTAGTTCAAGAAGCAATGGTAGATATAGATGACAACCTAAGGATGGTGTTAGATGAAGGACAGTAGACATGCAGCAGATATTACAGATGAACTCTTAGATATTCTTTATAAAAAGCATCAGGACTACGGTCCACTAAACATAGCCCATGCTCCTGGCGGGGCACTAAATGGGCTACGAGTTAGAATGCATGACAAACTAGCCAGACTTAATCACTTAGTTGATAACGGCGACACGCCAAACTACGAAACAATAGAAGATACACTCATTGACCTAGCAAACTATGCCATAATCGGACTTATGGTACAAAGAGGGCAATGGGCTGGTATTGATTCAAGCAAAGGCTAGGTATTTTTTTTAATGAACGACTCATATACGGAAGAATACGAGTCGCTTGTTGCTGCTCTAGCAAGTGAGTACAACAAAAAATATCCAATGGTTGAACGGGTAGATATAGCCCAGACATTGTGGCTATGGTTTGTTACACACCCAGTTAAATATAAAGAGTGGTCTACCCTTGAACCAAAAGATAAAGAAAAATTAATTGCAAAATCTTTACGTAATGCTGCATTAAAGTATTGTGAAAAAGAAAAAGCCAAGACTAGTGGCTACGAATATGTAGATGTTTACTACTACAACAGTGCTGTCATAGAAGCATTTTTGCCATCAGTTATTTCAGAATCATATGAAATTCCAACCAAGATAAAAGACCTAGCACAAACAGTTAGTAAGTCAGAAGTATCAGATGGAAACAACTGGCTAGTTTTACGGTCAGATATTGCAGCAGCCTATTACAAACTATCAGAGGCAAAGCAAAAAATTTTACAAACCAGATTTACAACGGAATTAGGCGAGTGGGCTGACGTAGCAAAGGAATTAGATACAACTGCAGATGGTGCCAGAATGAAAGTGCAACGTGCAGTTACATCTTTAATTAGAAATCTAGGAGGATGGCGTCCAGAATCTGATGAAGACGTATTACCCAAAAAGAAAGATGATGATGAATCAGGAGAGTAAAGATGTAAGAGATTTACTACATCCTACTGATTACAGCAAAGCAATGGACCTGCGTGGTCAAACACTAGGCACTACATGTGTCTGTGGTTGTGAGGTATTCATAGCCCTCATAGCCTTTGATGAATACAAAGAAATATCTTTTTATTTTCTAGATGGAGAGTGTGCTAACTGTGGTTCAATGGTAACTCTTCCTTATCCAGACGATGTTATTGGACCAGATTGTGATTAACTATGCCAGCATATGATTTTAAATGTCCAGCATGTACAACTATAGTTGAAGTAAATGAAAACATTGCACCACCTTGTCCTACTTGCGCTGAGGTTATGGTTCGTATATGGTCTGCTCCAGCAGTAAAATTCAAAGGTCCAGGCTTTTATTCAACAGGAGGATAATATGGCAACAAAAGAATTAGCAGTAGGAAAGTTTTGGCTATCTTTTGGATACAGTTTTAAACGTTTTGGAATAGGTTTTAATATTGATAGATATCATATGGATATTGATTTATTTTTCTTTTGGGTAGGATTAGAATTCTAATCTATGAACGATTATCCAAAATGGGAAGGAAGACCAGCGTGTGAGGGCATTGATACGGAATTCTTTTTTACAGAAGGTAGTTATGATAACTTGCCAATGCTAAAAAGAATATGCAACAATTGTCCTGTAATACAGCAATGCTTTGATTACTCAATCAAGTATGCTGTCAGTGGTTACTGGGCAGCAACTACTGAAAACCAGAGAGAAGGATATAGAAAGTTGCACAATATAAAACCTAAAGCGGTAGTTCCATTATCAGTTTATGATGTAGGCTGATGAGTAAATTATCTGATTTTGATTTAGACCTTGCAGTTGGTCATGAAGGTGAGCAACTAGTAAGCGACTTACTTACTGGCGGTAAAACAATAGAAGTAAAGACAGATTTAAAATGGAAAGATACTGGCAACCTATATGTAGAGACTGTGTGTTGGTCTCATAACAATCATGAATGGTATGCATCTGGTCTATCCTCAACAAAGGCTGAGTACTGGGCATTTGTTATAGAAAGTGGTACATTATTAGTACCTACTGAAACCCTAAAGAAAGTAGTTGCACTACGTGGTAGGGCTATTACTTGTAATATCCAACCCAACCCAAGTAAAGGCTACTTGATACGGATTGATGATATACTTGAGGGGTTAAAAGGTTTATAGGTAGCCTCCTATAAAGCAGAAAAGCCCCCGCTCTGGTTAGGGGAAGACCAGGACGGGGGTTTTCTATGTTCTATGGGGCTTACAGCCCGTTTAAAAGGGGTTAGTTAGAACCCTTGCCAAACTCTGCGGCTTTAGGGTCAAGCCATTTAAGGATTGGTGCGGCAATAGAGGCTACGAACGCAGCAACTAAAGACTTAGCATCAGTACTTCCAGCCAAGTAGACTGTCAATACAGATGCAAATGCTGCACGTAGGTATGTGCTTGCTACTGCTAGTACTTTTTCTTTCTTCATTACTTACTCCATTTCGGTGTACCAAAGCCAGCAATAAACGGCTTTAGTTTTCTTTTGTTGTCTGAACGATAGGCACGAATCTTTTGTGCTACTTCTCCACCATTTCTTTCACTGGCAGATTTCTTTTTGTCACCAGATGTGTTGCCTTCAATAGTAGTAACTGTTCCATCACCATTATCTTTAACAACAATTCCAACATGGTCTACTGGATTACCACCAACTGCAAAGTCAAAGAAGGCTAAGTCACCAGGTTTAGGCTTAGCAGTTGCTGCATTAGACCAAGAACCTGTGCCCTTAAATTTCTCTGCACCAAGTGTAGTAGATACCACATTAGGAATCTTTAATTTAACTTGCGCTGCACACCACATAACAAATGAACCACACCATGGCTGAAAGTTTGCTTTAGTAAAAGCACCATACTTTGTTTCGTTATCTTTAGGACCCTCAACAGTTCCTATCTCAGCCTTTGCTACTGCCAGAAAATCATCTATCTGACTCATATTGACATCCATCCCTCATATTTAGCATCTGGATTATCTTTTAACCATTGCTCTCTTAATTTGTTTTGGTATTCCCAATCAATATCATTGCTCATTTTTTTAATACTTGTAATACCAACTCTGTTAAAAATTCAACCTTGTCGTCTAACTGATTGACTTTATCTTTTAAACTTGACCCTCCATTGGGTTTAAGTTCGGTAAGATAATGTTTAACCATCCATCTAGTTGCAGTTGCTAGTGCTCCAATAAGGGTGGTTACGGCTACGGCTAATCCAGCCCAATCAGTAGGTGTCATTTTATACTGTCCTAATAGTTATCTCGAGTACTCCTCCAAAACCATCAAATCTTTTATCAGGTGGAGTCATACGGGTGAATGTGATTTGTTCAATAACTGCCTGCCGAGATTCGCCAGTAGTTAAGTCTTGCCAAGTGACTACGTCACCACTTTGTTCCAAGTCTTCTAATGTTTGAATTTTAGAAAAGGCTCTGCCTTCATAACCAAACATAGAATTATATCTATCTGTTTCAATATCAAAACAGTAAACTGGGAAGCGCATCATGCGCTGACGTGGCGTAGCAATAGTAGCCTTTGCCTGATAACCCTTAAAGATTGGACCCTTAGTAGTATCAGTTGCATCTCTAGTTAATATAAACTTATAAGCAAGATACTCTTGTGCTGTTTCTGGGCTAGATGTTGTTACTTCAATTGGGTCTACATCTGCACTATAAGCAAGGATTTCATACTCAGTGCCAGCAGCAGTAACTGTTTCTAATGTTAAAGAACCATAATCAAAGTTACCACGACCTACTAAACGTTTAAAGTTTTTAGGTTCAAGGGTTCCATAACGAATGTTACCTGTAGTTATATATCCACTTGATATTAGATTTGCACCTTCAACATATGTATATCCAGCAATAGCCACTGTTCCAGTAGGAGATACGGCAGTAGATGATACGTTTGATGCAGTTTTTGCATAAGTAAATGTTGTTGATGTTGGTACATCTACTACTGTGTATTGACCATTGAATGTAGCGTCAACACCAGCCACCCAAATAACATCTCCAGCAGTTAAATTGTGTGCAGTAGATGTAGTAAGTGTTGCTACATTTGAAGTTAATGCTTTATTAGATACGGCATATTCAGTCTTTGCAGCGGTGCAAAAAGCAATTGTATCTGTATTGCCAAGGAAGGCTACGCCTGTGGTTGAGTGACCAGTTACTCCTGTGTAATAAAGGTCATTAGCATAGGCAAAACGTAAGTTTTCAATCTCAGCCCCAAGGTCTATACGAGAGATTCCTGGCTCTCCACCAACAGATGTGGCGCACCAAATGAATCTATCTCTACATGCAAAACCATAAACTGGTTGAGTTGTTTCAATAACTAAAGGACCATACTTAATTGAACCATCAGTATCAGATACATCTGCAATACGAACGCCCTTGCTAGTACCAATAGCCATGTAGCCACCATAGTATTTAATGGTATGAATAATTTCTCCTGCTGGCATTTCTGCAGCCACAACAGCAGAAGTTAAAGTAGGCAAAGCGCCAGCAGTTGATAAAGTAAATTTAAATATAGATGATTGAATGCCATTGTATCCAGAAATGTATACCGCTGGTCCAGAGGATGTTATGCTTGTAAATATATAACCAGATGTTGGATGTGTATACAGTGCTGTAGGCAAAGAAGATGCTGAACTTGTAAATTCATATACTGCGTTATTAAAGCAAGCAATAATTCTTTCTTTTGCAAACTCCATTACTGCATTAGTAACAGTAGTTCCAGTTACATCAAACATTTTTGTACCAGCAGTTGATGAGTCAGCAGTTAATGCTTTTTTGTATACAGTTAGTTTAGTAGTACCACCAGATGTAACGTTGGTTACCCAATAGGCTGTTGTTCCATCATCACAAATGCCGTATACTTTGTAATCCGTTCCAGTATTATAATCAATAAAATGTGTTTCTGTACCAGCAGTACTAATTTTATCTACATCATATCCATCATGTAGCAATACACCATCAGTACTATTCCAACTAATTGGACGAATCTGTTGGAATGCACGACCATTAGAATCAATAGGGGCTGTAGTTATATGACTTGCAGTTACTTCATTAAGTAAAGTTACCTGTCCTTTGGTAAATACATCTACGCCCTTGCTATCTGCATAGCGGTTAAGCACAATTTCGCCAGATGTTGGGTCATAAAATTTAATGCCAGTTCCTTTATGAAAGGAAGACTGGCTACGAATCCACCAACCAGTGAGTGATTGCTCACCTGGTTCTTGCTGGCTATCAAACTGTTCCTTCTTAAAGGGTGCAGTCTGACGAATGTATGGACGATTGTCATTGATGGCATAGATAAATGGCACACCATTTAGCGCTACATCATAGGCAATATCAGTATTTTGCCAGATAGCATTTGATGCAACAACACCAATGTCAACTGCAATCGCCCTACTAGAACGACCTTCGGTAATATCACGACCCGCCAAGGCACACCTCCGTTAAATAGTTAAAATTAAAGTGCTGGTGCTTCAACCCAAGAGGTTGTTGCTTCATCCCATGTGTATAACTTGTTATCATCAGGCATAGCAACTGGGGCTTCCCATAAATATGTGTTTAAATTTTTTATCCAAGACGGATATGGTTGAGGCGCAGCAAAGCCAATGCCATCAAATGTATATCCAACACCTGCATAGTTTTTATGAATAGGGAATTTTCCACTTGAATGAACTCCACCTACAGTATTGTAAGAAGTTTGAACCCACTCACCACCTAAATTTTGTTCACACCAGTCTGGTCCATCAGCCACAATTACTTGTGTGACTACACCATTTTCTACTTTTGCATAGTGACCCATTTATTTATCCTTACTTTCTCCGTATAGAGTTGCTGTGTTTACTAACTTAACATCACGTTTAGTTACTATTCCGCCCTTTTCATCAAGTTGGGCTTTAGCAGTTGTTTCATTGTCAGCAATAATATGTACCAACATATTAACCTCGTAACTAAAACATTGAGTTGGTTTAGTTTCTTTTATTTTACTTACATTACTCATATATCCCCTTTGTTAGACTGCATATCTGATTATTACTACACCGCTACCACCGTTGCCAGCAACTTGTGTTGAGTCACCCGACCCGCCACCGCCACCGCCAGTAAATGATAAACCACTTTTACCTGGTTGAAATGCTGGATAGTAAGTTCCGAAGCCGCCGCCGCCAAGCCCACCTAAACAACCTGCATAAGTGCTGGCGCCACCGCCACCACCACCTGCGTAATAACCTCTATCACCAGTACCCGTTACATCAGCAAAATCTTGGTACTGACGACCTATACCACCAGCAGCAGAGTTAGCAGTACCATTTTGAGTACCACCTACACCACCTGCACCACCACCGCCGCCACCAGCATAAGTAGGTGCGCCAATACCTGCATTGCCACCACCAGCAGAACCATATCCAGTTGCACCAGAAAAACTGCCTTGATTGGCACTACCACCGCTAGATGAATTGTATCCACCTCCACCACCCGAGCCACCCGTTGCGCCAGTACCACCAACATGCACGCCACCACCACCACCCTGGGCGGTCCAAGCGGTTCCTGAAGTATCAAATACGCTGTTTGCTCCGTTTGAACCATTAGCACCATTGTTAGCCGCACAAGCACCACCAGCACCAACAGTCACACCATAAGCAGTAGCAGTTAATGAGCGAGTTCCATAAACTAAACCACCAGCACCGCCAGCGCCGCCACCAAATCCCGAGCCTCCACCACCGCCAGCAACTACCAAAATGTCAGCACTAAATGAACTTGTAGGGGTAAATGTTCCGCTTGTTCTGAAAGCGTGATACCAATAAGTTCCATTTGTGTAAATGTCACCGCCTGTTGCTTTTGCGGTTCCAAAACCAGTGTAAAAAGTTCCAGAACGGGTAAAGGTGTGAATAGTATTCCCACCTGATGAAGTAACTACACCACCACTTGCTTTTTGAGTTCCTGAATAACGGGCTACAACAATTCCAGAACCACCATTGCCACCAAAATAATCAGCAGGAATACTGGTTGTTCCTGCACCACCACCGCCACCACCTGTATTAGCGGTTCCATCATACGCACTAAAAGCATCATTATCTCTTGTACCTGCACCACCGCCGCCTGCACCACCAGTACCAGCATTACCACCTGCACCAGCAGTGTATTTACCACCACCACCGCCACCTGCATAAGTAACAGAGGAACCTGAAATAGAAACCGCAACACCAGCGCCACCTGTTCCAGCGTTGCCACCTGCAGAACCATTACCGTTGCCACCTACTGCGCTAGCGCCACCTCCGCCGCCACCTGCATCATAACCACCTTGTCCATTACCGCCAGCAAAACCTTGGTTAGTGGTTCCAGCCGCACCTGTTGTAAAAGTAAAGTAAGGCGCACCGCCACCTGAACCACCAGTGGCTGCGGCGTAGAATGCTGTTCCTTGAACATAGCCGCCACCTCGACCACCACCAGTAGATGTAACGGTGCTAAAAACAGAGTTGTTTCCACTGGTTGATTGAACTGCGCCGTATTCGCCAAGACCACCAGCACCAACAGTTATCGGATAAGAAGTATTAAGTGCAAGAGTTAATGGAGTTTCTAGCGACCCTCCGCCACCAGTAGCGGTAACAGTTGAACGAAGCCCACCAGCACCACCACCGCCTGAACCAGTGTATGCACCGCCACCACCACCGCCAGCAACAACCAAATAATCTACCAATATTCCAAGGCGACCTGTTTTGGCTGAGTCAATAGTTCCAAGAATAGGCATCAGGCAATATCTCCAATCACATACCATACATCAGAACCTTCATAAATAGCGGTTGCAGATGAGTATTGAGCACGAAGTTTAGGCGCTGCAGCAGATGCTCCAGTGCTTCTAATGGTTACACCAGCACCAGCAGCAAATGTTACTTGCCCTGCGCCTTTTTGTACAATGTTAAGTTGAGAACCAGTATTGTATGCTACCGATGATGCTGGGGGAATTGTATATGTCTGAGCAGATGCATTGGATGCTGTAACAAGTTTGCAATCATCGGCTAAGACGAATGTGTAAGTTGTTCCAGTCTGAGCATTAATTGCTAGGTCAACCTTAGGGTCGGTTAAAGTTTTATTTGTAAGTGTTTCGGTTCCAGTAAGTGTAGCAAGAGAAGTTGGGAATGTATTAGTTCCACTTGTAAGGTTTTTATTGCTCAGTGTTTGAGCGGTTGAAAGGTCTGTTGTAACCGCTGTATCAATAGATACAGATACAGTACCAGAAGTTCCACCACCTGTTAACCCTGTCGAGGCTGTTATGCCCGAAATGTCACCAGCGACGTTATCTGCGTTAGTTCTAGCGCGACTCATTAGGCTATATCTCCAATCACTAAGAAAGTATTACTTGCTGTACAAATTGCTGTTGCAGTTCCATACTGTGCTCTTATCTTAGGAGCAGTGGCTGTTGCTCCAGTTGAGTTAATTGTTACACCTGCACCTTGAGTAAACGTTACCTGACCAGCACCAAGTTGAGCAAAGTGTATCTGCTGTCCTGCGCTATACACGGAAGGCGGTAAGGTTAATGTAATTGCAGATGCATTTGTAAGAGTTACAAACTTGTCTTTATCACTAAGCACGGTAGTATATGTTGTGCCTGTTTGAGCATTTAATGTAAGGTCTAGCGTTGTTATACCAGTAGTAGGAGCCGCCCACTTAACGCCAGTTGTCTGAGTTGAATCCGCAGTAAGAACATAACCATTAGTTCCAACTGCTAATCTTCCAATTGTATCACTTGCAGTTCCTACAAGTAAGTCACCTTTTGCATCTACTAAAGTTACTGTAAGTGCATTGGCAACGCTATATGGTGTCCAAGATAAAACCTCAGCCACATCGTTAGCAGCAAGGGCTGGAGATAATCCAGTAATAGTTGTTCCAGTAGATGCTGTGTAGTCAACATTGCGAACTAACAAAACACCATTTAAATAGACCTGCTCATATCCAACTGTATAAGAAAGACTTACTGAGTTATCATCTGTTGAACTAAGTGTTGTTTCTCCGCCAGACATTGTCTTGCTCCAGCGAGTAGATGATACTGCAGATGTAATACCTTCCCATGCAGAAGTACCAGCATCCCATACCTGCATAGCACCAGTTGTGGTATTCCAATAAAGAGCACCAGCAGCCAACGCATTGCCATCATTATCTGTAGATGGGGCAGATGCTTTTGCGCCTAAGTAGCGGTCATCAAATGAATCATATGACGCTGCGGCAGCAGATGCACTAGCAGCAGCGGCGGCTGCATCAGCAGCGACAGATGTAATAATTGTATCTGCGTATGCTTTTGTAACCGCATCTGTATTAGCAGTTGGTGTACCTAATCCCGTAATCTTGTTGGTTCCCATAGCAATAGCACCAGTCATAGTGCCACCTGCTAGTGGAAGCATTGTATCTGCATAAGCCTTAGTTGCTGCATCTGTATTAGATGTAGGTGTTCCAAGACCAGTAACCTTATTTGTACCCATTGCAATATTGCCAGTCATAGTTCCACCAGCAAGTGCTAACTTAGTAGCAATAGAGTTTGTTACTGTTGTTGCAAAGTTAGCATCATCGCCAAGGGCTGCAGCCAATTCATCAAGAGTATCAAGTGCGCCAGGGGCTGCATTAATTACGTTATCTACCGCAGTCTTAACAAATGCGGTAGTAGCAACTTGAGTAGTATTTGTACCAGCAGATGCAGTAGGAGCAGCAGGTACGCCTGTAAATGTAGGACTAGCCAATGGAGCATATGTGCTTGATGCCGTAGATGTATTAAGTTTAGAGTCAATTTGAGTCTGGATTGCTGAAGTTACGCCATCTAGATATCCAAGTTCAGTTGCAGATACTGTGGATGATGGAGCAATTTTTGTCCAATCAATTGCTGCAGATGAGTTTATATCAGCATCAACAATGGTGCCGTTAGCAATCATTGTAGATGTAACTGTACCTGTGTCTGCTGCAGTAATTGCAGTTCCAGAAATCTTAGTCTTATCAATAGCAGCAGATGCATTAATATCAGCATTGACAATAGTTCCATCTGCAATCATAGTTGAGGTAACAGTTCCAGTATCTCCTTGAGTTACCGCTGTTCCTGAAATCTTTGTAGAAGCAATGGCTGCAGATGCATTAATATCTGCGTTTACAATTGTGCCATCGGCTATCATTGTGCTTGTTACAGTTCCAGTATCGGCTGCCGTAATAGCAGTGCCTGTTATCTTTGCAGGCGCAATAGAACCAGCAAGCATTGTATTAGTTACTGTGCCTGTATCACCAGCGGTAATAGCAGTACCTGAAATTTTTGTTTTATCTATAGCAGCACTAGAGTTAATATCAGCATTAACGATTGTCCCGTTAGCAATCATTGTGCTGGTTACTGTGCCAGTATCTGTAGTTTTAACTACATCGGCAATAGTAAGCCCGTGTGCTGTGGTTGTATTCTCAATGTGTGAGTTGGCTTCACGATAGTCACGACCAATTGCCATGTGGCGAACAACCGCACCAGCAGAGTGAGCCTGTCCAGTAGAACCATCAATACCACGGACAATTGTTAGTGTATTAGTGCTTACCGCACTAACATCTACAATTTCTTCAAGCGCTGTATCTGGGTCAATAACTACTGTAAATAGTTCGCCAGCAGAGATGGTAATACCACCTAGCAAGCCTGAGCCAGAAACAACAGTAGCGCTTGTTCCTGATGATGTAAGAGCCGCTGACAATGTTGTCTGTTGTGAGCGGGATGAGTATTTGCGTGTTGTCATTTAGGTTCCTATCGGCGGGAGAAGTGAACTCTTGCAGGGTAATTCGTTTGCTGTGACTTTGTTTCTTCTTGAAGGCGCTGTACATATAAAGCATATAGTTGCTTAGTTGCTGTGCTAGAAGCACCGTATGGGCGTTTGCTATCTGTTTCATCAGCCTGAGGACTTGTCTGTGAAGCACGGGCTGGGTCAAGATATGTAAGCAAACGATATGAAGCACCAAGAACTACCACGTCACGAGTAGATTCTGGTAAACCAGTTGTTGTTGTATAAACATCTGAGTTGGTTGTGAATGGTACTGGGTTTGTAGCATAGACAACTTTTACTGTGCGACCAGCAATAGGGGCTTCGCCTAAAGTAATTGTTTGAACTATATCTGTTCCAGTTGTATATCCAAATGCTTCTGGATTAGCACTAGCATCAAAATCCCATCTACGCATTGGAATCCATTCTTTTGTTGGACCAATACTTTGCCAAGACACATAAAGAATATTACTAATATCTAGATTAGCAAATGCATAAGTAGATACTGCTGCATTAAAAGTAAAACTAGTTGTTTTAACAGCATACAAATTTGCGCCTAGTGCACGGATAGTATCGTTAATAGCACGCTTAACTACATGCCTTGGAAAGGTTGGGCTAATTATTACTCGTGCATCAGCAGCATGAGTGGCTGCAGTAGTGCCGTAAAATCCACGACCATAAGGAGCAATCGTTGCTGTATTGGCTACACGGTCATAACTATCTACATACATCAATTCTTCATCAATTTCAATAACACCCTTGCCAAGGTTTTCAGTAGTTGGCAATGTAAGAATTAATGGAGAAGCAGATGTAGATGTAGTTGTAGTAACAGATGAACCAAGATAAGTTGAACGGTCTTGAGTAAATGTGTATCCAGATAGGTTAATTAAAACCTCATCAATCATATTGGCAAATGTAGTCATTAGGCGTTTATACTCCGTAACGCAGCAGGTGCTGCTAATCCAGTAGTCGAAGCAAGTTCATTGCAAATACCATCAATATCTTTAAATTTATCTCTAGTTCTAGCAGCCTCGGCTTTAATGTTAAGAGCACCTACAGTTGCAAGTCCAGTAGTGCCAGCCCAAGCATTGGCAGCACCTTGTTCGTCTAAACCAGTTGTGCCAGCAAGACGGTTAAGTTCTGCTGTAAGACTACTACCCGCTTTACCTAGTGCCATTGATTACTTCTTTCTGTGATGTTTTGGTAAAATAAGATTTGATTGCTTTTCTACTCCGCCAAAAAATGCGCCGTAGTAATGCTCATCAAATGAAAACCTTTTAATGTGTGGAACCGTTGCTCCAGTATCACACCAAACTTCTACCCCTGCCTTGCCACATAAGGCAAAGAAATAGATATCTTCACCTATAAATGTTTTTTCAGTTCCTGCTTCTGCAAACATAGCAACACCTGGAACTGCTTCAATAATTTTATCTACAATACTTCTATGCATTAAAACAAATCCCATGCCTGCTGCAGCAACCTGTATAAACTGGTCCTTAGGCAAAGGATGAATTGGTTTAATACCAATGGTTTCCCCAGACTCTACAAATTGAAATACTGTAGGCTCTGGAACCATTAGCGGTTCTTCTGGATTCTTAGTAGTAAAGTAAACACCAGTTACAATCGGGTGTTTGTCTTTATCTTTTTTATTCCATAATCTTAAAAATTTATCTGGGCTAATAACTACATCTGAGTCTACCCATAGTAGCCATTCGCTTTTATTCTGTTCATACCAATAACGGATAACATGCTCACGTTGTCTTGCTATCTGGTTGCCACCAGAACGGATAGTAGATTCAAACTTAACTCCTGATTCCAGAAGCACATTTGCTACTCCGTGCATAAACTTTCCGTCTACATTACCGTTATCGCACCAAGCCAGTGAAACTGTTTCTTGCATTGTCCCCACCCTATCTATTTCTTTTTTGCTCTAGCGTTATCTACTAAATTTGGATATGGTCTGCCAGCCTTTTTAGCCATCGCTTTTGCTTTGGCTT
>Ga0247723_1001111_pt1 | contig 16266 bp, 22 predicted proteins | sample MSEWelMarce5H_FC_FD_189079 | JGI IMG/M metagenome (GOLD analysis project Ga0247723, IMG submission 189079) | Subsurface sediment microbial communities from gas well in West Virginia, United States - MSEEL Well Study Marcellus 5H_FC | ecosystem: Environmental > Terrestrial > Deep subsurface >...
ATGGACTTGGTTGCGGTAGGGGTTCTGGGCTTGGCTCTGGGGATTGTGTTGGGCTACTGGATGGCTCTGCCACGGGTGATTCGCTTGGAGAAGGAGAAGACACAGGCTGAGGCGCAGGTGAAACAGATGGTTCGGGTTCGCTTGACGGACTGGGCGTTGGAGATGGCTCAGGACTCGAACTTGGAGAAGGCTCACTCGTCGGACTTGAAGTTGGCGAAGGCTCGACAAGAATGGGAGAAGGCGAACTGGAAGGTTGAGGAGTAGCAACTGCTTGCAAAACAACCTCGTTTGACCATCCAGAATAAACCGCCAGTGAATCGTTATCTGCGCGAACCTTGATCTGAACTTGTTGCCCAAATGGGATGTTGTTAATCGTCGCATTGAGAGTCGTTGAAGCAATAGCCCAACCACCTGCCCAATTATTGTATGACCAAAATATCGCATACCGCTCGACTGGCGTATTTCCTACTGCTGGAGCATTCCAAGTGAGAGAAACGGTATTACCTTCTACCTCACCTTGAAGGTTCGATGGCGGTGCTAGGGATCGGACTACTGGGGGCAAAGGCTCGACTACGAGAACAACGGTCAGGCGTTTTCCAGTACCACTACAAGGATCGCCGAATACACCATTGGTCGCACTAATTGATAACGAATTGTTATTTATCGCTGCTTCGACTTTCGCTACTGAATTGGTCGCGTGGCACTGCCCGATTGTGTTGCCTTCTGGTGTCCCATAAGAGGCAAAACTAACTGAATCGATTTTGTAACCATTGGGAGCAATAAGGGTCAAGGTTTGATTTTCATTGACTGTTGCCGAAATGGTTTCCACGGCTTGAGCGTCATCCGCGATTAAGATCGGCAAAAGTGCAGCGGAAACAAAGAGGCTGAATGCCCAAGTCGAATTAAACAATCTACGCTTCCGCAATTAGTCGTCCTTTGGAGAAAGAGGTTGACTTACTTGCCAATTTTACTACACGACTAGATTAAGCGGTGAAAGTGACTTACATATGTGCTAGGGTTCAAATATGCCAAAAGTGAAATTAGTTCCTTTAACCCAGTTAGATTCGGTCAACGATTCGATCAAGCCCGCTCGTTCGGTCATTTCTGATTGGTATAAAGAGAGTCCTCGTCGCCTAGAGGGTTACGAACATAATTTATGTCCAGCAGGGGTTTCTACTGCTACTTACAAACAGTGCGCCCCATTTTTGGATGGGATGACGGTCGGCTATATGGCGGTTTTAACTAGCGACATCGAAGTTACCATCGGAGAGAATAATCTACCTAGCATCAACCATAAACCATTGGGCAGGACGATAGTAAGCCTCCATTCAGCGGAACAATGGGGTGGAATGCCTTATCCAGCCTTTCATTATCCTGCCGTGTTCAAGTGGGAACAAGATCTGATAATTAACACACCAAAAAATTACTCGGTGTTATTTACACACCCTATGAATCGTTTCGATTTACCTTTTACAACCATCAGCGGTGTCGTTGACGCGGATCATTACTTTCAACCTACTCACTTCCCATTTTTTCTAAAGCAAGGTTTTGTAGGGGTGATTGAAGCGGGAACACCTGTCTGCCAAATTGTTCCATTCCAACGAGAAAATTGGGATAGGTCTTTGCAACCTTTCGACCCAGTGGTAAACGCAAATAACTCCGACAACTATGCTAAGAAAATAATCAGGGCGTATAAAAACAACATCTGGCAGAAGAAACACTACAATTAAGCGGTAAAAGCCAGTTACAACCTCCACGGGTTTTCTTGAGCAAAAGACACGGGGACGGTGATATTGAGGTTTTTCTTAGGCTCATACAAGGCGAGCAATACTGCTTCTGCACGGTCGGGTGATCCGATACCTCTGTTCTTCATTTCGGTTTTCTTTTCGATCGCAATACGCCCGCTAGAGTCCGACTTATATGCAGGAGATCCCAACTGCGCGATTGTCTTTGTATCGACATCAAGGCGCACTTGTTGAGTTGTGTTTCCTAGACTGTCGGTGATTGGCTCGAGCATTGTCCGACCATTCCACCACATCTCGGCGCGTTGATTGACGAACTTACCTGCGTCCAACGCTCGTTCGCCTACTTTAACTGGGACGATCGTAGCCTTGTGCTTGCCTTCGTTATACCAAGTCTGGAGTAATGAGGTTACTCCCCAACCAACACCGATAGCGTCAATCTTTACTACAACTGGTTGCGTTAACTGTCGCGTCTGGTGGATTACTTCTGCTTTTTTGATTTCTTCAAGAATTGTTCGTGCGACATCGACCGCATTTTGATTGACCGCTCCACTGGACTTATGAACAATCGATACTCGGAATCCATCCGCTCTTGCCACCACCATTTCGTCACCGCCATCGGAAGCGATATCAACGCCCAAACGAACGAAAGGAGAACTCGCAGGTGATTCGTTCTGCGACGCTTCTTCCGCCCAAGTGAGAGGTATAACACGATTGGCAAAACTCTTAGGGAATCTGGCATTGATACGCGCTTCTGCGAAAGGTGATTCCGCACCATATTCTGAAAGGACATCATCAACCCATTTCTTATCAATTAGATGAGTGGCAACTTTATGCGGACTTGCGATCGGAGGACACGAGCGACACCAACCTGTTTCTTCTTCTGTGTATGCAGGAGTGTCATACGCACTGATTTTGATCACATTGTAAAGATCACTGTGGCATATGCGTTCAAACCACGTTGAATCCTGATCCGTGCTTGGGTTTCCGATTGCTAAGAGTCGAGTGTGATCACCCGTCATAAGGGCTTCGAGAGCCTGTCCTGTGGCGTTGGGGATACCACCTGCCTCGTCAACAACGACTAATAGATGGGGCGCGTGAATACCTTGAATGCTTGCCTCGTTATTCGCACCTGACGATAATCCGTAAGCAACGATACTTCCGTTAAGTTGCCATTCAACCGATAACACTTCTCCAGGAAGATTATGTTTTGTCGCTACCTTGCGTACTTCATTCCATAAAATGTTTCGCACTTGTCTAAATGTCGTCGCCGTCGTAACTACTTGCGCAGTTCCAGGAGGGTGCGATGAAACCCACCACGCAACCGCTCTTGCTGCGATAAATGATTTTCCTGGAGCGTGGCAAGCGGGCACTGCTGTTCTTTTGTTATCTCTAACTGAATCTAAGATCTCGCGTTGTTTCGACCATAGTGTTTCGCCAAGTCCCTGTGATACGAAACCCACGGGATCGTTTTCATATCTCGCCCACGGATTTGTTTTGTGGTTCTTTAATATCTGATGGAGTGCTAAACGCTTTTCGGGATCAAGACCTTGAATAATGTAACGACGTTCATCGGGCGTTGCCGTTAGCATCATCGTCAATAGATCCTGTGCCACGCTTTGCCTCCAATAATCCCTTTATCTCGGATTCTAAGTCTGCGACCGAAACATTGAGTTGGATCGGTGAGCCTTCGCTGCCTGTGTGTTCTAGCCTATCGGTCTTACCCCAATCTTTAGGGTGAGATCGTTCTAAGTACCACGCTGCTGCTGTCCAAGTGCCATCTACTGCCGCTTTACGGATTAAGCCTACTGCCTGAACAACCGCGACCGCTCTCGCCTTTTTTATAGCGTCGCAAAACTCGCGGTAAGGCGTTTCTGCTGGATCGGGTTCTGCCGTTTCGTCTTGCTCTAAACGGTCGTTTTCCGCCTGTCCACGTTCAAGCCATCGAAAGTAGGTAGCCGTGTGTATTCCTGCATATTCGCAAGCGTGGTGCTGGAAGTTGCCAGACTGGATAGCCGTGACTATCTGCTGTTGAATTTCTGGAGTCAATAATGATTTTCTGCCCATAGCCTGATACTGTACCCCCAACATTGACTAAATGGGGGTATGAAATCAAATGATGTACAACAAATCTTTACTACCTAAGCGCGTAATGGTTCTAGCACCACACGCTGACGATGAGGTATTGGGAGCGGGCGGACTGCTATCTCGTCTGGTTCGCGAGCAAGGTGAGGCGCTTGTGGTTTACGGCAACTTCCCAAGTGATACACGAATGAGAGAAGCGATGAATGGTCTTGCCGTTCTTGCTGATTTCGAGGAGAGAATTGACTATGACTTTTTACCTTTTGAGAATATGGATTGCGAATTAGACAAACTGCCGTTGAAGCGCATTATCACGGAGATTGAAGATCGCGTTCAAAGATTTAGACCAGATCTAGTGATTATGCCTGAACCTGGAGGTTTTAACCAAGATCATCGTGCGATATCAGAAGCAGCGTTAGCAGCCTTGCGACCAAATGGCGGAACATTCAACTTTCGTCCACCTATGGTTGCAGTGTATGAGGAGCCTTCGGATTACTGGACGCTTGAAACGGAACAACATCATCCAATTCTTTATGTGACCTTGACCGATGAGGATCTTGAACGCAAGTGCCAAGCGATGAGAGCGCATATATCGCAAGATAGACCGCATCCGTCAGAAAGAGGCGTTGAAGCCATAAGAGCATTAGCGGTACTTCGAGGGGCACAGGCTGGTGTTCCTCTGGCTGAGGCTTTTGAGGTTCGTCGTTGGCTGATTTAACTGTCACGGTATTTCAAACCTCGCCGTTTTCCACACTAAATCTATACGCTCGGGCTGCGATGTCCGACGCTGTGATTCTTTTGACCACGGCGCAATTCACCGCAACCTATACTGAAATAGACGGATCGAAGAAAACAACGGGGATGAAACACATCCTGCTTGGTGGGAATCAAGAGCCAAATTGGTTAGCCCTCTCAGTAGCGAAGGAGTTACAACCACTTTGCGAAACGCCTTTAGGCAAAGGTGATTGGAGGGACAAACTTCTTTCTCAGATAACATTTCGTTACAAATCCGCCCCTTATTTTGAAGAACATATCCAAGCCGTGACCGAAATACTCAGTATCGATAGTTCCTTGGGTGATCTTAGCGAACAATCCTTTAGATGGGCACACAAGAACCTCGCATTGTGGTCACACATTTACAAGGACACCGAGATCGCGCCCAAAGAGCGGAGCAAGGGGGGATGGATACTCGATCTGTGTAAGGCTGCGGGCGCAACTCGAATGGTGACGGGCATCCACAGTCTTACATATATGGATAAGCAAGAGTGGAAAGAGGCTGGCATTGAACTTGTGCTACAAGACTGGACTTGTGCTACATATCCACAACACAAGAAAACTTGGTATCCAAACTTGAGTGTACTCGACTCAATCTTCTATCAAGGTTTCGAGGCGACGCGGAATCTTATATCAACTGGCAATAATTAGAACGGAAGTACGGACTCCGCTTCGGCTTCGGGATCGTTGAAGTCCTTCTTGCCTAGTTTCCGTTCGAGAGATTTACCTGCTGGCGGGTTATATGCGAGTTCGCGTGACTTGGCTTCCCATTTATCATCAAGATCTACACCGTTTACGAGCGTGGCTGCATCGCTGTACCAATGATCGAGTCCGCGACCCATCATCCGACCTTGAGCCGTGTGCATATCGCGAGCAGAATCAATCATCGGGATCGTGTCGTTCGTCGTGTAGGCAGCGTGGAGCGCGTGATCGACCATTCTTGATTTTGGCGATCTTGCCAACAATAGAACGGCGTGAACTAAAGGCAATCTTTCGGGTCCATTACGGTTTTTCCACGCTAAGAGTTCCTTGTAAGTCGAATAAAGCGCGTGGATTTGAGCGGGCAACTCGGGATTTGCTAGACCAATATCTTCGGATGTAATGATGAGTAAGCGTCGCCAACAATATTGACCATATCCCGATCGGTCGAGTTCCACCGCCCAGAATAACGCCGACTCGTCGTCCGATAGACGGATGGCTTTTTGAAGCGCGGAAGTAACTTCTCCAGCGTTATAGCCCCGCACGGTTGGTATTGAATTAAATGACATAGTGCCTCCCCTTGTATTTGTTTACCGTTCTACAATAACTTGCAAAACTTTGAAAGTAAAGCGTGTCGCATTAAAATTCTTGTTTCTTGACGACGAACATCATCTCGTGTGGATGGTAGTCCATCTTGATCGTGAGCAACATAGTCGGTGGGATCATTTCGAGTACCTTGCCGATCGCCTCACTTGCGTCAACGAACCAATGGTGCTTATCTCCTACAACGTGAGGATTTCGATTTGTGAGCATAGTGAACGCGAAACCCTTGTCGCTTGTCGCTGCGATGTTTTGCACCATCTTGGTCAAGTTCATCCAACGTTCATCCTCGTCTTGAGTTGCGAGCGCACCGATCGTGCCTATTCCGATAGACCAATCTGATTGAAGATCAAGCGCAGATGAGTAGATGTCCCAAAGTCGAAACTTGTCGCCGTGTTTTTGTTTTGCGAGATCGACCATCTCCTGCATAACGTCGAATCCGTGGTAACAAATATCAACGCCCTTCTCCCATACGAATTGAGAGAAGTCCCCTGTCCCACAACCGACATCGGTAACACAATCGCCCTGTCGGATGTCTAAGGCTTCAAATGCTGCCGTGTATCGGCGGTATTGAGAGCGTCTAGATCCCCAACCGTTAACCTCGTGCCAATCTTCGGCTTCGGTGATCATATTTTGATAAAACTTTTGAAATTCTAGATCATTCTTCCCCACGGGATCTCCAAACTTTTCTGATATTCGTGTATTTGATGAGCGATACCCATTCGACCACGGCGCTTGATAGCGTCGCCAAAGAATCGTTGCAGTATCTCGAGGTCTTTCTTTTCGCGATCAAGAGTTCGACTGGTTGAAAGCCCTCCCTTGGTTTTCATAGTTCCATTTCCGAAAATATCGACCAAAGCATATCTGGTATCGATTAAACATTTGCGATAGTAATACGCATTGAGCGCGGAGATCCAATAGTCCTCGCTTGCTGTGATCTCCGAGTTATAGGCTAACTTTGATCCGCCAATAAGTCCAGTAAAGCCTCCGTTGACCCATCCCCAAGTTCGGTACGGCAAGCCTGATACATAGTAATGCGGGACTGCGCTCGCTGATACACCAAAGAGATATGCGCCGTATTGTTTTGCTTCTTCGGTGAGTCGGTCGCATAAGCCTGTCGCTGCTACGGGATCAAGGAATCTAGACTTTTCTCCTACCGCATATTCCAAACACGCGACCTTGCCAATATCGTCGTCAATCATTACGACATCGCCATACTTTTCGTATATCCATTGACGCTTGGCACTCATACCGAAAACATTGTCTGGGTGTCCAACAATATAGAGATCGGGATGTGCCTTTTGATATTTTTCAACTTCTGCGTCGGGCACGCATATATCTAGTCGCTCGGGCAAGAAGACTTTATGCGTGTGAATGAGATCAGGTCGCCCCATTGATGGGATGACGATAGGCACTTCGCCTTTTTTACGCTTGCGTGTGCTTGTCATCTGTCGCTTCCGTTCCAAGTATTCCGTGCTTTTCGAATGCTTCTCTTAGAATTGATACTGGCAATAAATGTGACCAACTGGCAGGTCGCTTTTCAGCCTTCCAACAAATCCACTTGCCATCGAATAGAGTTCGAATAAACAAAGAGTCTAATTCTGACTCCGTGAAAAACATTACATAGTCGTAGTATTCTCCAGGTTTTGCAAGGAGCGGATAGATCGCTTCCTTCGGAACAATATCTTCGATATCTTTGAACAACTTATCGACTTGTGATTTATCAAGTCCAGGAATATCCGTGCCCGTCTGCTCGAGGAGTTCGCGCAACGCGTCATCGTCCCATTTAGCCTGATCCCCTACTGCGTTATCTGCAAGACCACGGCGTAGTGCGGTTTCATCGTCATCATCAACCCAAAATACGTTGACGTGTGACCATCCTAAGGTTTGGGCTGCCAAAAATGTGTGATTGCCCGAGATGATTCTGCCTGTCGATTTTTGGGCAATAATCGCTCGGTGTTGACCAAATTCTTTCAAACTCTCTGCGATCGCTTGGACATTACCCTTGCGAGCGTTTTGAGGATCGAGATGTAATGCACCCAACGGCACAACCACCACCATCATCGGATCAATTTCGGGTTTATTAGCCATCGGTACTCACCTTATCTAGTCCTTTCCAACACGCCCCGAGCGGGAGTTGGAGTTTCTTGATCAATTCAACCTCTACTTGATGTTGAGGTAGTTCTTTGTGCCATTCGTCCCAGTGTGTTTTTGTAACACGGAAGCGAATATCTCCTACTGCGACCGATAATTGAGTTCCTGATCGGTGTCCTGGCTTTGTAGATCCGCCCGCATAAATATCCGCAACATCTTCTTGCGAAAACCCTGTCCCTGCGTAATCGGTTACTTCATTTAATAGTGTTTTCAACATCTCTGGATCGTATGTAGCAAGATCTGTTGTTCGATTGTCCATAATGGCGATTCGGATTGCCTCTACATCGTCAACATCCAACCATACAACCGATACGGTTTCCCATTTCAACGCCCTTGCTGCCTCGACGGTGTGATTACCAACAAGGACGGTTCCATCGCGACGCGCAACAACTGGTCGATATTGACCGAACGTTGCAAGACTTTGACTAATCGCACCGATGTCGCCCATTCTTGCGTTCCCTGCAAATGGCTTGAGCGCGATCACGGGTACTTTTTCTACATTGATAACCGCGTCCGCTCCCATATTGCTTTGCTTGCGTGTCGGCTTAGGATCGGGAGGTGGGAATCCGAGCATATCGCGCACTACAAATGGCAAGCGATCTTTAGAATTGTTGTTTTGTTCCAACAAATCCGTCTTCCACATAAAGAATGGGTCATACTCAACTTCCCATTTATATTTACCGACTGTGACTTTGATCTTGAAATCTTCATCTTGTTCTTCTTGTAAAGGTGCGTCCGTGGGATTGTTGGGTTCTTCGAGTTCGCCCGTTACTATCGACTCCAACTTGCGGAGATCGTCTTGGTTGAAACCCGTGCCCTCTAAACTTTCGAGCATCATCAATAGATCCAACAAGGCGGTGTCGTCGTAGTTCGCTAGATCGCTCATACGGTTATCGGCTAACACTATGCGCTTTGCGGTAATCGGATCGACATCAACCCAAGTGACGGCGATCATCTGCCATCCGAGTTTTCTCGCTGCTTTTAATGTATGCCAACCCGCGAGTACCTCGGAGGTTCTGCGGTTCGCAACGATTGGGCGATACTGACCGTGGTATCCAAGCGACTCGACCAATAGATCAACATCACCGCGTCGAGGGTTATTTGGAAACTCGCGGAGTTCCAAGATCGGTACATACTGCGCCCCTGAAATAATGTTCTTCATTTTTTCTTCACTTTGCGTTTTATTTCAACACCATCGACAACTTTGCGACAATAACAATCGACATACTCACAACTTTGGTACATCTTGATTGCTTCTTTTTTGAGTCCTAACGCGAGAAGTGATCCGCCCTTTGTACAAGAATTACAAATCATTTTTTTCTCCTAAATACGGCTTGACGATTTTGTAAACCGTTTGTTCGCTAGTACCCATAGCCTCAGCGATGGCGCGATAAGAGATACCTTTGGATCGCGCTTCGAGGACTTTTTCGGTGCGCAACTTTGAGTTCGTGACGATCGCGTCTTGATTGAATCTAATAAACCCTGTCGCTTCTCTGATCGAATCTAACAATTCGTTATTTTCCAAAATCTGCTCGGGAGTAGGCGAAGGCTTCTTTCGGTGCGCCCTTGCCATATGTACTCCTAATTAAACGGGGGTTAGGTTTCTAAACCTATCTTAATGGACCTACGAGAGTCAAGCGAATCACGTTTTGTTTTGCGCGTTTCGGGGCACTGAAAGACAACCTATGAACATATTTTGGAGAGTCATCGATCAACACGCCAATATCAACTAGCCCATCAACTGCTGCTTTTACCGATGGGAAACACGATCCTGTGTCTTGAAGCGGACCTTTGAGTTCCAAGTCAACATAAATCTCAGCCCATTGAAACTTCGGCGCTTTATGAAATCGACCGAGCGTTGCAAAATCTGTGCGCCATTTTTTTGTAAGTTTTGCTCGTTCCCATTTGTTGCCCGATCGTTCTGCGTTCGTCGTCCACGCCCGTTCGCGGTATTCAACTTCCCAAGTGACCAACTGATCAATCATCTAGACCGTAACGGGATGCAAGCCATCCGCGCTTTCTTGACTCGGCTGGGTGATTATGTACCCATCCGTGACACGCTTGGCACAACGATATGAGGTTTTCAGGATCGTGCGAACCCCCTGCGGATCTTCTGAGTAAGTGATGGATATGCTCGCCGTTTCCTGAACAATACTGATCGATTTTTGCAACGCACTTAAATCCATCTCTTGCCAATACGATTTGTCTAACATCCGACCAAACCTCATCTTTCTTTGCCAATTTTTTCGATTTAGGTCGAATCCTTTTCGGTGCTTTCTTTTCCCGCTTTGGCGGTTTAGGTACTGGAATGAACTCCCTCAAGTGACTTACGCTCCCCTCCACCCAACGCAAGGTGTTGGGTAGTCAAAACATCTTTATCCGAGTCGCGAGCATACTCCTCATAGACCTTCCAAAACTGCGAGCGCAAGGTGTCGATATTGTGGCTGTTGCGGATCTCCCACCATCCAATAGTTTCAACCGCCTGAGAAACCGCTGGATGACTGAATGACGGGCGACCATTGGATTCGGTCGTCGTTATACCATTCCGCACCTCCGCCCACGCCGTTGCCCTGCTAGGGGCTGTTAAACCCTTACCTGAGGCGATGGCGCGACGGATCGCTGCTGGACTTGGGGGGCGATCTTCTGTTAAGAGCCAACTGCGTACTGCGGTTCGAGTTTCTGTGTAATCTAGATCACTCATCAAATCCGCCCATACCATCACGGTTTCTTTCGTGACCTGCCATTGTGGATAACCTGCTGCCAAAACTCCGACTAATTGCCCTGCTTCTGCTTGGTTCATTTCATTACCTCCGATAGATAGTCCTTGACCGCACTGACACCTGTTTTTTTCCGTTGTTTTTGAGTTGCTTGCAATCGTAAGCGTTCATACTGTTTTCGTAAAGCCATCGGGCTAAGGATGTTGCTAGACCAAAAGTCGTCCGCCTGACACCAATCGATCGCCCCGCGCACCTGCTCGGGAGTTCGCTGATCAATATCCATCAATCGGCACATCGTAAGAATCCAATCGTGCGTTACCGATGGACGCTTTGATCCGTTGCCTTCGATCTTGTCTGCAAGGTAGTTCGCTAGATCTTCCCCTGATCCCCAAATCTGCTCGTACTTGTTGGGGACATTAATAATGGATGGTTCTACTGATGGTTCTATTGATGGTTTGGGTGACTGTGGGTCGGGGGGTACTGTCGCTATTGTCGCCCCGCGAGGTGACTGTGTGTCGCCCCGTTCAGCGATGAGGTGACTCAGTGTCGCCCCGTGGATCGTGTACGCATTGGGACGACGACTCGGATCATAGTAAGACGGACCTCCTTGCTGGCGTTGGATAGACACCAAACCTTGACCTTCAAGGCGCGACAAACACCTTTGTACATTTCTCGAGGACATAGAAGACTTGCGAGCAATAGTCCCTACGGAGGGATAACTATTCGTCCCATCATCAGAAGCGTGATCGGCGATAACAAGCAAGACCATCTTATCCGCGAGTGGAAGGTCTAATTCCCATACTTGCGTCATAAGTCGGATACTCATAATGTGGCTTCAATAAGCACCTTTCTTGCGTCAAATAAATTGCGCAACGAGTCTAAATCTGCGGGCGCGATCTTTGCACGGTTTTCGGTAATTTTGTTGCGGATGGAATCGAGTTCCTCGATCGTGTCGCATAATTCAACCGCGTCAAAGAATGGTTTTGCGTCCTGATACTCAACTGGTACTTTGGGTGCTTTTTCTTCTTCGGTCATACGCTTGACCTTTTTCATTTCGGATTCAGAGGCTCGCTTGCCTTTCGCTGCGAATAAGAAGTTCGCTAAACAACGACCCAAACTGGAAGTTTCGCAATTCTCTGCTGCACTGTATTTGTTGACGTTTGTTGAGCCTTCAATCTCCGAGGCAAAACCTGTAGTTGTTGGGCGCGGGTCATCTTTATCTACATAAAGATAAGACATACATTCCCATTGATACTTCCCGTCATCGCGGAGTACCAAAGAAGGGCGGTCTGAAATTAACCTGCCGTTCGGATATTTTTCCCAAAACGCACGAATGCGATCTTCTACTAATTCATATTGCGATAAGTCAAATCCCATTTTTTTCTCCCTGTTTAAGCCTACGAATGTAGGGGTTGAAATCTAGCCCTTGCGATCTGGCGCGTCAAGTATTGACTTTGGATCGGCGTTGCGCTTAAATTGTGTCGTTAGGTTAGCCTCCCTGTTAGCCAAACACAAAACCCTCCAAGATTTCGGTCGAGGAGGGTTTTGCTTTGTGACGGTCAAACTACTTTTTAGGTGAAGCCTTCTTTGCTCGGATTTTTTTATCCATAGCCTTCTGTGCGTCCGCTGCAACGGATTCTGCGATACGCCCGAAAGTCGCGTCTTTCTTGTTGATATAGCGCAAGGCTACTGGGATTGTTGCTGCCCAAATAGCGTTAGCCACATCAGCCCACTGATCGACGGTGAAAGAGATCGGACTTGATCCGTTCCCAACGATCACGATCGCGGTAATGACCGCTCCGAGCAAGTGACGACCATATGATTCGAGCATCGCTTTTGTTTTTGTATCCATTTATTACTCCTTTGTAGCCAACCTTGTAACTATCTCAAAGATATCATCGAGCCTGTTGGCGATACCCGACTGTCTTTCTTCGAGGCGTATAACCTTATCAGCCAGATGAGTTCCACCATTGGTTAACAACTGCGCGGTGGCTTTTTCTATAGGCTTGAGGCGTTCATCAAGCATAGTTTCGATCTCGCTTTTAATGTTGTTTTTCATTGGCCTCCAAATAAATCGACTCAATAGGGTTGCGATTCCCAACAAGGCTGCTGTGGTTGTTGCGACCACTTGAGCATATTCGGCGGGGGTCATAGGTTAAAGTTTAAGGGGAGGGGGGTTAGATTGACCGTACAACTCGCTATAAAGCCAAATCACCTAAAATTACAACATCGCCTTTATTTACAAGACATACAACAACATCATCTACCTGCGGGGAGTAAGAGTGTATGTATTTTACATCTGTGATCGCTGTGGTTGATCCCGACAATTTTACGCTGACTCGAGGTGGTGAGTTGAAAGTCGCGGTAACTACGCCAAAACACATACTAAATCTTACATTCTGGTCGATAATTTTTTTGATGATATCTACGAAGTCCATCACGCACCAATCACAATCTGTTCGCCAGTCGAAACAAGTCGCACGGTTCGCGCTTGCGCGGTCATAGTCGCTTCGGGTTCCAAGGGAATATCGAGCGAATCCAAGATTACTAAACGATCAACTTTCGCACCGTTGGATTTTACATAAACAACATCTTGGACATCGAGGGTGGGATCGGCGATTCCCTGCCACGAAATCACTTCTTGAGAGCCTACATATGTATTGAGTAAAGAGGTGGCTGCTTTAATCGCTTCATCTTCGGTTGCCAAAATACTTGACTCCACAAAAATTGGAACTTCCCCAAAAACACCAAATCGATAAGTGGGAGAAGTAGTGTCTTCGTCCCAAACTTCAACGCGGATCGGAGTCGGTACATCAGTTCCTTGGATTATGTAAATTACACCATTGTAAGTTTCTGTCGTCGAGATGGTGCGGTTCAAACTGGTGACTGTCGTTCCTGCGCCTTCTTGGAAACTAGCAACAACAACCGACCCGTCTAAAGATGGAAACTGGGTTAACTGAATAACACCATTAGCGTCGAAGTAAACATCATATCCAACAAGTTCGGCGATTTCTACAACATCACGCCACGGGTCATTGTCGTTTTCGAGTCCCAAGATCACCTGATTAACGCTCACATTGGTAGTTGGGAAAGCAAACTCAACATCGTCGTATCTGTCTTTTAATAAATCTGCCAAGGATGCTTCTAGTGTCCCAGTGGTCATTTGATACGGTTCTGTCCATTTATTTCTTGATACTTTAATAGAGCGATCAATACCTTCGAGGGCGATAGATACACCATCATTCGTGTCCTTGATATCAACACTGGTGATAACAAAAACGCCCAAAGGAACATATTCTTTAGTTCCATCGCTAAATTGAACACCTCGGAACAAACGCAATTCGTTACCAAATGGGGTCAATAAATCGAACTGGTTATCTGGTACAAGGTTATTACTGGTTCGATCTGTCACTAATTCTAAACTACAAGTTCTGCGAACTGAACCCTTACTAGAAACATTGACACTCCCAGATTTTATATTGATTTCTTGAAGTTTTTGATCGGTTGCCCAAACTTCGGCTTTCGAAACAACGATATGGTCTGTAACAACGGCGTTCTTAAACGCTGAACTCGACGGATACATTTTTACTCGTCAACTTCAACATATGCCAAATCGAGATTGCGGTGGATTACTCCATCTGCCTTACTCTCGGCTGACCAAGTTCGGGCTGTTACTCGGATGTATTTTTGATTACCTTGAGGATCTTGCACCAAGATAGTTCCTTGGTATTCGATTAACGGATACAAGTCATCCCACTCGGCTTCGGTGACGGTTTTGATTGAGTAAATACCGTCTTCTCCTTGAAGTGGACCTGCGACAACTATCGGTCTTGTCGATCCAAGCGGGCGGAATACAGTGTTCGGTTCATCGATATTCGTATCCAACTGCGCAAGAATGCGAATCGAGCCTAAATTGTAAGAAGGTTTATCAATAGCCTTAAACCACCAAGTATCATCGTTGGTAATTAAAACCTGCGAAACACCACTCCAAGCGGAAGGAAACTCATTTCCATTTGAATCGATACCGATAGATCGGGCGCGGTAGTATGCAACAATCCCTCGAGGGGCTTCATAATCTACGGCTACGGCGACATAACTTGCGTTCGGTGTGAGATTCTCACCATTTCTTACTCCAACGTAAATAACACCTTGGTCGTCGGATCGGTGTACATCAAACACTTGACTAACATAACTACCCGAAAGTGCTTGACCCGTCACTGTAAGAGTTGCTTTGCCCAAACTACTGTTCCACGCAGCAGCCAAAGTTGGCACGGCTGGCGGGGTTACTGAAATGACGAATTGACTATTCGCATAACTCGACCAAAATGGTGATCCGTTAACTGATTTTGCAACACGAACATAAGCCCTGTAAGTGCCTGATAATAAGAGTTCGCCTACAATCGCAGTGCTATCAGATGAAGCGATCTCACCTGATGTCCATAGTGGGGTTGAGGTAAGAGGATCGAAACCTCCTGCGCCATATTGAGCAGCGGTGAAAACCTTTATCTCATAAAACGATTGAGTTTCATTATCTGTGTCTGCATATGCCCAAGTCACGTCGGGTGCGGTATTTGCAGTGATTGTTCCCGTCGGGGCTGAAACTGTGACTGTTGGCTGTGCAGCAATATCTACATCGACATACAATTCAAAAATACTTGCAACATCAGTTGAATCGTTATATTCGGTTACTTTTGCTCGCAAACCGTTGATCGTTTCTTGTGACCAATCTTGACCATTCGGCGCAGAAGTAAAATACGGACCTGTCGCTACACCTATGGAGTTAGTACCACGGACTGCTAAAGCGGAATGAAAATAGTTTTGATTGTCTGCTCTTGAACCTAAATACAAATTAAGGCGACCCGTATCATTGGGCGTTGAAACACGGGCACGAAGTCTGACGCGCTTTACACGTTGAGAAGATGAGATGGTCGTAGTTCCAAAGTCAAGCAAACAACTAGCCTGACCGACAACACCCGAGGATTTCTTAAAGAATGTGCTATCTGAATCGTCATTTGTGGTCGCGTGGAGAGTTGCTGTTCCACCTGTGATCGTGAACAAAGTAGATCCTGAGGCGGTTGCGTTGGGGCGAACTGTAGTTACTGCCATTTTAACCTCTCCTTGCGGTGATTACGGGCAAGTTAAGAGCCTTGGCGATAGTCGTGGCTGTAACGGTCGGCGTGACTCGAGGCGTGGTGACGTTGACTGTAACATTCGGCGCAGTTGCAAACATAGAACTTGAATAATATGGCGTTGAAGGCTGTCTAACTGTTTCCGTCGGTTTTGCAGGCGGTTTAAGAATAGTGGGAACCTTAACTGTAGCCGTAGTTCCAACGACCGTACTTGGCTTAAAATCGGTTAAAGTTGTCTTAGGCAATAACTTACTGAAATCTGGTCTAGTAGTGGTGCCTTTAGCATAGGCGTCAGTTCCAGGAACTAAAGATTCGCCCATTTTGCCGTAACGAAGTTCAAATCCTCCGCCTGGAAGCGCACCATCTTTC
>Ga0247723_1001114_pt1 | contig 16207 bp, 27 predicted proteins | sample MSEWelMarce5H_FC_FD_189079 | JGI IMG/M metagenome (GOLD analysis project Ga0247723, IMG submission 189079) | Subsurface sediment microbial communities from gas well in West Virginia, United States - MSEEL Well Study Marcellus 5H_FC | ecosystem: Environmental > Terrestrial > Deep subsurface >...
GCTTCTCACTGCTCATCTTCTCCACGCAAGCGCGGATGTAGTCGTACAGGTTCTTGTCGTTGCCTGAGCCAAATGCGGCCAGTACGTTTTGTTGTGCCAATGCTTTCACGGTCTCGTCCTTACTGACAACTGATTTCTGTGGGAACGAAATGTCCACGGTCTTGTAGTCGCGCACGGCCAGCATATGCACAAGATGCTCACCGTTACTGCTCAGGATGTCCACAGGGAACAAGTCGTAGGGCAGCAACATGATCTGTCGCTTGGTGACTTGGCCGTTGGCGTCTGTGTCTTCCTTCTCCATAAACACGCCACCACGCACACCGTAGGCATATCCGCGTGGGGCTTCAGGGCGCTTGAGTTGCCTTGCGTCTTGGCCGTCTGTGGCTGGCAACTCGATGGTTGTTTCAGCGGTGACTACCGCCGTCTCGCGTCCGAGCGCCAAGGGATTGGTTACCTTCCCAAAGAATTGACACCCGTCACAGATGCCGGGGTTCTCTGAGTCAAACTTGGTGCAGGGGTACGGCCCTCTGATCTCGGCCAGCTTCTGGTGCATGCGCTCATGCGGGTATGGGTGCAGGTCGGTCAACCAGATCGCGGCCTTCTCGCCGTCGTTGCACTTCTGGGCAATGCTCAACCAGCCACGCCACAAGGGCTCCACGCCATCTTGGTCGGCGTTCTCAACGTACCACTCAAGCTGCTTGCAGCCTGCGCCAGCCTTGGTCTTCTTGTAGATGTTCTTGAACAACGTGATGCTGTTCTCAAACAACTTGACCGTGGTGGGTGTGTGGGGTGCGTCGGGTCGCTGGCCGGGCAACGCCAAGGGTGTGACTGCGGATGGGCGGGAGAGTGCTGGCAATGAGACAAGCTGTTGCTCGATGTGCTTGGCCAAGTCTTCAAAATCAAACGTGTCACCCTCAGCCAGTATGCGGACTGGGCGCGGCGTAGCGTACTTCGCCTTGTTGTTGAATGTGCCGGGGAAACGCAGTACTCGGGCGGAGTCAGCAGTCACCGTCATGTCGATGCTTAAGGCTTCTTGTTTGCACAGGCGCTTCAAGTTCTCGGCCACAGGCTTCCACTCGTCAACGGCTATGTTCTGCGTGAACGGCCAGTAGCAATGCAAGCCACCGCCTGAGTCCACAATGTAGGGTGTACCAAGCAAGTCCAGACCAGTCTTGACCATGAAGCCATTGAGCGCCAGTGCTGCCGCCTTCTTGGTCTCGTAGCCATCCATGTCGATGAACAGCGAGCGAATGTACCGAGCGTTGTCGGCTGTGCGCTTGCCCTTGGTTTCAAATGTGGACAGCGCGAAGTAGATGTCCTTGCTGTCGCCCCATTTGGTTATGGTCGCGGGTAATTCATCCAGATGTTGAACAAAGTTGTGCTCCTTCTTTTTTGTAGTTAGCTCTGCCGCGCAATACAACCCGTTGTCCGGAGACGGCAAAACAACCGCTAGAAATTCAAGCGGGGTCATGGGTATCCTTTGGGTTTAAGAGAACAGGTCGAGCTGTTGGGGGTCGCGCAGTGGGAATTCTTTTTCAGGAGCGATGGCGGTGAAGCGGCGCAGGAGTTCAATTTGCCAGTCGATTGGCGCACCGAATTCGTTGTCTTCCATGTACATGGCGAAGTACTTGATGAGTTCTGTGTTGCTTAAGGTTCGAGGCCGTAGTGTTGACATATTTTTCTCCATGCGTCGTCCGCTGAATGTGCTGATCTAAGAATTGTGAGAAGCGTCTCGACTCGATGTTCGTACGCTGGGAAGATGTCGCCACCCTCAAACCAGTTGTAGACCGTCTGTCGTGACACGCCCAAGGCTTTTGAGATGCGAACAACTGAGAAGTTGTGATGCGCGGCCCATCGTCCAAGCTGGTTGCCTGAAGTCTTGGGTGCACGCATAATCGCGTCGATTGTTTTTTGTGAGTAGGCCATGTTGTTTGGGTGGGGGTACTCGCTGCACTGTCGCTGGTAAGGCTCTAATGTTTTTTACAATGCCCAGATCGATACGGGTCACAGCATCCGCTTTCCCCCCGAAACTCCTTAGTTATTCATCATCCCAGTCGGACACGATGTCGGCGAGCTTGCCCTTCTTGGCAGGCACGGCGGCGGCTTTGGGTGCTTCCTTGCGCACTTCTGGTTCCTCGTCAGCATCGGCGGCGGGTGCGGCCTTGGCTTTCTTGGCAGGCTTGGCAGGGGCTTCGTCTTCCTCTGCTTCAGCTTCCACTGGAGGCTTACCGGCCAGCACCATCTTGGGAACGTTGGCTTTCACGCCATCGGTCTGCGCCACGGTCATGACCACTGCACGTTGTGCATCGTCGCTCTCAGCTTGCGTCTTGATGACTTCGTACTCGTCGTCGGTCAACCAGCGCACAGGCTTGAAGAACAACTTGGGAGACTCAGCCTTGGTATCAAAGCGCATCTCAGTCACGATCTGCTCAGGATTCACAGGCGGGTTCTGCACAGCCAAGTAGCGGGCGTATGCCTGCAATGGGCGCTTGTCGCCTTCTTCCTTACCGAACACCGAAGTGGCGGGCAGAGTCAACTGCATCACGTCGCCGGATGGGTTGTTGGCCAACACCACAGCCAAACGCTGTTGGTAGCGGCATGCACGGCTATTGCCTTGGCCAGAACCAGCTTGGTTCTTGGGGCAGTTCATGCAGGTCACAGCCTGTTTGTTTGCGGCGCTGGCATCGGGGCGCTCACCGTCATTGCTCCAGCAGTCAGGGCCGGTAACGTTCTCGGCATCGTAGGACGATGCGTAAAAAATACGGCTGACCTTGGGTGCGGCTTTGACGATGATGACTTCCAGATGGCGGTCATCAATGGCGGCAACTTCCTTGCCACCGGCTACCAGACGAAACACACCACCTTTGATGGAGATGCGCTTGGTGTTGGAAACACTGCCGCCTGTGAGGGCGCGGGCTGTGTCGGACAGTTCGTTGTTACGAGCGAATGCGGGAACGTTTGAGGATGAAAAAAGCGTTATGTTTGACATATAAAACTCACTTGGTTGGTTTGGTGATAACGATGTTGAACTCCGAATGCGAGTTCAGTCCCGGTGGCAGAACCCCCGGGTTCTCTTCGAGAAACTGTGCCATGTTGGTTTGGGCGATGCGCTTCTCCAGCAACTCGATAGCGCCATGCTCAAGGATGAACTCCTTGAATGAACCCCAGTCGTTTGTGTTGTAGCGCGTCGATTGACGCATGGACACAGTCCCAAAGGGACTCTTTACAGATGTCAGGCCCATAGCCTTCATCTGGTCTTTGATTGCAAACTTGATCTCGTCTTGCGCGGCCTTGAGTTCTTCCAACTTGGTGTCGTACTCTTTGGTCATCGTGTCGATTTCAAGTTTGATCTTGCGGTAAATTTTTACCAGCTTGTCGAGAGGAATTGTTTCTTCACTCACTTGCTTCTCCTGTTATTGTTTGTCTAAGGTTGGACATCTTACACACGAATTTCTGCTTTGCAACTCCTTTCAAGAATTTATTTCTATCTCAAACATCTGGGTTAAAAGTGAGTTGTCGCTCACTTTCGCTTCAAGGGCTTTGAACATCTTCTTCTCGATGGGTGAGCCTTGAATGTGTATGACCGTGACTTTGTCTGAGTTCTGCCCCTTGCGGTCAGCCCGCGCAATACATTGGATGTACTGCTCCACGCTCATGAGAGGGCCAAAGAATACAACCGTGTCAGCAGCAGTCAGGGTAATCCCGTGGGCAGTGGCTTGTGGTTGCATTACCAACACACGTGGGTCTTGTTCGTGCTGGAATCTGTGGATGATGCTTGAGCGTTTTGTTGGGGTGATGCCCCCGTGGATGCACTCGTTTGCAATGTTCTTCTTGGTCAGGTGCGCTTGGATGGTGTCGATGCTTGATCTGAACAGCGCGAAGATGATGACCTTGCGTGACGTCTCCTCCAAGATTTCTTCCAACACACCAAGGCGTGGGGCAGCATCGAACTCGACAACCTCTTTGTCGTCCGTGTACACAGCGCCGCAACTGATCTGCAACAACTTGGATACACCAGCGGCAGCATTGACCGCGCTGATCGTCTCGCCTGCGGCCTGCACCAGCATGCGATCTTTCAACATGTTGTAGTACTTGGCTTGCTGTGGCGTGAGTGGGACTTCGCGTGTGGTTGTCAGCACTGGGGGTAAGTCAAGACACTGCTCTTTGCTGAACCGAATGGCAGGTTGAAGCGCCTCATGCACCAGCTCAGCCGCGTTGTGCTTGGCCGCCCACTTGTACATGGTGATCTTGTTCATGACCTTGTCGCGCCACGATGTGAAGTAGTTGGGCACTCCATCGGGGTTGACGATCTTGGCCAAGCCATACGCATCTGCGGGCGACTGCGATGCTGGAGTACCAGTCATCATCCACACATGGGTCGTTGGCTTGATGATGGACTTGAGTGCCTTCCAGCGGCGTGTGGTGATTGTCTTGTATGCGTTGGCTTCGTCCACGATGATGAGGTCGAAGCGGCCATCAGCGTTGATCTCATCGGCTATCAGGTTCACACCTTCGTAGTTCGTGATTACAAACTCGTAATCTTGCTGAATCATCTCGATGCGACGACTAGCCTGCGTGTGGTGCGCGACGATGGCCGAGCGGTGGATGATGCTGTTGCTGAGATCAGCCAGCCATGCAGACTGCATGATGGACAGTGGGCACAGAATCAAACAACGTCGAACTTTGCCAAGCGACATCAAGTAGTCCGCCGCCCACAGCGCCGATAGTGTCTTGCCTGTGCCGGGCTCCGAGAACACAAACGCCTTGCGGTGCATGGTCAGAAAGGCAGCAGTCTCGATCTGGTGCGCCATCGGTTTATAACGACCGGGCCACTTGTACTTGCGTGTGATTGGTGAGGGCACATCCTTCACGCCGAGGTTCTTCAGAACCCTAACCTCATCCAACCCCCAGTAGACAGCGACGTCAAACCCCCCGTCATCACGTTCCATGACTTTGTGTTTAGGTATGACGCTGTATTTTTCTGGGTGTCTGGTTCTGAATATTAGGGCCTTGTCTTCAAGAATTTCCAATTGCTTCTCCTTGGAGATAGGGGCATAGCCCCTTCTCTGGTTGGTACAACCAACACTTTGTTTTGTTTTCTACCCCTGCACAGTCTTCGTCGAAGTCTGTGCACCGCTTGTTATTTGTTGTCGCCTTCGTTGGCTTTCTTTGCTCGCAATCGGAGGTTGCCCGGTGTGGACTTGCCACCTTTACGCAAGGGTTTGATGTGGTCAATGTCTTTTCCTTTTCTATCAATGCCTGCCTTGTCATACGCACGACGTGCCCGCTGGCGCTCGTGTTGATCGGAGTCGGGGCCGGACTTGCCAGTCTCTAAGTCCCGCTTGTATTCCTTCTTGTAGTCTCGTTTGGTTGCCATGATTCGTTCCTAATGTTTCGGGTTGTACTCACACGTTTTAACTGGGCACCACGGGCACAGCGCAGAGGACTTTGGATTCCACACGCCAGACGCAGCACACTGCTCCAGCTTGGCCACGCGCTCGCGGTACTCCCACCATCCAGCATCGACCTCGTCCACGGCCATGCTTGCCTTAACCATATCATTCTTGACCACGAACAGCAACGCTGAGTTGATCTTCCTGATGTGCGGGAAGTGCTTGAAGACCATCAAAGACATGAGCTTCAACTGATCGCGGTCTGGGTACTTGTTGTTGCCAGTCTTGTAGTCCACCACACGCGCCGTCAAGTTCTCGTCGTCGATGATGAGCAAGTCGGCAATGCCTCGCACCCAGCGGTTCTTGTCATTGAAGTCACAGGGTTGCAAATCCCGAGTCAGTCCCATCTCGTACTCGCACAGCTTGCGTCCGGGCTTGGCGATCAGGGCGTCGAGCATGTCCTTGGCGTACTCAAACTCAGGTGGCAGTGGTGTGCCGTCCTTGATGTAGAACTCAGCGGCAGTGTGGAACTGCTTGCCGTAGTTGGTAGCCTCAGTCTCTTGGAATGGAAAGTTGTTGAGCACCTTGACTTCGTGATACCTGCGTGGGCATCCCTCGAAGTCTTTCAAGCTGCTGTGGCTCCATGTGATGGGCTTCATCAAAACCTCGCTGAGTTGATTACTTGCGTCAAGCGTTCGGCAAAGGAGTGCACAAACTTCTCATCGCGGTTGAGTGTGTCGCGCCCCATGTCGGCAAGGATGGCATGCACCACCTCGTGCCAGAAGTTTGCTTGCATGGTCTCAGGTGCGAAGCGTTTGCCTGTCACGTTGCTGGTCTTGCCCAGCTCGATGCGGCTGTGGTCATAGTGGATACGCGCCATGTCACGCTTGCGTAGCATGGTCTCCACAATGTCGATGGAATACTGCTTTGTCCCAACACGTATGCGGCGTGGGATTGGTTGTTTTATTTTTGCGGTCATGTTTTTGCTTCTCCATATCTACGGTGCGCACCACCGTCAGCGGCCAGAGGAATCCCCGGCAGGTACTTCGGCTCCATAGTCATCTGCGCCAAGACCCAAGTCTTAGCGTCAGCAACTTCGTCGTCAGGCACAACAACGATCTGCTCGTCATGCACTGTGCCTACCACGGGGTACTTCTTCGATACCCTCAACATCCCATCGGTCATGACAATACGCGCCACGGCCTGCGTCACGTTGTTCGTCACTTTCCCTGCATACAGCTTGGTAGCGTTTGGCCCGTATACCCACTGGCTCCTACCCTTGTCATCTTTCTCGCGTCGCAACTGCGGGTAGAGCAAGCTCATCCCGTTTGGTAATTCTATACGTTCTTTGCTGAAGGTCAAGCACTTGTACTGGAAGACTTTGCCGCCGTACAGGCTGGACTCGATCAGGTTGGAACACATCTCCCAGAAGGTAGCAACGGGGTGGGCAGTGGCGCGGTAGATGTCAATGATCTTCTTGGCCGCAAGGCAGTGGGTCAGTAGCTCTTGGTCGGTGCAGGTGTGCGGTATCTCCAGCATCTTGGTCACGTTGTCCTCCCAGTCCACGAACTTCTGCGCATACGCCTGATCTACACCGAGCGTCTTTGCAAAGGCTTTTTCGTAGCGTACTGGCGGAGCACCGAGGAAGCCGACCAAGAGTTGTGAAGCGAATGAAGCCCAACCCAGTCCATAGCCACAGCCCAGTAACGCGCTCTTTGCCGATTGCCGTAGGTCAGGATGGGAGTCTTTGGTGAGACCGGGGATATTGAACATCTGGCTACCGAAGGCCGCATAAGGGTCGCCACCAGACCGGAAGATGTCGAGCATATCTGCATAGTCAGAAAGCCACGCCAGCACTCGCGGCTCAATTTGCGAGAGGTCGCCCACAACGAGTTGGTGGCCATCGGGAGCCATAATCGCTTTACGTAGGAAACTGCCACGCTTGAGGTTTTGCATGTTGATTGCCGAGCCTTTCGCAGCAGTCCAACGTCCCGAGAGAGCGCCGTAATACGATAACGGTACAGGAAGTTTGCCTCGCTGGCTGATGTCAAGAAAGCGTTGGGCTCTTGTGCGTTCAGTTGTGGACTTAACCCGAAGGCGTGCTTCACAAAGGAGGGCAACGTCTTCACGTTCACCGTTGAGCAACGCTTGGAAGAGGGCGTCATTCTTAGCCAGCGCGAGCGTTTGCTTGCCGGTAGTTTTACTCTTTTTAGTTGGGGGAGTAACCCCAAGGCTTTGAAGTATGTCCGCAAACTGCTGGTTCGACGCGAGCGAAGTTTCCTGAATGCCGAGCTTTTGTAATAGTCCTTCACGTAGTTCTCCTTCTTCTGTGAGTGCCTTGATGAGCATCTGTTGGTCAAGCTCAAGTGTTGGTCGTGTGTACATCTTGAGCGTCATGTCGATCAGGCGCAGTTCGGATTTGGGGTAGTCCCATCCACCAAGACCAAAGAAAATCTGTTCACACAACCATGTGTCATGGCAGCAGTAGTCGGCCAGCACACGCTCAACATGTTCAGGCAACTCGTCCAGTATGTTCTCGGATGGCGACAAGCCGTCACCCTTGGGCGGCAACCCCAAGTCCTTGGCCAGCTTGGCTAAGCTGTTACCAACCTCAACGCCACGCAGGGCACGGCCCATAGAGAGTGTGTCCATGATGAACGCGGGGTGTGCGTTGTAGTGCCACTCCATGATCGACACGTCAAAGCCAGCGTTCTGCGCCATGACAGCCGTGGTGCTCCAGTCAATTGACTTGAAGAAGGCTGGCAAGTCTTTGCGTGTTACCCATACTGCGGGTGCATCGCCGCCCAGTTCTTTCCAAGACAACCCCCATGCCTTGAAGCGTTTGTCTCGGATGTATTCCTCCATCGTCTGGCAGGAAAAGCCAAGCTGTACAGCGCGGCCCCATGATGTTTCAAAATCGAGCACGATGGCTCTGTCGAATGGTTTGCTCAATTGAATGCCTCTTTAGGGGGTGCGTCGATAGTGTTTAAGAATCCGAAAAAATCGTTGGCCTCAATCATCATTGCTGCCGCCTCCATTTCGTCTAGGTTCATGGTGGCCAACTCGAGTCGGTCTTCGCTGATGTTCTTGAGGAGGACAACTGCTTGGTTTGCATCGGGGCCGTAGCACGTCAGTATCCTGAGCACCGTGGTCTTGAAGTGCGCCTTCTCCTCGTCCGACATTGCCTTGAGCAACGCGTCTATTGCTTGTTCTTGATCCATTCTGTGATCTCCTGTAATTGGTTGATGTTCTTCTCGTTGACCACAAGTGCGTAGCCGCCTGCGTTCAGTATCCGATTAAGCTCGCGCTCTTGCAAGGCGGTGGTCGTGCCCTTGCCAGCCTTGCACTCGATGGCGATGAAGTAGCCGTCAAGACAGCCGATGATGTCGGGGATACCAGCGCGGCCAAAGCCTGCCTGATACGGCGAGAAGTGATACACCCCCATCGCATCCAGCATCTCCTTGACGCGCTTCTTGACCTTGGCTTCAGGAGTCATCGCCATCTTGCACCTCCGCCAGTTTCATCATGTAGTGTCGGCACTTGCCCAAGTCATCGCTGCCGTCCTTGCGTCCAGCACGCAGTGCGTACTTGATGACGTTGCCCTTGAGGAAGCCAACGAACTCCTCGTGCGTCAGCACCGCCTGCATCAACTCCCAAGGCTGGATGGCCATCTCTTTGTAGTGATTGCCGCTGATCTGTAGATCGTCAGCCCTCGTTCCGTTGAAGTGTTTGTCCATGTTTGTCATCTTGCTTCTCCTTTAGTTTGTTTGCTAGTTCTTTGCGTAACCATTTGCTTTTGCCAAGCCTCTCGTATTCTGCGTACTCACTCGGGGTTAAACGAACGCCTATGGTGGTGCCGTTTTTAGTCAGCTCACTTTTTGGTCTTGGCACGTTTGGTCTCCATCATGTCAGGCGCTCGGGTACTGACGTTGCCCTCAGTTATCCCAAAGATTGTGCCGTGACTTGGATTCGTCTTGCGTATCCTGTGGATGCCCTCGGTCACATTGGCGCTGATGACAGCGTTGCGTTTGATGTCCTTGAAGGGGTCGCCTCTACGTGCGATCTCCTGATCGGTGTACGCCTTCCAGTGAAAGGCATTTACTACTTCCATTTCTTTAACTCCTTGAATTCCAAACCTATATCAAACGCAACAGAGCGTCTCTTGCCTTCATACGTTGCGGGCTTTACTTGGTGCTTGACATGCGACTCCCAGATATACAAGTCCCCTGCAAACACTCTGACATTTGCTTCCATTGAATTAAACACTGTGAAGTTTTTAATTTGTAGCGGAGCTATGTCATGCCTGCCAAGTAACGTTTGAAAAGATATGAACCCTGAATTGTCTGGTATGTCAACGTAGAAGCACCCAGAAAAGTTTGACCCGTAGTGGCTGTGCAGTTCGTTGAACCCGCCCTGTGTCATTTCATTTATCCAGATGTTGCGAACGCCTATGTCGTAAAGCTCCGTAGCAAACCCAATTGCTGAAGCAAACTCTTCTCCACACTGGACAATAAACTTTTCTAACGCATCCGAGTTTGGCAGGGGCGGTAGATCGGCGGGGACACTGCCGGTGTAGATTTTTGTAAGACTAGTTTTATACCCATCGCTTGTTGTTGAAGCGTTGATGGGGATGCCCGCATCAAACAAAGACTTGCCGTACTCAACAAATCTGGACGCATCAAACTTGGCGATTGGCATGGCGTATAGCATTGATATATCCATCACCGCACTCCTTTGGTTGGGCTCATACAAACAGCCCCTCGATTAAATGCGCTCACGGCAGTCATGCTGTTCTCCTGCTGACTTGGTTATAAAAATTAACTTGCACTTGGTACAGCGCCACAGTTGTCCCTCGACAACCACGGTCTGCTTGTCTGCGTGTTGGCCACGTACCCTGCCAAAGAATGTTCTGATTGCTTCAAGCACGAGCGCCTCCATCTGAATGTTCATACAGCCGCTTCTCCAGCCGCTCAATACGTTGTTGGTTGTACTGAACGATTGACCTTGCGTATTCAACAGCGCTCTCAGCTTCCAGCTTCTTGATGATGGCCTCGCGCATTTCTTTCTCGATGATTTCGCTGATTGGCTTGGGCTTCATCAGTTCCTTGACATACCTGACTGTTATATCTTTCCAGCTCATACCCTCTCCTTCATGCGTTGTATTCTTTCTAATCTTTTGTGATGTGCTGTTATGTATACGACGTACTCCATGTCTGAGCGTATGACATCCCAGTAAGTACCCGCTGCCCTTGCTGGCTTGTCCATGATTCCACTGTCAGCATCTTGCCGCGCCTTGGCTTCAATGGTTCTCATGCGTGTATCGCCCACGATCTCTTTGGCAGTGTCGATGTCAAAGCTCTGCGGAGTCATTTCTTCATCCCCCTGATGTAGATCGCAAACGAACTGATGGTGTCCTGACCAAAGCCAGTCAGCTTCTCGATGTGCTGTGCCACTTCTTCAATGACCTGCGCACGGTATGGATTCAGCGATACGCTGGCCTTCACAGCTTCCTTGCGTTGCTGTGCTTGTCGTTCAATCTCGTTGAACGCTTCGTCTTCTGGGTCAAGAATCATATTTTCTCCTTCACTGTTTTCTGTAGTTGCTTGGCGAGGTACTGTGCAAAGTGCAAGTCAATCTCTTCGTCGGACAAAACAGGCTCATCAAACACTGTTCTTGCCATTTCAATAACATCGCTGAACACACGTTTGTTAAGTCCGAGCAGGTGATACTTCCTGCGGTGCTCAAGTTTTGTGTATGAAGTGTTCCAACCACAAGAGTGGCCGTAGCACAGGCGTGGTGACATATGTTCACGATGCTCGTACCCATTGACGACATCCTTTACTTTATGAAGGTCGTCAGTGTCGCCCTTGCCGCAGATGTCACACACCATGCCTGTCGGCTTTCGCGTGTGTTGTTTGTACACGGCATCAATCTCTTTGAGCAAAGACAGTATCTTTGCCCGAGCTTCGCCATGCACATGCGGGCGGTCAGTCTGTTGCATAAATTCAAACGCCTGCTTCAGCATGTTCTTTCTTGCCGATAGGTATGCCGCTGGAAGTCAATGCAAGAGGCACAAAACGCAAGCCCGCCTTGTGGAATGCCGCCGCTTCAATCTCCAGCTTCTTGGTGTTGATAATCTGAACAGCCAACTTAGCCACAGCCGATGCCCTGTGCGGGTCGCTCAAGCCGTTGCGTAGCAAATCAAACTCATCGAACAGCGCGTCGCAAAGTCCTGCGCTTGTCTTGTCTGTTACTTTCAATTGTTTATCCGTCATTTCTTTCCTCCGTTTTGCATCTTGTCGAGTGCGTACATGAATACTGCTATCGCTATACCACCAAGCCCAAAGCCGATGAACAGCGCAGCAATCAAAGCCGTCACATCCCACATGTCAACCTCCAAAGTATGTTTGCAGTTCTAGAAACAGCTTATGCGCCTGCTTCAAACCGATGTTGCTGATGATTGTCTCTGCGTCCCACGCAGTCGTCACGACTGGTGCAGACACGGCAGAAGGAATGACACCCGTTAAAGAGGCTTCCTTCTTCTTCAGCTTAGGCTCGACCTTGAGCGCGGCGATGCCTTGGCTACGTGGGGCTTTGACTATCTTGCTCTTGCGCTTACCCTCAGCCTTGAACTTCTTGGTTGCCTTCAAGGGGGAATACTCCTCGGCCTCGGCGTAGTACACACCATCTTCATCTCGGCTAAGCATCCCTTGCTTCACAAACTGCGTGAGCAGTGAAGCCACAGAAGTCTTCTTGAACCCGCGCTTTGCCAGCGCTTCAGTAACTGTCTGATGTGTCTGCGCAGGGTTGTTCTTCACAAAGTTAAATGTCTCGCGTGACACGTTGTTGGTTATGCCAAACACCACCCTACCATCAGGCATGGGTATCATCGGTCTGGCCAACGTATCGTGCTCGTCCTTCTCCCATGCGTTGAGGACTTTACTCATTTCAGTTTTTAAATCAGGCATTGCTTTCTCCTTTAAATGTTTCTACAAAATGTACCCTGCTTAGGCAGAGTTGTCAAATGATGGACAATGTTAGCGGGCACTATCGGCGTACTCCACTGTCCACCCTAAAGCTTCGAATACAAGCTCGATACTCACGTCGGGTGAGTCTTGGTGCAAGACGGTTGCAGTTTTCTTCGACTTGTTGATACGCACGACGGTGCTTGAGCGAGGGATGCCCCAGATGCCGTTGTCTGAAAGCAGCGTCAGAGCGTTCGATAGCCAAAGCTTTGAGTTCTCTAAACCCTCTGTTGTTGCTAGGTCGTAGTTGGTCTGTTTCATTTGTGTCAGGTCTCCATACAAAAAGGTCAAGTGTGATTACAAGGATGGCGCACAGGTACGCGTAGTTCATGGGTTCTTCTCCTTGAGTTTGGCTTCAATGGCTCTTGCATAGTTATATGACGCTGGCCTTCCATCTGGCGTGGGCTCTGCGGCAAACCAGCGTTCTCGGATTTCCTCATCCGTCAGCCCTGCCCATGTGCGCTGTGGTGGTGTACAAGTGTGGATGTCGTTTGTGCGTTTGCCGCATCGTGAGCAAAAGTTCTGCTCTGTGCGCTGTGGTGGGTGGGTGTTTCTGCAAAACATCAACATTCTTTCGGCAAGCGCAGGAACATCCCACATTCGATTATTGGTGACTTCACACAAAGCGGCGTTTGCTTGACGCAAGGCTTGTGCGGGAATATCAAGTGACTTATCAAAACCTTCTGGAAAATCTCCGTCACACTCCACAGGCTCTTGCTCTGTGCGCTGTGGTGGGTGGGTGTAGAGGTCAATAATTCGTCTTGCCAAATCTCTGCGACTTCTTTTCCCGCCGCCTTCATCCCATTGAATGATGGTTTCGTAGACTGTTTCCAATGCCACAGGCTCTTGGCTTTCCAGCCCTGCAATGGCTTGGCGCACTTTGTCTTTAATACCATCTGTATTCATAATCAAATGAGCGTGTTCGCCAGCATTCAACGCCTTAAGCGCCAGTTTCAATACTTCAATCATGTATTTTTCTCCTTGAGTTTGGCTTCAACAGCGTGGGCAAATGCAACATGGTGTGGCACTTTCCCAAAGCACTCTTGCTGTATCTGCTCACGCTCGTCAATCGTCAGTCCCTGCCATGTGCGCTGTGGTGGGTGGGTGTATACAGGCAGGATGCTGATTGCTGTGTCTTGGTAAACGCCAGCAATTTTTTTGTTGAACTGCCACTCATACATTCCTTTGGTGGTGTGCTGAGATACCCATCCATAAGGCTCTTGCTCAATCTCTTGACCCAACCTCTGCACTTCATACATGGCGTGTTCTCTGATGGCTTGGCGTAGGGATTGAGCCGCTGGTATTGCATGATCTGTGTATGCGCTGAACGAACTATCCCAAAGTCGTTGGTGAAACACATTGGTCGTTGGCCTCGCCCCGCGTTCAGCAAGTTCATCCCTGACTGCAAGCAACTCTTTTGTTACTTGCTCCAACGCCTCAAGCGCCTGTTTCAATACTTCAATCATGCTTGTTCTCCTCTGGCTCTGATTGATTCAGCGCATTCTTTCGCCCCAAACGCCCTAACTGGGGAACTGAAATGTTTTGTCTCACACATCTTTGCACAGGCTTCACGTTCTTTGGCGGCTATCAGTTTGGCAAAGGCTTCAAATGCTTTTGCTCTGTCATCAAACCATTCTTTTACGACCCATCCTTCACCAGCATCAGCCCAAGCCTGTATAGCCGTATCAATCACTTCATCTTGTGTCATTTCATTTCTCCTCGTGGTATTGCATGAACATAATCTTGCCATCGTAGTAGTGCGGTGCAATGAAGTCACACTCCAACTCTGCGGCTCTAGGCTCGATGTCGGCATCGTCCATGTGATGGGCACTGAGTACTGCGTGTACCAGTGCAGTGTTGTCGATGTACTCAATCATTCCAAAAATTACAAAGCGTTTCATTCTGCATTCTCCTTAATTAAACTTCACAGTAGGCAATGTCGTACAGCGTGAGCAGTACGGTGTCAGGGTCAAGCTGACCCAGCATGTTCCATGCTTCTTCGAGCACTTCATCGGTCAATACTCTGCGGCTGATGCTACGCTTGGCAAGCGCAGGGTCTTCGGGGTACACACACTCAGCAATCAAGTCAACCAGTGGCGTATACACACCGCGCATGGCATCATAGATGGCGTCCTCTACCTCCATCTCCAGCGTGTACTCAGGGCTCATCCTGTCGTCCTTGTACGAAGCCCACCAGTTCTTAGACCAACCACCTGATGGCAAGCCATACAGCGGGTCGTCCCACTTACTCTCGACCACAGTCGGGTCACGGTCAGTCGGCAATGCGTCCCATGCCACAGTCAACACAGCCTCGGCGAGAGCGGTGAAGTGGTAGATGTTGAGTTCCTCTTTCTGTGTGTGCTCGAACATATACCCGATGCTGATGTTGGTGCACTCAGGGATGGTGTCAACAAACTCTGCGGTGTCTGTATATACACCTGTGTCGTCGCCAAGATACATCAACACGTTACCTGATGACAGCTCGTCAGCCAGTGCCTGTGCGAATGAGTCAGAGCAACAGCGGCCATACCCTTGGTGTGTGATGACGCTGTCAATACCACGGCGGTCGAACGCAATGGCTCGGTCGAACTGGCTGAGTAGGGCGATGTCCTTGGACATATGCTTGGCCCCGATACCACCACACTCCTCGCCTTGTGTGAACACGTAGTAGGCAGGTACACCGCCGCACAGCATGTGCATCAGCATGGCAACACCAGCGCCATCATCGGCACCGAGTACGGCATCGTCGGCATACCACTTGCCTGTGGTCTTGCGTATCTTGTTCGCGCCATCCTCACGGTGCACGGTGTCAACGTGGGCAACAAACAAAGTACGGTGCGTAGCATCGACGCGAGCGTCAACGTGCAGGTTACCTACCTCGTCATAGGACACACGGTCTCTCAGGTGTGCGGGCACATGGGCTTCGAGCCAGTCGGTGAACATCGCTACGCCCTTGCCCTTGTGTGGGCGCTTGACTGATAACGCACGGCTCAATGTTTTGTACAGCATAGATTTCTTATTCATGGTTTACTCCTCTGTTGTTTGTTCAGGTGCATGGTCGGGGTGGTACTGCTTGCAGTCAACCTCGATGGACTCAACGTCATCGCTGTACCAGTTGCCTGACTCTTGGCACTGCCAGCACCCCTCGTCCTCGAGGTAGTACTCGCCATCGTCCTCGCATCGCACGACACGTGCGTCCTCGAACTCATACCACTCGTCGTTGATACACACGCAGTCATCCATCAAAGCGTAGTCACCGTTCTCAAGCTCAACGATGCCGTTGTCGCCGAGATAGTCCTCGTGATACACCTCGTCACCGACGTGCACCACGTTGTCCGTGTGCACATAGTACTGGTTGCCACGTGCGCCGTACGCATAGTAGTAGTTGTTGTCACAACAGTCACTGCACACTTGGCTGTCCCCGTAACGACCGACCCAGTAGCCATCGCCCTCACTGAAGCGCTCGCCGCAGTCACTGCACTCCTCGCCGCCGCCACTGGCAAGACCGCCCGTGCTGTTGCACTCGTACTCACCACTGCTGGAAATCTCAAGGTGGTTGCCGCATATGTCAACGTACTGATGCCCGCCGTCAATGTACGGTGCCAAGATACCGCCGCCGCTTGCCGCGTAGTACGCCAGCTTGGTGTCACGCTCCCAGTAGTCCTGCTTGCTGTAACCCTGCGCTTGAAGCCATGACTCGAGGCGCTCATCTGAGTGTGAGTAGTTGTCATCCCTGCGGTATGAACGCACGTAGTAACCAGTGTCACCCTCACGCATACACAGCGCACG
>Ga0247723_1001115_pt1 | contig 16203 bp, 21 predicted proteins | sample MSEWelMarce5H_FC_FD_189079 | JGI IMG/M metagenome (GOLD analysis project Ga0247723, IMG submission 189079) | Subsurface sediment microbial communities from gas well in West Virginia, United States - MSEEL Well Study Marcellus 5H_FC | ecosystem: Environmental > Terrestrial > Deep subsurface >...
AGTCAAGAGGAATACGCTAAGGCTCTATGACGAACTTCTACCAGCAGCTCCAGACTCCAGCCGTACCAGACCTGCCTAATCCGCAGGATAAGTATGACCGTCTGACTGTTGCGCAGACGAATGGTGCGTTGCGCACCTTCTTCTTGAAGTTAACCAATGCCTTGCAATCCATTGCGTCACCACGCGGTGGTAGGTTTCTAAACAACCCTTACGGGGCATTCCAAGACGGCACAGACCAGACGGCAGCCAATACAACGACTGCCTATGCAATCACATTTGATACGACAGACTTCAACAATGGCGTAACCTTGTCAAACTCGTCAAGGCTTAATGTGTCTCAGGCTGGAATTTATAACATTCAATTCAGCGTGCAGTTCAAGAACACCACTAATGACGGTCAGGATGTGGATATTTGGTTTAAAAAGAACGGCACAAACATTGACAATTCAAATAGCAGGTTTCACCTATCACAAAGAAAATCATCAGGTGACCCGTCTTACTTAATTGCCGCTCTTAACTTCTTTGTCAGTTTGGCGGCTAACGACTATGTAGAGATTATGTGGAGACCAACAAGCACTAGCGTCAGCATTGAGCACTTTGCAACCAGCTCCACGCCAACCAGACCAGCCGTACCTTCTGTCATTGCAACGGTATCGTTTGTGTCAAACCTCTCAACGGAAGCATAATTAGACCCTATGGCACTCGTACCAATCAAAATCCCTGCTGGCGTTTACCGCAACGGCACAGAATACCAGTCTGCGGGGCGCTGGTATGACTCAAACCTTGTGCGTTGGTTTGAGAACACATTGAGACCTTGGGGTGGGTGGCGTAAGCGATCAACCTCACAAATGACTGGTGTCAGTCGTGGAATGCTAACTTGGCGCGATAACTCTAATGCAAGATGGATTGTTGCTGGTACGCCTACGAATCTCTACGCCATGAATGAGGCGGGAACTCTCAAGGACATCACACCTACAACCTTTACGACTGGCGCAACTGACGCAAGTCTGAAGACGGGTTACGGTTACAGCACATACGGTTCTTTCTCTTATGGTGTGGCGCGTCCAGACTTGGGCGACATAGTGCCAGCCACAACTTGGACAATGGATTCTTGGGGCGAGTATCTAGTCGCGTGTTCTAGCAAAGACGGTCAACTGCTTGAGTGGCAACTAGGCTTTACCACGCCAACAAAGGCTGTGGCGATTACTAATGCACCAACGAGCTGTGCAGCCGTGATGACGACAGCAGAAAGATTTGTCTTTGCTCTTGGTGCATCAGGTAATCCACGCAAGGTATCTTGGTGTGATCAAGAAAACAACACCGTCTGGACACCATCGGCAACCAATCAGGCAGGTGACTTTGAAATCAATTCTGTCGGCTCAATCAAGTGCGGTAAGCGAGTGCGCGGTATCAATTTAATCTTTACCGATGTGGATGTCCACGCTGCGACTTACATCGGTCTGCCTTATGTGTATTCCTTTGAAAAGGCTGGATCAGGCTGTGGCGTGATCAGTTCTCAAGCCGTAGCAGCCATTGACACGGCAGCCATATGGATGTCTAAGTCAGGCTTCTGGGTATACGACGGCTATGTCAAGCCTTTGGTGTCAGATGTTGGAGACTATGTTTTCCAGAACATCAACTACAACCAGTCAAGCAAAGTCTACGCAGTACACAACAGCAAGTATGGTGAGATCATTTGGTTTTACCCGTCTAGCGCCAGCAATGAAAACGACTCCTATGTCGTCTACAACTACCGCGAAGGACATTGGGCTATTGGCACTTTGTCTCGTACTGCTGGAACTGACAGGGGTGTCTTTGTCAATCCTTTAATGATCTCGTCAGATGGTTACATCTATGAGCACGAGGTTGGATTTGCGTATGACAGCGCTGTCCCATATGCTGAGTCTGGTCCTTACGAGATTGGCTCTGGCGACAACATCATGTCGGTGCGTCGGGTTATCCCAGACGAGCAAACGCTTGGCGAGGTCGTTGTGTCCTTCAAGACTCGGATGTACCCGATGGCGACTGAGACGACTTATGGACCATATTCCGCAGCTCAACCCACAGATGTGAGGTTTGCTGCCAGACAGGTCAAGGTTAGATACACGGGCAATGTCTTAGACGATTGGCGCGTTGGCGTTAACCGATTTGATGTTGTCGCAATGGGTAAGCGGTGACTTAGAATTGAGTCAAGAATTAAGGGCGGGGAAAGTACCTGTATGTATCCGAGAGGATTACACCGTGTACTTGGAGTTTTTTAAGGGTAATTTGTGGATTCATGTGGAGATCAGAAGATGGTCTTCTGGGGTCAAAAAGGACTGCTTGAAGAGCATTGCTCTGATTGAGAATTTAATTGGGAAGCCTCTCGTCGCGCTGATACGCGAAGAAGACATCAAACTTGTAAGATTTGCCAAGTCATTTGGCTGGTCTGAGAAATGTCAAATATCACTATTAGACGGATCGAAGGCTTTTATCTACACCAACAAGGTGTGACAAGGGAGATTGATATGGGTGGAGTAGTAAGCGAAGTAGGCGAGATTGGTCAAGGCATCATTAGTGGCGTTGATGAGGCTTTAGTTGATCTTGATGATTCTTTACCTCAAGAAGCCAAGATCGCAGCAGCTATCTATTTGGCGAGTCAAGGCATACCAGTCGAAGGCGCTGCATTGTCTAGTGCTGGCGCAACAGAAGCAGCTTTAACAGCTACCGATCTTGCTATTGGCGGTGGTTCACTTGCTGGTGCAGCTCCTACTATTGGTGCAACAGAAGCAGCTTTAACAGCTACTGATCTTGCTATGGGTGGTGGCGGTGGTGGTGCTGTTAATGCTGGTTTTACCTTACCTGCAATTCCTTCAGAAGTAAGTGCAATATCTAATGCTAATAGTGTTGCTAATGCTGTTTCTGGTAATGCAGCAGCCGTACCTGCTGCCGTTACTCCTTCAGTCGTTACACCTTCAGCAGTTCCGACTACTGGTGAATTAACTGCACTACAAGTAAATGAAATGGTAAATAAAGATCAAGCTGCCTCTGCTGGATTACTTGGTACTTTAGGTAATTTGTCAACTGCTCAACAATTAGGGCTTGGTGCTGCTGCTTTAAAGGCAACTGGCGCTCTCGGTGGAAGTACACCATCATCAAGCACTACAACATCAAGCATTGACCCAGATGTCAAGGCAGCGTATCTACGCAACTTGGAAGAAGCAAGAACAACGGCTGCTGGTCTAGGCGCTAGACAGTTTGCTCCTTATGCTGAGTACAACCTCGGAATGGTTCAGCAGTACATGAACCCTTACGAAAACCAAGTTGTACAAAACACATTGGCTGACATTGAGCGTGCTCGCCAAGGTCAAATATCTGCTGAAGGCGCAAGGGCTACGGCAGCAGGAGCGTTTGGCGGTACACGCCAAGCAGTAACCAGATCATTGGTAGACGAGGCAGCTCTACGCAATGCTGGCAACTTGGCTGCACAACTTCGTCAGGGTGGCTTTGCACAGGCTCAGAACTTGGGTCTATCGCAACAGCAAATGCTTCAACAGTATGAGCAACAAAGACTCGATGCAGCTCGCAACTTAGGTTTAGAGCGATTGAATGTGGCTCAAGGCGCTTTGAGTTTGCAACCTGCAAGGATCGGTGAAAGCACTACAAAGCCAATCTACACAAACCCAGTAGCGTCTGGCTTTGGCGGTGCATTGGGCGGTGCTCAACTTGGCTCTTTGATTGGCGGTAAAGAGTCTGGAAGCGAATACGCAGCCTACGGTGCTGGACTTGGCGGTCTGCTTGGATTCTTAGGTTAAGGGGTAAGACATGGCAACAATGCAAGACTTTGGTGGTTTACTCTTTGGCGGTGGTGGTACTGGTCTAGAAGACTACTTGAGCGCTGATCAGCAAAGTGGAATTAGAAACCAAGCGCTTCTGCAAGCAGCAGCAGCATTGCTCTCTGCTGGCGGTCCAAGCGAGAGACCTATCTCCATAGGTCAAGCCCTTGGCGGTGCTCTACAAGCAGGTTCTCAGGGCTATCAGCAAGCACAGCAAGGTGCTGTGCAGAGTTTACTGATGCGCCAGAAGTTACAAGAAGCAGATCGTGCAGCGCAGATGCGCAAGCTGTATCCGCAAATATTTAAAGAGACGATTACTCCAGAACAGATGACTATTGCTGGGATTCCAGCGAGGGTTGTGCGAGATGACGAAGGCAACTTGATGCCCAATGCACAGGTCACACCAGCGCAGAGACAGATAACTATTGATCCAAGCAAGCTGCAAGCATTGACGGCTCTGTCTTCTGACCCGTTAGCGACATTGGCTTCTGTATCTAAGTTAGTCCCAGACTTGCGTCGTGCAGGGTTCTTAACGACTGGCGCACAAGAGAATCCATTTGCGATCTTTACTCAAGACGCAACAATTCCTGAAAGCATTAGAAGGATAGCAACTCAGTATGAGAAGAGCTATGCTTCTGGAACACTTGATCCTGAGAAGGCAGACGAGCGTATTCGTCAACTTGGCGAGAGTGTTCGTAATGCTCAAGAGCGTCAAACATCTAGAGAACAATCGGCATCACAGTTTGCGCAAACTGCTGCTGGTTTAGAGCAATCAAGAAATTTTGCTCAACAACAAGCTGCTGCATTGCTTGCACTTCGTCAGCAAGCCGAAGCCAATAAGCCAGAGACCTTCTCCTATGCTCAGAAAAAGGAATTTGACACGGTTCAAAAGACATTGGCAGAAGCTAAGTCAGCAGAAGATAGCGCATTCATTGCGGATCGTGCTGCACCTCTAATCTCTGAGGCTTACACAGGCAAGATCGAGGCTGGTGCTAAAGGCTTAATTGGCGCTATGGGAATATCTACAACTGCCAAGGAAGCAAACGACAGATTGACACAACTGTCTCAACAACTTGCGTTGAAGACTCCTAAGTTTAGTGGTCCGACATCTGACGCTGACGCAAAGCGTTACGACAAGGCTGTCGGTGACTTGGCTAATCCAAGTGTCACGCCAGAGTCTAAGGTTCAAGCGTTGCAAGACATTAAGAAGTTGGCTGTTAAGTCTGCCGACTACGCGCAACAACAAGAGAACTATTACTACTCAAACAACAAGAGTCTCAAGGGATTCAAGTATGTGCCGTCTAACCCATTCGGGAACTAATCATGGCAACAAAACCCACTCAAAAAGACATATTCCTGCTAACCCAGCGTCCTGACCTTGCGCCTAAGTTTGATGAGGTTTACGGCAACGGTGCTGCTGCCGAAGTGCTTTCAAAGGCTGGCATTGACACGGGTCAGCCACAGGTAGCACCTGCACAGATTGCACCGCAAGTGCAACAAATGCAACAAGCTGCAAGACCCCAGCAAGCACAACCTCAAGGCAGTTATACAGGCGCAGCCATTCGCGGTCTGACTCCTCCTTTGATGGGTATGGCAATGGGAGCGCCATTCGGACCAGTCGGGATGTTGGCAGGGTCATTGGCTCTTCCAGCAGGTGACGCATTAACGGCACTACTCAATACCGCAACGGCTGGTGCAGAGAGAGTTACTGGCGGTCAGTATGGACGCATCACACCGCCATCACGGGCTATCCAGAACCTCTTAACTCAGGCTGGAGTACCAGAGTCAGCCACAACTGGTCAGCGTGCCTTGGAGACTGGTTTAGGCGCTATGGGAAGTACTGCTTCACAGATGGCAGGATTACAGAGACTGGCACAAACTGCCGTCTCACCAGTTACTAGGGCAGTAACTCAGCAGATGGCGCAAAGACCTCTGGCTCAGACAGCCGTGGCAATACCTGCTGGCGCTGCTGGTCAGGTCGCTGCCGAAGCAGCTCAACCACTAGGAACTATCCCAGCAATGCTTGCATCGATGGGTGCATCAACCGTTGTTGGTGGTGCTGGTATGGGTCAAAGAAACGCTCAAGCACCAACTGGTGCAGAAGCACGCGCAGCCAGCATTGCTGACAAGGCAAGACGACTTGGCTTTACTGGCGAGACAGCTCTCACTCCAGCTCAAGCAGGTACAAGCAGAACCGCAAACATATTCGAGGCTGCTGGATCAAGTCTGCCGTTCTCTGCTGGTCAATTCACAAGACGCTATGGCTTGCAATCAGACTATGCGCAGGGCATCATCAACAAGGTCGCAGACATCTTTGGCGGTATGCCAGCACAACCTGACACGGCTTTCTCTTCTGGCGCTAGTGCAATTAAGAATGCAGCACAACGCAATGTTGAGAAGATTGGTAGCGGTATTCGTCAGGTTGCATCACAGACTGATATTGACTTGGCTCAAGTGCCTAAGTTTCAAGACTCAATCCTTGGTGCTAGAAAACTGCTGTCTTCTATTCCTCCAGCACTACGCAAAGACCCACTATTTGAGAGCTTTGAGCAGTTCTACTTTGGCAAGCCAAACGAAGAGTTGAAGTCAATGGTTAACTCTGCCTTACAGCAAGCAGGACTAAACCCAACAAGCCCCAATTACAGGGCTATGGAAGCAAGTTTCAAGAAGCAATTAGTTGATAGTGGCATCCCTGAGTTTGAATACCTTGGCTATCAGCAAAAAGGCTCTATCGCAGGAAATGACTACCAAGACCAGCGCCAACTCTTTAGTGACTTGGCGTACAACAACAAGGGAACTAAGGTCGGTGAGGCTTTTAGGGCTTTGCGTAATTCCTTGGATGAGGCAAGAGATGAGACATTCAGAGTTGCTGGTTTAGAAGATCAGATTACAAAGTTGAAAGAATTGCGTGGCTCTTATGGTGAAGCCAAGGATTTAAACGACAGGCTCAAGAACACCGCAGATAAGACTGCTGTGAATTACATCATCAGCAATCAAGACTCATTGGCAAACAAGGTTCTGCCATTGATGAGTGAGGCTGAAAAGAAGTCTTTATCGCAAGCAATTCTTGCGGATATTCAGCAGTCCTCAATGTTTCCTACTGGCGAGATGGACATCACCAAGTTTGGACGCAACCTTATTAAAGATGTCAAGGCATCACCCACAACGCTGCCACAGATTCTTGGTCGTGAGAACGCTCAGACATTGACAGACTTGGCTGAAGTGGCTCAATCAGCTCTCAAAGCTAAAGTGCCGACTTCTGGAACTTCCGAGCGTGCTGGAATGATGGGACTGCTAACCTCAATGCCAGCCAAGTTTGGTGCATCTGTCGTTGGCGGTACAGCTCTGACAGGTGAACCCGTGATCGGTCCTATGCTCTCGCTTGGTGTGCCTCCTTTGGCTACCAGAGCGTATCTCTCACCAGCAATGCAAAACATCTACGGCAACACGCTAGACCCGTTGTTCAATTACATGGCTGCACCAGTCAACCCAATGCTTCAGTACATGGGTGGAACTGGTTTGCTTAATACCCAGACAGCACAGCCAGAACCATATCGAGTTGAACTCAGCAATATGCTGCCTAGCAGACCTTAAGGAGATCAAGTAAATGGCTGACTACTCAGACCCACTTGGTTTGCTGTTTGGTGGAGTTGACTACTTTGGCTCACCACAACAAGGCAAAGGCTTATTGCAGTTAACTCCGCAAGAGATAGAACGCATGGCAGCAGCTCAGAGTCCTGCCTTTGGAGTATTCCCGCAAATGCAACCGTATCGGTCTCAGCAAGACATTACGGCAAGCGCCAATGTGCCTGTCGATGTGGCAAGAGGTAGGGTCGCTGGAACGCTTGGATTGTTTGGTGATGTCTTCAACCAGCCGATACCAATGGTTAGACCGTTGCAGCTTCTCAGTCAAGCAATGACTGGTCAGCAGAAGTATCCTGATACAGAATATTTCCTTGATAACCTGCCATTGAAGTCAGACACACCAGTCGGTGATGTGGCTGGCAGGGTAGGAAGTTTCGCGCCTATCAATCCAATGCCAGCAGTCAGAGGTGCGCAGAAGTTAGGCGGTCTGCTTGGTGAGGAGATGGCAACAAGGCTATCTACTGGCAGACCTATATTGCCAAGTTTATTGGCTGAACCTCAGACAGCAATGTTTGCGGTGAACCCAGCAGAGCAAGCAATGACTAGCGGTCTATTGCAAGCCGATGTGTCTCCTTTAGGGTTTTACTCAGCAGTCGAGCAGCAAGCGCTCAAGATTCCAAGAAAGCAAGGAACTGGTGAGTCCTTCTTGAATGATCTTCTCAAAGGTCAAGATGTCAAGAAGTACGAGATCGAGGCTATGGGTCTGGATACTTACCTCAAAGGCAAGCCAAATGTGACGCGCCAAGAGGTGCAGGACTTTATTCAGAACAACAAGATTAGTGTTGAGGAAAGACAACTTGGTGGAACTATTACAGAAGACCCACTAGGAATTGCCAAGCGCAAAGAAGTATTTGATAAATACGATCCACAAATACAGGCAATGTATAGAGAGATGGACAACCCTACCTATAAATTAGTTGATAGGCAAGTAGGTCCAGAAGAATACCAGCGTGGTGTTATTCTTCAAAATAGAGTTTATAGAGGAGAAGAAATAACTGCTCAAGAGCAAGCCGAACTTGATAGCATTATGAACAGAATCAATGGCGTTGCTATTAAAGAGTTTCCCAATGTTGAAGAAGCACGCAAATTCTATTTATCAATGAGTCCAGATGATAAATTTAGGCATTCCATAATGCCTGTAAATAGTTCAACAGAGTTACAAGACAAAATAAATAGACTGCAAAACATTAGAGATGCAGAAGCTGATGCAGCTTATGTAGTACCAGAACCATCTCCAACAAAGTATGACAGGTATCAACTTGCTGGTGGTGAAAACTATCGAGAATTATTGCTAAAGTTACCAGAACAAAATGTTACAGAACCATCATGGCAAGTTCTTAAACCTGATGGAACTACTACATACGGTTTTTATACAACAGAAGAAGCAGCCAAGAGAAACGCACGATATATTGGTGGTACTGTGCAAGAAGCAGCTCCTATAAGTTATGCCACAGGATATAGATCAAGTCATTTTTCTGACCCAAATATATTAGCCCACATGAGAGTTAATGATCGTGTGGATGCCGAAGGCAAAAAGATGTTATTGATTGAGGAGGTTCAATCAGACTGGCATCAAGCTGGTAGGGAAAAAGGATATAAAACACCAGAAACTAAAAAAGCAATAAATGCTGAATCTGCTGCTATTGCTGAAGAAAGAAATAGTTTAGTTACAGAACTATCAGAGCAAGAAAAACAAAATGGTTTTATTTCTCTTGAAAATCAACAAAGATGGGACAAGTTTAAAGAAAAAGAAGATGCCTTTAAACAAAAATTTAAAGATTTTTCAAGCCAACCACCAGACGCGCCATTCAAAGATACTTGGTATCAGTTAGCACTCAAGAGAGCAATCAAAGAAGCCGTAGACAAGGGTTATGACAGGATTGGTCTGACTACTGGTAAGCGCCAGATTGAAAGGTTCTCCGATGAGTTGCGTCAAAATGTTGACAAGATTGAATATAGTTCTGGTTATCCAAATAATGAAAATACAACAATTAGCGCAACAAAAAATGGGCAAATAACATTTGAAGGAAATGTATTAAATGGTAAATTTATTGATGGTGCAGCTAAAGGAAAAACCATAGAAGAAGTATTAGGAAAATCTATTGCTCAAAAAATTCAAAGCCATGAACCATCTCAAGGATTAGGAACAATTAAAGGTGATGACCTTACTATTGGTGGCGAGGGAATGAAGAAGTATTACGATGAGGTCTATCCAAACTATCTTGAAAAGTACGGTAAGAAGTATGGCGCAAAGGCTGGTGAGACAACTGTAAATGTTGGAAAAGATAGATCACTAGCAGATATGAAAAGTAAACCTGTTGGTGTTGTCAAAGGCGACTATGGATGGACTCTTGAACTTGGAGATGGAAGTTATTATGGTTCATTCCAAAGTGAAGAACAGGCACTAAAGAAACTTCCAGAATATCAAAAGAGATTTGAGGGTGGTGGTGAGCGTGTACGCTACTTAGACATTACGCCAGAGATGAAAAAGGCAGTACAAAAGGGTCAACCTTTGGCTGCTGTCGAAGGCATGACTGGCTTGCTGGCGTAGTCACGCATCACCAAAGAAAGCAGCCGTCAACGGGTCGCGCTTGACCTTGCGTTTGAGCTGTCTTTGCTTGGCGAGTCTTCTTTCCTTGGTGTCGGCATCTTCTTTGGTTCTGTGCTTGTGTAGTCTTGCTCTACTGCTTACAGGCTCAGGCTTAGGTGCATCGACTCCGATGCCGTACCTGTAAACAGCAGACCATTGCGTCACGCTGGTCTTACGCCAAGATTGAATGTGGACATTGCCTTCTGCTCTGAGTCTTTGGATCATGTCTCTGCTGGACCTAATCGTGCAATGCAACAACTCGCAAAGCTCGACTGCCGTGTAACCCTTCTGAGTAATTAGGTTGACCAGCTTGGGCAGTCTGGTGGACTTCATTTGTCGTCGAGTCCAAAGTACAGGACTGCGAACATGACGGCTACTGCAATGACACCGCCAAGAATCAGCAAGACAACCATCGTCAGGATGTTTTCAATCATAGTTAAGACCTTTGAGTTTTAATTCAATATTCCTCGCTGTCTGCTCAATCTCGCAACCTCCTTTGCCGTAATGGATACACTCATGTATCTGCTCTTCGGTGAGGGATACCCACGCTCTTTTGTAGGTCTGGATGTCGTCGTCCTCATCGACTCTGCGGTGTGGGACTGAAATGCCTATGTGTCGTGTCATGCTGTCTTCTCCACATGAGTAAATAATTCTTCTCGTTTAAGTCTTGCTGCAAGTCCTGCTTCTTCTTTTGAATAAAACATTCCAACAATTATTCTTTTTTTATTGTGAGAAATTGAAGCTATCCACTTTTTTGCAGATTCATGCCAGTGAACGCCTCTATACCCGCTAGTATTATCTTTTCGTGGAGATATGTTTTCACAATTTTGCTTTTGAGTTGCAAGTCTCAAGTTGCACATCCTATTATCTGAACAATCTCTGTTTATGTGGTCAATGTTCAACTCTGGAAAATGCCCGTAAACATAAAGCCAAGCCAGTCTGTGCGCTTTGTAATATTTACGGTCAACTCCAACATGGATATATCCACGCGGATGCTGTGTTCCAGCTATCTCTCCAACTTTTCTTCTTTTTACTTGTTTTATTCTCGTAAACAAGCCAGTTGTCTCACTGTAATGAAACAACTCTTTAAGTCTTAATTGAGTAATCATGTCGCACCTCATCATTGGTGGAAGTCATCACTAAAAGAAAGTGACAGCAGGACGGTGATGAATCGCCTTTTCCTCCGCTAAAAGTAGCTGTCACTTGCATCTTAGCATTTTTCATGTTTTTTCCAATATTGGTCTAGCTCTACGCATCATGATCTCTTTAGTGACAATATCAAGTGCCTTCTCAAGTTCGCCAATGGTGGTTATCTCAAGCATTGCGTCATGCAAAGCCATGACATAGTTGATCGCTGTCAACTCCGATGCCTTCGCCACAAACCTGTCGTCTCGATTGATACCGCGACGAGATAGCTCCAGCAATGCGTCCTGACCTTCTTTTATTTCGTCTACATATTCATGCCCAATGCCAAGCCTTGAGAGGGCTTCGGAGACATTCAGCGCTGAGATGATGGAGTCAAGGTCGTAGCGCTTTGCCTGACCCGTCCTGAGAGCTTCTAGAGCAGAGTGGTTCTTTATCTTTAGATCGAGTGCAGCGCTGCCAGTCGTGGACACAAGTCTAAAACCATTCAAGACATAGGTGGTGGCATCGAGGCGCACACCTTTGGGTTTGTATTTACTTCTTTTTCGCATTGCGTTGTTTTAACCTTGGGCAGTTTATGCAGAACACTTTTTCCTTGGACTGACACACGCCAAGGGTCTCGCACTTAGTGCGTAGCGTTACCCACGGTGGCGGTGTCACCCATCTGGTTTTGACTTCAGTCATTATGAATTCTTCTCTTTCAAGAATAATTGAACCAACATAATAAGATCGTATGTAGATGTCTTTTGCAATTTTGAACAGATCAATATTGCGTCAATGTCGGCATGGTTTAACAATTTGAAATTAGAGTTACTGCTTTCAATATCTCCTTCAAACTGCTCGCCAACAAGCAGCTCAAACTTTTCAAGTATCTCTTTAGTTGGTTTACTTCTGGCGGTTTCCCAATGAGCTATCGTTGATCTCAGCACGCAAAGTTCATTGGCTACATCTTCTTGTCTCAGGTTCTTGCGTTTTCTGGCGTAACGAAGCCAATGGGAAAGGCTATTCATGTTTAACGCAACGGCTGGAATAACTGATGATGCGTCTCTTAGCTGTGACTCACTAGCAATCAGAGTAAATTCACATTCAAAGAAATTGCAAAGCCTATCTAGGGCTGCCATGCGTGGATAAGAGTTACCAACTTCCCACTTGGCTATTGACTGCTGGCTGATTGATACAGCGTCAGCAACCTGTTGCTGGTTTAGTCCTAGAGTAGTTCTCTCAAGCAGTAACTGCTTGGCAAACTTATTTGTGTAGTCTTCGCTCATTGCATCGCAATCATTTGAGTCTCTAACTCTTTGACGCGCTCGGTCAACTCTTTGACTGTCAGCTCTGCGATCTCCAGCTCGTTGCCGTGAGCACGCAAGGACATCTTCATGCCAGCGTCGTATCCAAGCATTGCACCCTTGTGCATTGCCTCTCTAACCAGTTTACCGATGTCTGGTGGAGACATGATTCTGGCTTTGCCTTCGGCAGCAAGTATGTACTTCAAGACCATCTCGTCGATTTTCTTTTCTACTGACATATTAGTTTCCTGTGGTTAAGATAAATCCAATGACACCGACGGTTACGCCAGCAAGGAAGATGAAGACGCAATCAACAAGGCTGATCTTGTTGTCTTGGTAAGGACCGTCTACCTCAAAGTTTTCGGTGTAGTTTTGGTGTTTCATTATTCGCTTTCAGAGTTAAATATTACGAGGGCTTCTTCGCAGATGTGATCCACGATTGATTGCATAAGAAGATGGGCGATGTCAACCTTATCGCAGTAAGCATTGACGAGGTTCATGCAAGCTGGGAAGTTTGGCGCTTCCCCGTAATTCAATTCTGCGGGTTCATACTCCAAGTGGCAGGTGAGTTCTACACCTTCCACTTCGCAGTTAAATTTGTATAGGGTTTCTGTCATGCTGTTTGCTCCTTTAATAATCTTGACCAGCGCGTGCGGGTTGTGCGCCTAAGAACTGTGAGTTAAATGGAGCGTCTTGTTTAAATGACTTGCGTGGACTAAAGATCATGTTTGCACTTTTAACACCTTCTTTTAATTCTTTTAAGGTGTCAAAACCACGCACTCCGCAATCAGGTTCATCTTTAAAAAACCAACCTGCGTGCAAAGTAACAATAATGTTGTTACCCATTTCGCGCTCATCATCAATGTGAGCAACGCGGTTGCCATGAATATTCATAAGTGATCGAATGGTGTTCATAAGTTACTCCGTTGTGTTGTTGATGAATGAATCATATCACACTTGACTACCTTGTCAAACATTATCTTATTAGACCCTACAACTTAGTCGGGTATTACCGCCATAAAATACATACCGACAGGGTGTAGTTTCCCTGTCGGCTGTGCCTTATGTCTCCGCAAGAGGTGCAGTTGCCTTGATAGGGGCTGGGTGACAGGACTCAGCCTCTTTTTTTGTTTGCCTTGTTGAAGTAATCAATTCTAGGTTAACATAGTCAGCATGAACTACCTAACTGAAATAATTGAACGCGCTGAAATGGCGGGTTTCAAGATGGCTGATATATGCCGAGAGGCTGGCATTGATCAGGCTCAGATGTCTCGCTGGATGGCGGGGCATACCGTACCCCTGATCACCTCAATAGAGAAGCTTAGAACCGCCACAGATCGCTTGATCGCTAACCGCATTGCGTCACTAGGGGTCAAGAATGATTAGACAGCTTGGGATTGATGTTGGCAACAACGGTGCTCTGGCATTGGTAGTTGATGGCGTGCTGAAGTCTGTCGTCGATATGCCAGTCGTTGAGATCAAGCGCGGTAAGACGACAAAGCGCCAAGTGTCTGCGCAAGCCTTGGTGGGCATCATTAAGGAGATGAACCCAACGCAAGCAGCAGTCGAGAAGGTCAGCTCAATGCCAAACCAAGGTGTCTCATCCATGTTTGCGTTTGGACGCTCTGCTGGTGTCATTGAAGGCGTATTAGCAGCGCTCCAAGTGCCTGTGACTTATGTCCAGCCAGCAGTCTGGGCGAGGACTATGAATAAAGGCTACGGCAAAGACGCAAGTCGCCATCGCGCAATGGAATTATTCCCAGACAAGCAGGACTGGTTTAAGTTGGTTAAGCACGACGGTCGCGCTGAAGCTGTACTAATCGCAATGTGGGGTACTAAACAATGATCGACGAAGAACGCAACGCAACCTACAACCACGAGCTAGTCAAACGCATGATCGAAGAAGCAGTCTTAGCAGAGCGTGAGGCGTGTGCTGCTATCTGCGACGAGCTGCACAAGGCGCGAGTCGGCAAGGACAACTACTTCGCATTTGCAGCAAACGCAATAAGAGAACTGAGGGCAAAACAATGATCGACGAAGAACGAGGCGCAATGCGCGAGCACATTGTCTGGCTCACCAAGGAGCTGGAGGACACCAGAACCAAACTCAAGATAAGAGACGAGTTGCTGTCTGAGTTACTTAACCCTGACGAGCTGGGTCACGCAGTCACTAACGAGGTGCGCGGTCGCATCTACACAATTTTGCACTTACAGGAAAAAGAATAATGATCAAACTACGCCCATCGGCAGCTACACGCTGGCTCTCTTGTCCTGCATCTGTGAGGCTTTGTGCAGACATCCCTTACCAGCCAGCAGGTGAAGCTGCGCAGATCGGTACTGCGATACATGAGGTGGCAGAGACTGCATTCTTAACTAACTCAAGCCCCTATGACTGGGTGGGAAAGACTATCAAGGACATTCTTATCACCGAGCAGAACGCTGACTTTGCAGCAGCTCATGTGAACCACATACGCGACTTAGAGTTAAGGCTTGGCACTCTCAAGGTCGAGCAGTATGTCACCGTGTACAAGGACAAGGACATCGAGCTGGGCGGTACTGCCGATGTGGTTGCGTGGAACGACGAGAAGTCAACCTTAGTCATTGCAGACTTGAAGACAGGTCGCCAGTACATTGACGCTGATTCGGATCAGATGAAGATATACGCCATCGGTGCAATGCGTCACGCAAAGATTGAATTCAGCAACATCGAGCTGTCGATCATTCAACCGCATCACGGTGAACCCCGTACACATAAGATCACATTCAAGGAATTGAACGACTGGGCAGCGACTAGATTAACTCCAGCGATTCAAGCAATCAAGAAGGGCGATACAGAACCCACACCATCAGAAGATGGTTGCCAATGGTGTCCAGCAAAGGCAATCTGTCCTGCGCAACGCAAAGGCTTTGAGGTCATTGCTGCCACACCAAACCTAGCTGTGATGACTAAGGAAGAGATGAAGTCTGTGGTGGTGACGCTCACACCAGAGCAGATCGCAGACTTGCTTGAACGCGCTCCGCTTGTGGAGAAGTTCATTGACGCTGTGCGAGACCACGCAGTCAAACGCATCGAGGCAGGTGAAGTGATCAAGGGCTGGCAGATGCAGTCTAAGCGTGCATACCGCAAGTGGATTGACGAGACTGAGGCAAAGATTCAATTACACGACGCTGGTATCCCAGCAGATCAGTTGGTCTCTAGCGAACTAATTAGCCCATCTGAGGCAGCCAAACTACTGCCCAAAGAATCAAAAGACTTAATTGACAAGTTAACACGCAAGGAGTCTAGTGGTCTCACTCTTGCGCGTGATTACTCTTTAGGTCAATAATCCCATCCCCCAAACAGTTGCAAACAAATGCAACATTTTTTTAAACTCGAAAGGCTCAAATGCTTAATTTATCTAGTTCTTCTGGCGGTGGTAACTACATCCGCTTTATGCCAAGTGCAAACGCATGGCTCAACTCAAACAAGGAAGAGTTCACACCAAAGAAAATGGTTGTTGATACAGACTCACTCCAAACAGGTTGGATGCACCTTGGAGAAGGTGTACGCGACTGGCAACCAGACGCAAGTCTGGGTAAGAAGGGTGCTCAACCGTCACCAGACCACAAGCGCGGTTTCTCCATCAAGTTTTACAACAAGGAGATGGGACTCGCTGAGTGGAGCGCAAACGGGACAGGTCCGAACATGGGCTTAGAGAAACTGTGGAAAGCAATCGAGGCAGGAC